>Ga0067045_1027772_pt1 | contig 61570 bp, 28 predicted proteins | sample TerdegcTABiofilm_FD_59184 | JGI IMG/M metagenome (GOLD analysis project Ga0067045, IMG submission 59184) | Combined Assembly of (Gp0054472, Gp0054536) Wastewater bioreactor microbial communities from Singapore -Terephthalate degrading...
GGTATGGGTATTTTGCTAAACTTATGCAGATTAAAGTTTGACTGTCGGCAAAACGCGGCAGTAATCAATTGAGCTTATTTGAAACCGTGAACACAATCGGAACTTTTTAAAAAACGGGGGTTCTTCAGAATCAGAACTATTCATTAAAATTCATTTCTTTTATTGTCGTAATATAATAAAATAAGATAATATTTGTGTCCCGATTGTACTTATCGGGCATCATAACCAGTTGATAAACCGGAAAAGCGCTCAATAACGTGTGTAAAAATGTCTGGTTTTTCGAGGATCCTAACTTGATGAAATTAACAATGAAGACAAAATTTGAGACAATGTCAGGTAACCATTGCGCAGACGTAATGGCGATATTTAATTATTATGTGGAACATGGTTTTTCCGCTTATCCGGAATCGAGTTTGCCGGATCGGTTTTTTAATAAATTTCTCGAGATGACTGCAGGTTATCCCGCTTATGTTATAAAGATTGAAGATGATCATGAAATCGCAGGGTTCTGCTTTTTACGGCCTTATAATCCGTTTTCCACATTTGATAAAACCGCCGAGATAACATATTTCATTAAACAGAATTATACAGGTAAAGGACTTGGCAAGGCTGCGCTGGATAAACTTGAGATAGAAGCCAGAAATAAAGGAATACAGCATCTTCTGGCAAGTATCTCTTCAAAAAATGAACAAAGTTTGGCTTTTCATAAGAAAAACGGATTTTACGAATGCGGGAAATTCAGAAATATAGGGGAGAAAAAAGGGGTAACATTTGATATTGTCTGGATGCAGAAAGATTTGGTTTAATACGAATATTCGTTTTATTTTAGAATTGAGTGTAACATTTACCTGAGGATAAAAAAATGTTTAATTTGTTGTTACTTTTAATACTTGGATTATTTTCCGGAATCATAAGCGGTCTTATCGGAATCGGGGGCGGTGTAATCATTGTGCCATGTCTGATTTATATTTTCGGATATTCCCAGCATATGGCTCAGGGAACAACACTGGCAATGCTTATTCCTCCCATCGGCATATTTGCGGCGCTGGCATATTTTAAAAAAGGATATGTCAATATGCCGGTTGCGGGATTGTTGTGTCTGGGGTTTATTTTAGGAAGTTATTTAGGCGCGAAATTTGCCATCGGCTTTTCGCAAGTAATATTGCGTCGGATTTTCGGTATTTGCCTCTTATTTATTGCCGGATATATGATCGTAAAGCAATAATATAAATAGACCGCCAGCTGAATAAACAGCTGTCGAGCCTGCGGGATGTTATCCATTGTTTTCCAAAAATAAGTTGATTTTCCGGTTTGCGAACAGTAAATATCCTATTCGATTTTTGATCGGATTTTAATAGTTTAAGATGTGCCTGATAGTTTAAATCTAAAATACCACATAATTAATATATTAAATCTGTTTTTTAGTTTCCGGTCATTTGCGAATTCATGAAGTAAAAATTAGGATTGCTGAAAAACCTTAAATTTCTATGTCATCACGAGAAGTTTTGCGAAAGCAAAACTACGCGGTGATCTCAAAACCATCATAGCTTAAGATTGCCACAGCTCTTTAGGAGCTTCGCAATGACAATAAAAAAGACTTTTCCAGAATGCCAAATTTAATTTTAACGGTAACAAAAATATTGTTTTAATCGCCGAAAAATTTAGGGAAAACCCCCCTTTTTTTTATGTGCTTTCTTGCCGATTGATTTTATTGGGATATAAAGGCGTCGGAATAATGCCGGTAATGTCGAGGGTTGTTTTGATAGCTTGTTATTACTTACAAATTCTGGTATAATTATAATTAATTAATATTAAATTTAAATCAATAAAATATTTTGAAATAGAATGAGAAATTTATGAATAAATTTGTTTTCGTTTTCAAAAAGAAACCTTTTCTAAGATTGACAAGCTCGATTCTCGTTCAGGTTCTGGTTTTCAGTTCGGTTTCATGGGCAGACCAGCCGCAAAACTCAAACAGGGATTCCATCAAAATTCCGGCTGAAATCGGGACTATCGCCGACCGCCATGATGCACAGGATAATTCCAAAATCGTTATTCATATTCAGGATACTCACACCAGCTATTCCGCCCAGAAATATCTTGCCAAAATCTTGAACTATTTAAATACCGAATACAATGCTTCGATCGTCGGGCTTGAAGGAGCTGTCGGCAATCTTGATACGGATCAGTTTTCAAGGTTCCCGGATAAGGAAGCCAAAGAGAAAGTCGGAGATTATTTTTTAAAAAATGGAAGAATTGACGGCGTTGAATATTATTGTATTGTCGAGAATAATGGAAACAAGGAAAAATCGTTGTCTGTCAAGGGTATAGAAATCGATCATTTGTATCGTAGCAACATGAATGCTTATTTGAAATCGATTGCCCGGCAAAAAGACCTTCTTGATTTCTGTGCAGTTTATCAGGATGCCGTAAAGAAAATAAAACCGCGGGTTTATGGCGCGAAACTCCTTGAGTTCGATGAGATAAACGAACTTTATGCGAACGAGAACATATCGTTTATAGATTTCTGCAGGGAGTTGTTCAGTTTTTCGGAAAAAAACCTTATTGAATACGATGAACTGAAACATATAGGCAAACTATTCAGCATAATAAAACTTGAATCGTCAATCAATTTTCACCGCGTGGATATCGAGCGGATTCAGGCTATAAACCAGTTCAAAAAAAGCGGTATTGACGAAAAAGAATCGGCGGAAATTTTAAACAGGGAAATGTCGTTCAGGACACAGAAAGTGTCTATGACAGACTATTACGCGTACCTCGAGGATACTTTCGCGAAAAAGAATTTCAATCTTGATAGTTTCGTCAATTTAAAGAAGTATATAGATTATGTAAAAACATTAAGCACGGCGGATCACAATAAAGTTATAGTTGAGATAGGCCTGCTTGTGGATAAAATATATGGTTCGTTAATTGAAACCAAAACGCAGAAAGAGCTTTACGAAATTTCATCACTTATAAATATTATCAGCCGGTTTCCTGAACTCCAGATAACCAATGCCGAGATTAACCGGTATAATGATCTGAAGAAAAAATATTCATGCGCTCGGATAGCGGGTTTCATTACCCGAAAATCGGCGTTGTATAATATCAAACCCGATAAAACGTTCGATACCGCACAGATAGAAGAAAACCTTGCGCTGTTTGAGGAGTTTTACCGGCTCGCCCGTTCGCGGGAACAGGCGATGGTAGACAATGCCATAAAACTTATGGATGAATCCGGCAACAATAAGATTGTGCTTATCGCCGGCGGGTTTCATACGAGAGGCATAGCCGAAACACTCAGGAAGAAGAACATATCTTATGTGGTTATAACTCCGCGTATGGAAAGCGATTATAAATCGATTCCGTATACTAATCTTCTCCAGAATGCCTATTCTCCGCTGGAAGAAATGCTTGCGGCAAGCGTAAGTACTTTGAAGGTAGCGTCGTGGCTTACGCAGGGGACACCTCTGGCGTATCCCGAACGGGTACAGGTGCTTTCGGATAAACTAAGGCTTCTTTTAAGTACAACCGCTCTTAACAATGAATGGATAAAAATAAAAAGCCAGTATTCGGAGCAAGAACTTAAAACGCTAACCGCGATTATAGAAACCCGTCTTGCCGATTCCATAAACGATATTATCCGTAGAGCTCAATACGAGAATTTCATTTCCATAACTTCAGTGCAGATTGATCCGGTCTCAGACAAACTTACTGCTTCAGTGAAACTGGCAAACATGCCTGATATTATAGAGATTCAGATGTCGCATGCCGATGGGGATCAATACGCGCCTCAGGAAATCGGCGACCATCTGCTGGAAGTAATCAGATTGTCCGGTGGGCTTATGACCCAGATATATTCGCCGGAAGGGCATTACCTTATCGCCGAGCAGTATGCCGTTGCGAGGAACCTGATTTTCAGCCGTCTTATTGAGTCCGAATCGGATATATCCGGTATTTTAGCCGATATTCGGCGTGCCGTGCCCGATATAAAATTATCGGATGCCGAGTTATCATCCATTTTGAATGAATTTGCAAATATGGGGTATGTTTCTCTTGACCCGAAAACCGGAAAATTCTCTATTTCCGGCGATACTATTAAACGAAGCGTGGCATATATTGTGAAAAACATGATAAGTAGGTCAAAACAGGATGAGAAACAATATTTCAAAACGGCCAAAATCAGTCCTGCGGATATAGCTACGGATTTTGGGCTTGTGTTGAGCAGGCTCAAAATTGAATCGATAGTTTTTGAACCGACATTATCCGTAAGCTCGATTGAACAGATAATCAAATCCATCAGCGATGGTATTTATGATCAATCCATACAACCCGGCGCCGTGTTCTCTCCATCTGCGGGGATTCAGGTTACCGTGAACCAGCCTGTGGGCAATCCGCGATACATGCTCAGCGTCATGTCTAGGCCGTATATTGCCGACGAGGGTATTGTAATTAGAGAAAACATTTCAAGAGCGTTTAATCTTGCCCGGCTTTACGATGTTTCGGGTAAAAACGAGGAGTTGATTACTTTTGAGATACTCAAAGCGGTTATAGGCCCCAATCTGGGTTCGGCTGATATTGATTACGCCGTATTGTCGCTTTCGTCAAACTTAACTGACGGGGAAAAAACCGTACTGGTAAAGTATCTGCTTGACAGCGTAAACCTCTCTGCGCCTGAATCCGCTGTGGTGGAAAAAAATCTGCGCGGTATGCTTAACCTGCCGGCGGATAAACCGGTTTCGTATACGGAAAATATTGCCAAACTTATTTTAGGCAAAAATTTTGAATCCGGATACAAGACTGCGCTGAATCTGCTGTATATGATCAATCCCGAACTGGTTGAAACCGGCGAATTGAAAAACGCTGTTCTGGAATCTTTGATTTCTTCGAATGCGGCATGGAAAAAACGCGATTCTAAAGGGTTTGAGCCGTGGTTTGAGCTTATAAGAAACACAATTGATAACAGTGCGGTAAAATCGGAGTTCGGCGTTCTTGTTAATAATGCGATGAATAAAGTGTTTGAACAGGGAATGCCGTCAGTAAAAGGTTTGACGGTTATTGAAAGTTTTATCCTGATTTCTCAATCGCCGTTGACTGCCGGCGATATTGAATCGTTATGGTCAATATACTTCAAAAATGCCGGCGAATGGAAAAACCCGTATGCTGTTAAAGGCATAGCGGATAGATTTTTAAGTATGGTTCAGAACCGTAAAGATTATCTTGCCGATTCAAAATCGGCGTTGCCGGAAATTTCTATTGAGATGAATGATTTAGATGGAATTGCTCAAAAAATAAAGCAGGCAAAAGCGGATTTAGCGGTTTTTGCGGTGAATAAATTCAATTCAGATCACGCGGGCGGTATTTATTTTGATATGTCACGCAAATTAATTGAAGATAACCCTGATATTGTGTTTCAATACTTAGAGATGTTTACGCAGTCCCCCGTTCCCGATGCGGCAAAATATCCTCTTGCCGGAAAACTTAAAGAGATACTGGACAGCTATATATCCATAAAAAGCCTCTGGGGTTCCGGCGACAGGGAAAGCGCGGTCGCTCGGTTACGCGAGCTTGCGCAGGACGCAAAGGAGTTTATTGGCAACAACAGTTTTCATATTTTAAGTTCTGCCGATACAAGGTTAATTGATACTGATGTTGCTGAACTTCAGGAGGTTATAGGAGGCGCTTTTATTGAGGATACCGAGCTGTTTACCGGATTTGAGCGGATTTTTCAGGAGTTTGTGTATCAGATCCCGCCCGAACTTACAGCCGGCGCGGCAGGAGCCTTTGCCGGATATGTTAAAGGCGCCATAATTGCCCAACCGGGAATAACGGATATTGTAATAAGTTTAAGAGATTCGGATTACTCAATTTCGGCTTATGAAGTTGCCGATACGCAAAAACGCAGGTTTTTCGATGAATCGGGCATAATAACCGATCAGCGGCGAATTTTTATAAATATAGGCAAATTCACTTCCGAAACAGCGGATTATTTCGATCTTATAAAAAACGAAATACTGTCCGCATTTTCTTATCGATCAAGGCTTATCGAGAAACGTGCGGAAAATCTTAATGCGGCGGGATTGCCGGTTGACTCTCGGCTTTTGAGGTTAAGTCCCGAATCGGTTGCGGATACCAATGAAATATTCGATTTAGGCGGTGGAATAACTGTTCAGGATATTGTGCTTTCGCCGTCCGATATCGGTACAAGCATACCTGTGGCGGTTCATCCGCAGAAATATGAGAGTTACATAGCAAACCAGAAAAAAATATTCGCTCTGGTGCAGGCGTATGCGGATCAGGCGGGGTTTTTCGTGAATAATTTATCCGATTATAAATCCGCTCTTCTGCTTCTTGCTGAAGCGCGCAGGCTTGCGGGCCACCTGGAATTATTATCTCCTTTGCTCAGGCGCAGTATAATTGAAGTTATAGATATGGATATCGAAGAACTCAATTCGCAAATCGGGGAAACGCCGGATTTAACCGGCGAAACCGTGCTTTTGCACAGAGGTTCTCAGGATTTGCGCAGGATCTATCCGCAGGTTGCCGGCGACAATGTTTTGGAACGGCTCATAAACGGCGCGTTCAGGGATTTGGCAAACTCTGTCAGTGTGGAGTTTGCGGATATGGTAAAATCCCAGTTCAGTATTGCCGTAGGCGCAAGGCCTCGCGAAAATATACCCGACCGGATGGTATTTATAAGCCGCAACGTTTACGATTTTCTCAGATACCTCGCATCCGACGAAAAAACGCGAAACGCCGCATCCGCGCTTCTTGCGAAACATATTTTTGACGCATACGGTAACCGCTACAACATTATGGCTTCGGTTATGCTTTCCCGGTTAAACGAATCGGAAGAAACTTTGAGCAGATTTTTTATGCCCGGCCAATTTGTTTCCGGTGAAATAAGACCTGATTTTACCGGCGAGGTGATTATACCTTTAGATATCCGGTTTAATAAACATGGCCAGCCTTATGCCGATTTTTCAGGTCCCCAGACAGTTACCCGGTTTGTCAACGGAACTGCGGTTGAAGTGATTGACCGTACAGGCAGAAGCGCCGGAGTCGACTTTTTTACCGGTAGGCATCTGCAACAGCGCGAAGGCGCATCCGAAGGGGAATTTGCGTTTCCTATCGATCCTGAAAACGCGCTCGCTAACAATAAATTATTTACAACTGTGCCTGATGAATCGGGAAATATCGTAAGGGTAGATGTAATGTCGAACCTGGAACAATGGATTGGCGAGTTATCGGCCGGAAGTTCGGTTTATTTTATAAAAAAAGACGCAATAGCGGTTGCTCTTGTTAAATCCGACGATGCCGGCGACTATATTTTTCCGCTGGTTTCTCCTGAAAGGGCACGAATTATTCTTAAAGCCGAATCCGACGGCGAGGTAATGAGCATGCTTAAGAATTATGCGCAACTGCGCAGGGAAAAAATCCGTGAGTTAGAGCGGGAAGAAGAAACTGTTGCGTCTGAAGAAAACACGTCCGTTCCGGCTGGCGGATTAAAATTGAGCCATATGGTTTATATGGGAATAGCGGTAGCTCTTATGGCAGGCGCGTTCGCGGGTTGCGGATATTCACCTTCGGATCAGGATAACAAAACAGACGGTTCCGATCAGCAGGGTTTGGTTCAAAATGCCGGAAAGGCGAATGCCGTTGTGCCGGGCACACAGCAGGTTGTACCGCCTGAAACCAAACAACCGCCGTTGCTTGCGGATAAAATATCTCAGGAAAGGCTGATTGCCGGGCTTACATTATTGAATAATAACCGGCAGGTGCTTCAGGCTCAGTTGTCCCAGCTTGAGATTTCCGGTAAAGGAAATACTGCGCAGGCGCAGGAATTAAGAACCCAGATTTCCCGAATCGATGCCGAAATAGAGGCTCTGAAATCTTTGCCGGTAAGTGAAGTAACTAAATTAAGAGACGCGCGCCAGCTTGTCAGCGTAAAAATAGAGGGACAGCCGGATATAAAACTTCCCGCCGACCTTCATGAACGTTTACAGGCGGTTGTTAAGGATAAAGAATATACCCAGCTTCTTAAAGAGCTTGCGAATTTCAGCAGTTCTCAGCTTGTGGACAGAACGGGCGCCGAAGCTACGGGCAATCCGCGTTACGATAAGTTCGACGGGTTTGTCAGAAGTTATACCGGCAGTGAATCTCATCCTGATTATAAGTTTCTGGTGAAATACAACAGAGTTGTGCCGTACGACCAGTCCATAAGTATTTACGCCGATCTTGCTAACGGGAATTATGCTACCGCTTACCGTAAAGTCGAGGCGTTACTGCGAATAATGCAGTATGAACAGGAACGTGGCCTAAAAAGCGTAATTAAATTCGGGTATAACACGTACGACGATCTTTACGAATCGGATCTTGCGCCTATGGGAAATACTGCGTGGGCGCTCAAATCGATTTTAGCTTATGTGGATGTATCCGGCGACCAGTCGCCCATAATCGGATGGCGAGGAGCAACATTGAACAGGGCAATGGAATTTGTGCTTGACCAGCAGGTTATGGATCAGAACGATCCGCGTTACGGTATGTTTAGGGCAGGTATGCTGTTGCGTGAAAAAGACGGGAAAACCGTTGAGATTCAAAACGAAACCGTAATCGTAGAACATCTTGCCGATATCCATGATTTGTTGAACCTTGCTTACCGCATTACCGGAAACCCTGTATTTAAAGAGCGCAGGGAACTGCTTGATAAAAAAGTGATTGAAAAACTTCTTGTGGATCTCGGCGCCGATAAGGGAGCGTATTTCCGCCCGAACATGAATGCCGATGGAAAATACGGGCAGGGAATCGCTATTGACGATCTGTCCTGGGCGGGAAGCATGGTGCTTACTATGGATCATCTTCCTCTAAACCGGAGGCTTGAAATCGTTCAAAAACTGATCAGGTACGTTCATAATAATTTTGTTGTTGAACATAAAATTACCGATCTCGGCAATCCGCCGCCGGCTACTTCCGTTATCATGACTGATAAATTTATCGCGGACAGGATTTCTAATCCCCGGCCGGATACTTATGTCGGGATAAAATTTTTCGACGATATTTTCGAGGATGAGTTTATTGCCAGAATGAATTGGGATGATCCGAACGTAATGTCGATCCAGTTCGAGGCGACTTTAGGTTATATTCACCTTCTCGTTCAGACAGCGGTTGTAACCGAAGATCCTTCTTTACGCGAACAGTATATGCGCGAAGCGAGGTTTCTGCTGGATAACATAAAAAGGTTCCATGAGAAATTCTCGTCTTCCGGCGGATTGTCGTACGCTACCAGAAACCTTAATAAAGTGCAGACTACTCTGGAATCAATTATCGCTACGGAAACGATGCGCGCTTTAAACGGAATCTGGTCGAATCCGCGCCTTATGTGGACATTTATAGGGGCGTCATCGGAATCGCTTCAGGGAACAAGAACCGTTGAATTGCCCAAAGAATTTAAACCGCTTATACCCGATCCAACTCAGGCAAGATCAATGGCGCAGACCATGCCTCAGGGCGAAGGAACTGCCGGAGGATTGAGCAGGGTTGAGCAGGCAAACACATTTGTATTCGATCTAAAAACCGGGCAGATAATTCATCCGCCTGAAAAATACGGCGTTTCAACAATAGGAGCGCCTGCGGATGCTTCGGTTTCCCAGGTAATAAGAGAAGATTTTCAGTGGCTGGTTGGTTTTCGTGGCGAAAAATCGCCTTATGGAGATGTAAGTTCTTGGAAAGGAGCTTTTTATATTCTGCCCTCTCATGCTGTGCCTGCTCAGTCGCTTAAAGGAGTGGATTTGGCGTCTCATGCTCAAATTCCAGCCGTCGTGGATGGAGGAAAACTTAAAATCACAGGATTTGCTGAGGTTCCATCAGCTAAACTTGAGGGAGTTTCGCGTAAAAATGCCGGCGACAGGTTTGAAATAACAATCGGCGCAGATAATATTGTTATTCAGCCTCTATTTTCATCCGCTGAACATAGAAGGTACAATGGGTTTTCCCAAACTACCCTGAGTATATCTAAAGACAGGAGCAAACCCGTCGTAATTCCCATAGCTGATTTGCCCCAGCTGGCAGAATTGCCCAAAGACACAAAATTGTCAGGGTATATTGATGCGCAGACCGGCAGTCTTTTTATTGAAAAGCCCGGTTCAACCCTTGAGTTTGATTTATCCGCCGTATTCGGAAAAAATTTCTTTGTATCCGACGGCACAAAATTTACCCTAAAACCTCAAAAAGACGGGAATGTTACGATTATTGAACACACTAATGTTACAGCTGTGTTTCAGAACCCTTGGACTCCGAATATCCTGCCCGGATACTTGCCTGATTTAATGAGAGGTATGAAGGAAAAAGGAATTACCCGTATTTATGTGAATACCGAGCCGCTGGTAAAAGTCAGGGAAATTCACGGCATGAATACCAGAAAATATTACCAAGGTCTGATTGAGCTTGCCAGAAGAGAAGGAATCGAGGTTTACGCGGTTCAGGGAAATTCAGGCTGGGTTACGAGAGACGGTGCCAGCACGGCTATTTTGTATATTGACGAACTCGGCAGAAAACAACTTGATTTCGACGGTTACGTAATTGATGTAAAACCCGATCTCTTGCCTCAGTGGCGAGAGGGTAACGATACAGTCAGAAAAGAGTTTACCGCGCGTTATATCCGTCTGGTAGACGAACTTGCCGAAAAAATAAGATATTATTCGGGAGATACGAAACCTATTTTGTCGTTAACTTCAGACCAGCTTTCTTCGCAGGAGAATTTCGCCAAGCCCGCTTCTACAGGGGATATTCTGATAGTCAGGCTGACTTCGGCAGATGAAATTATCAAAAAAATCGAGCAGTTGGATCCGCAGGGGCCTTTTCAGGTAATGGTAGATGCCGGACTTGATGAGGATCCCTCAAAAACGTTTGTTTTGAAAGAACCGCAGATGGCAAAAACACTCGGCGAAGTTGTCGCACGGTTGAGATCAAATCCGCGTTTGGGAAAATTGTTTGACGGGTTTGTCATCAATCAGGATACCGGCGAAGATATTTTCAAGGTGCTTAGTACCGGTACAGGCAGGGAAGCCGGCGATAGAATGCGCGACGGATTATACCGTGCTCCCGACGGAGCGATTCTTGTTAGCAGTTCCTTGTACGATTTTCTGGTTAAAGGATCGGCTTCGCAACAGCTTCCGCTGGGTGAAAAAAGCCCTACTCAAACACAAAATATTATCGATACCTTCAAAGCCCGCCTTGAAGCCCTTGCAAGAGGAGTTTCCGGTGCGGGAAACATCGACCATATGATAAGGTCTGTGCTCGAAACTATCGCCCGCGATAACCCGACAATATTATCCGATGCGCCGCCGTTGGGCGCAGAGATAGGTACTCTGGTTTCGACAATGAATATTATATGGGGTGAGAGGTATACCGATCTTGGACAGATAACCGATGTGGAAATTGTCGGCAAAGACAGTTCCGGCAAAGTAATAGCCAGATGGAAAAACCTGATCAACAATCCGGTTCCCATAATAGTGGGCAAAGAGAGCAACATCGCGTTTCTTGAAGTGCGGGCGCGGGTTTTGTCTAAAGCCGAGGTCGGTCAGGTGTTTCCGGCGTATATAGGGTTTCTTACGCACCATCCGGGTAGTGGAAGTATTGTTTCGGAAATATCGTCAAGCGAATTTACTTTAAATCCGGGCGAAGAAAAAACCGTATCTTTTGATGTCGAGGTTACCCGCGAAGGGTTTACCGGTTACAGCCTGATTCTGTTCAACGGCCAGAAATTCAGTTCGGCAACCAAAGTTGTGGATATGGCAGGCAGGTTCGGCCACAGGTTCGGGATACTTGCAGGCTGGCTTAATAATAATGCCGACAGTTTTGCGCAGTATTATAGAGAAAAAGTAGCCGCTGACTCATCTGCTGGTATCAATCAGGCTGGTCTTTTGGCGGGATTAATTAATACAAGGCTGGTTGTAAACGATTTCAAGTTAGGTGATTTTACTAAAGATAACGGAATTCAAACCGCTAAACTTTTGGCGCAGTCGGGTATATCTGAATTTCTGCTCAACGGCGACAGGCTTGTGCAACTGGTAGCCGAAAGCGCTGATCCTGAAGCGGCAAAACGAAATATAGCCGTGTTTCTCAACGAATTGTCGGCAAACAGGATTAATGTCATTATTCTTGTGGGAAAACCCTCATGGCTTGCCGACGGGCCGGAATTTACTCAGGTGCAGAAAGATTTGACCGATGTGTTCCGCTTAAAACTTCCGTTTAACGGTGTGGCGATAAATCCCGGAGCCGCATTTAATGCCGATCATCCGCTTTTTAGGGAATTCAAACGGCTCGCCATAAGCGAAGGATTCAGCCAGACTATCATATTCTCGCCTACGGAAATACAGGTTGACGGCAGACCTGTGCAAACCCTGCGGGTACCTGAAGAATTTTTAGCCGCTCTGCGGTCGGGCGGAAAGAACCTACAGTTGGCAGTATCTGATTTTGCTACATTGCGGTCTATGCTTTCTAGTGAAAAAATGAATTCCATATCCGACAGTTCGCTTATACAAAGAGTCCGCGCGGTAACTGAAAATGATCTTGAATCTTATATAAATCAAGGGTATACGAATTTATCACGCATAGAAAAACTGATATTTGATTTTGCGGGTATCAAGCGCCTTCCTGAGATTCAGCTCGGTGAAGCCGGCGCAAAAGTCAGTTTCGTTAATCCGCCTGAACAGTATGTAGGAATTAACGATACGCCTTATATAGCTGTGCAGATAGAAAATGTGGGAACTGCGAATATCGGTAACTTTACGGTAGTGGCTGAACTGTTCAATGTGATTACCCGCGAGCATAAAACGGTTTCTTTTCCCGTTATTTTGCGGCAGGGCGAAAAACGGATTATCGATATACCGCTTGAGAATATGGAACCCGGCCAGTGGCGTTACGACATAACTGTAGTGCCGGATTATTACCAGCGCGACAGGCTGTTTATTCATAGTATTCCGTTATCTTTAGGAGGTACTCAAGTTAAAGTCGGGCATCTGAATTTCACCGCTTTTGAAAAAGGGCGCAAAGATGACAAACCCGGTGAAAGAACGGTTAAAGTTGAGGGAATGGAATTCCAGCTTATTGAAAGATACGGACCTACGGACAAACCGGCTGTCCGTTTCTACGATCAGGAAGGCAATCCGGAAATTGTTTTGCTCGAAGATACCTTAAAAGGCGTTTATTACGCTTTAGGGCCCTCAAAAATCATGGTCAATGTCAGCAAATCCGTATTTAATGATTGGGCTATCGAAATTGCCGGCGAAGAAGTAACTATCGCCCGCATTCAGAACGGGCAGGAAGTGCTCAATATCGGTGTGCCGCACAAATCAAAAATTTTCGGGTACATCCAGAAAGGGATATCCGAAATAAAAGTAGCTGATGTAGCCGTAGATATTGCCCGGCAATATATTACTGACACTAAATCTACCATTGTTCCGCTTGAACTGGATAAAGAGATAACTGTAGGAAATTATAAAGTGCTTTTCAGATCCACTACCATGGATACTGTAATTGAACTCTTCATTACCGACCCTGAAGGAAAAGTAACCAGAAAAACGTTTTTCAAAGACAGCCCTGTGAGGGCAATTGAACTCGGAGACAACCTGTTTATATTCGGCAACGATTCAAGAAATAATACTGTAGGTGTGTATTCAAGGTTTGTAAAAGCCGATATTACGTTCTCGGTAGCAAATAACGGAACCGGCCCGTTGAAATACGAACCTGAAATAACATTTTTCCATCCGCTTGTGGGCGAAGTATCTATTGTTTCCAAAGAACAATTTACAATTCAGCCTGGCCAGAAACAAAACATAAAAGTTACGTTTCCCATACCTGTAGACATTCTCGCGGTGGAGAAAACCGAGATGTCTCAAGTGGTAAACGAATTCAGAAAACTGCACGATAAATACGGCGCGTTTATTGCAGGTTCTCGCGCGAAAATAGAGACCGGCGAACTTCATCCCGATGTGTATTACGCGCAGTTGAAAAAACTTCAGGATGAAATGAAACCGGTTCTGGTAAGATTATTGAACAGAGGTGTAGATATTGCCCAGATAGCGCACGGCAGAAACTTACTGCAGGAAGCGTTTCTTGCAGACAGGGTAAACCTGACCGGCAGGATTCAGGATATAAAACTGATTTCCGGCGAGCTTCAGGCTGCTCAAGGAGCGGCTTTTGAGAATTCGCTTGTCAAAGCGCTGGAAATGCTAACATCGCTCAACGGCGATTTAGGTAACCTGTCGACTCAGGAAATGGGGTACAGGCTATCTATTCACGATTTGTCCAATCTGCTTGGAGAACTGGTTTATTACCGGGGTATCGGCGGGCGAACCGGCGAACCGGTAATAAGAGACGTGGTTGTCGATCCGGTTCTGAACAAGACTATGCCTCAGCACGTGCGCAGGGTCGGAAAAGCCGAACCGTTTGTCATAGCGGGGATTTTTTCGGAAAACGATGTATTCCAGCGTGTAAGCGATCTTGAAACGGCGGAGATGGATTATGTAAACTCGCTTTTGCAATACCATATTCTTCTAAGAGATATCAGCCGGGCAAAATATTTTGATATACCGTCCGCTTCTATGACTTCAAGAAGCGCCGCAGAGAGTTTGCGCAATGCCGAGCGCGACCTTCTTATCGCGCAGAATGTCAGGATACTCGAACTCTATGCCGGTTCAATCAATATACTTAAAAATATTACGCCCGATACGGCTATTCAGCCTGCTACGGATGTTATGGTTATACTCCAGAAAGAAATTAGCGATGTGGCTCAGGTGGCAATAGAAGATTATTTCATGAGAGATATCGGAAGAAAGTTTACCGGCTATGACCCTGCGGCAAGAATAAGAACGAAGTTTCCCATAGACATACCCGCCATAACCGCTCTTTTCAGAGACATTGAGTCCGCCGGCGACACGAAAGCCGTTAATACCGCCATCGACAAACATCTGGCGCATATTGATGCTAATACCCGCGACAGGATAAAAGAAAAAGTAAAAAGAATAACGGCAAATTTCAAAAAGTCTAAGGAACAGACTATGGCAACTATGGTTGTCATACTTGATGAACTCGGTCTTGACGATAATTTTGCTCTTGAATCCATAGAACGCAATATCCGGTGGTACCAGAAAGAAGCCGGAAAGTATTCGTTCCATAAAATAGCGGGGTTCAGGATGATGGCTGAATATATAAAAGCCAAAAACCTCGCGGAGACAGCGTTTGTAACCTCAACTTCCGCCGCAGGCGATATAGAAAAAGCTAAATCGTATTTTGCCAACGCTTTGGGTTATTATTTCCAGTTGATAGGCGTATCTAAAGATTTTAAACCTGTAAGCGATCTGAACGAGGCTCTAAAGCTGATTCAAGCGTCTAACCTGAGCGGCCGCGATAAACAGATTGCCTCAGATACCATAAGAAAAATTCAAGCCGAATTCCAATTATTTGAGGATAATTTAAGAAAACTTCAGCAAAACAGGGCTACCGCTTTGCAATTCGCTCAAAGTCAAGAAAAAATAGTGGATAACGCCGAAGCGTTGCTGGAAAGGCTTCAGCAGACAGAATTAAAACATACAGATACGGTAGCGAGCCTGCTAAAAGAGGCCGATAGAAAATTCGAGCGGGTTCAGGTTGCTGTGCGCACAATGCCTGCTCCCGAAGCTATAAGATATATCGGCAAAACCCGCGATTTTTATTTGCAAACCTTGAGTGAACTCGTATCTCAACAGCAGATTGCCGCTATTTACCGGAGCTCGGCACAAGACCAGATCAGGCAAATAGACGAACAGATTGTTTCGCTGACAAAACAATATCTTGCGGCAAAAATGACTTCCAAACAGGAAGAAATCGCCCAGCAGATAAGGTTGCTCAAAGAAAAAAGTTTTAAATTGAAAGCCGATTCGGAATATTTCAACGCTTATTTAACGAGTTTAAATACCCAGATAACAAGGGTTCAGTCGATTTTATCACAGCTTAATGCCGCAATTACCGATCTTGGCGGAGAAACCGATAGAAAATCATTTGATTCTGCCGTAGCGCAAATCAAGGGCAAAATAACTGCGGAATCTACGTTATTTGAACAAATAACAGAGTTTAGAAAACAGCTCGATGCAATAGAAGCCCGGCTCAATGCGGATTTTAATAAACTTTTAGCTCCAAATACATATCCGTTTAACACGCCCGAAGCGTTTACTGATAAAACCGATATAGTCGATTCGTACAGGACAGTTTTGTTAAAATACGCCGACCTTTTTGATGAACATGTAAGGGATCTTGTTATAAAGTCTTGGGAAAAAGACATTAATTTGCGCAGACAAAAACATGATCTGGCTCTATCTCTGGCTGATAATGCCGATTTAAGAACCGCGCTATCCATACCCGCAAACTCAAGGATTGAAATTGTGCCTCCGCTTACTCTTGAGCAGGAAACAGATATCGTAACCGGTCCTATGAAAGATATCCGCGAGTTGATCAGGACAGCAAGAACTGTTGACGACCTTAAACTGGCGTTATCCAAACTTGAGGATCAGTTCAAAGTCCTTCAAAAATCGGTAAAAACGCTCAGCGGGCATACATGGGGTTACAAAGGAACGGGATTACAGTATCCGAAATATTTTGAGTTTAACGTAGTTCCTCCGAAAGAATCAGGCATAAAACCGTATAAACTGAGTTTTTTCGCCGCGTTTTTCGAGTATAAAGATAGAAAAGCGTATATTGTGATCTCTTATAAGTACAAAGACGAAAAAGGCGCTGTTAAGGAACATAAAGTCTCTATTCCTTCAAATGCCGATATAGACAAAAAAGTTGATTCCCTGTTATATTACGGAAGGGATTACAGTCATTTTACTTATTATTATGAAGTTACGGAACTTCAATTCGAGGAGGATTTTGACGACCTGAACCTAATTAGGCAGGGAATCGGGCTGGTTTCAAACAGAAGTATTGCTGTAGAACCTGTTATAATAAATGTGCCGTATCCGGTAACCATATACTTAAACGGCAGTAAAAAAGATATACCGCAGGGCGAACACCGGATTTCCGGAGATATGTTCAGCGTAATCAAAGAAATACGCGCTATCCGGCGCGCAATAGTAGATTCGGAACGCGACATTACTATAAGAAACCGGGCTTTGCTCAATACCGTTGGCGCGTTTACAAAAGCGTATGAGACCGTTCCGGTATTGCCTAAAGGCGAATCTTTTATATCCAAACCTCCTGCGGGCGCTAAAGACACTGTACCTGTAGTGGAGAACGCCAGAGATAACGCACAGGTCGCGCAGATATTAATGGACAGAGCGAAAACGGCTATCGAGGTTGCGCAAATCGGACTGCTTGAAGCCGAACTCGGTGTTCAGCAGGCGCAAACCGATCTGCAAACCGCTAAAGACGCGCTGACAAAAGCCAGAACTGAAGCTCAGCAGGCTCAGTTAAAAATAAAAAGAGAACTTGACCTGATGGTTTTAATGCTCACCGACGCTGAACTCTCAAAATATGTACTTGAAAAAGCGCAGGGCGATTCCGTAAGAATAAGTTTGCCTTTTGATGTGAATAATGCAAGGCACCGTCAGATATTGACTGAACTTGACGAAATAGCCGCTCAGATGGAAAAAGAAACACCTAAAGAAGAGATGAAACGCGTATACAAACTCGGCGAATATTCCGGCAGGGTATATACCGGTTACGATTCTCCTGACGGCATACAGGCTTTAAACGGGTTGACAAACAAAAAAATATCGCTTTATTCGGGTATGATCACTATTGACTGGAATCCCGCCCAGCCCAACAGATTCAATATCGAACTGACTCCAAAATTCGGCGACGACCTTACATATACTCCTGAGCGGTATCATCAGCAGAAAAGGCTTCTTCTGGAAGTAATTAAACGGTTTGCGGAAAATAAAGAAATAGTTATTCTCGCCAATAAAATAGATCAGGTTGGTGCGGCCATTTTGGAATATAGAGGGGCGGTAAGCTGGGCTCAGTATCTTGAAGAAGTGGTTAATACTTCGCAGTCAAACCTTGCCAGATCGGAATTCAATCTAAGGCGCGCGCAGGAGTTTCTTGAAAAACAAAGGTTTGAGTTCGAGAGAGCCAAATCTAACCTGAAACAGAAAATTGACGGGTTCCAGCAAGCTCAGGATCAGTTTACGCAGGCAAAAGCCGAAGCTGAGGACCCGATAACTTTCGAAGAAGCGCAGGGCGCTTTCAAACCTCAACCGAAACCGGAAGTGGTTGTTCCTGCGGGTGATTCTACCGACCGGACAGACCTTTTGAAAGACGCGGGAGTGCATGAAGCGAAAACCGCTGTTAACCAGAAAATGTTCTCTCAGGTGCTGGCGCGAATTTTTTATGCTATTGCCGGTTCGGTATTTATTTTATTCAATATCGACAGCGTAACACGTATTATCAACAAACGCAAAATCGAGCTTGAAAAGGAATATTTGCGCTCATCCGCAAGAGTCCGCCCTGCGGGATTGTTGTCTGCGCTGGTCCAGTATTTCCCATTCAGATCATTGACGGTATCGGAAATAATACCGTTTAGCGGGAGACGAGTGATCAATCTTGCGGTAAACAAACAGCAGTTTAATAGAGTGCACAGGCTCATGCAGAGGTGGGGAGTAGATACTTTCGCGGTTGTATCGGATCAGTTTAAAGAGGACGCAAGGTTTATTGAACCGGAAACTTTAACGTATAAATCGCTGTTTACAAACGACAAAATCAAGAATATGAAGCCTTATGACCGGCGCATATATCAGGTCAGGCTTCTTGCGAGGCTTATCAGAGGATCGGTGGACGATCTTATCTCAAATGGTAAATTTAAAATCGTGTGGATTGCCGCATCAATCATTATTGGCGGGTTTGTGTTCCCGTTCTTGGGGTTTCCGAGTCTTCCTTTCGCATGGCTGAACAATATTCCGCTTATATGGGGCGGAGCGTCATTTTTCAATCCGGCTCTGTTTTTCAATCCGACGGTATATTTGCCGTGGTTTTTCTGGGTGCCGGTTTTGTATATAATGCCGCGTTTGTTGTATAATTCTGCGGTTATGGTACCGGTAATTCTAAATATTCTTAAATTGGGCGTATTTATAGGGTTTGCGGTATTTAAGTATCTGTTTGCCAAATCTATGTACATTTTACTGCTTCCGTTTTTGCCGGTTTGGAACGGGATAAATAAGCTCATTAAGAACAAATTCAACAAACAGCTGATTACTCCTGCCAATGTTTCGGATATACCGAATAAAGTTGTTTCACTTGTAGCTGATGGATTTAAAAAGATTAAACTGGCTGATCGGAAAAGAACGCCTGCGGGGTCGGAGTATTCCAAAGAATTCTCGCAGACAGTTATAGAGAAAGCGAAAGCGTGGGCGCTTGAAAATGGGTTAGGTCCTATAGAACAGATGAAAAAAGATCAGGCTCAGGCTCTTATCAATAGTTTTATTATCGAAGAAACCATAAAGAACACAAAACATATTGTCTTTCAGGATGAAGGAAATACTCTGAGGGTCGATGTGGCACGAGAAGTGGACGATTTATACCTGTCTCCGGGAGTGTTCGCTTCCATGCCGGGTATATATGTGCCATTCTTTTTGCCGGTTCGGCAAAATTTCGATAAATGGTTCTGGGGTATAATGATACAGAACTTTACCCAGTCGCTTCAGTATGCCGCGTCTATGGGTACGCGGGCGATGCGCGGCGCGGAACGGGGCGCGATATCCAAACACCGGATTTTTTCGCATATAATTTCAAAATCGGAATTGGGTATTCATTCATTTCTGTTTATGGTTCAGCCAAGATGGTTGGTAGGGCATTTGCATGTTGTCAGGGAGGAACTTCTCGGTAGCAGGATTGTTTTTGATCTTCAGTTCACCGACGCTCAGGATCTGAAATCGAAAACCGCTCCAGAAGGTGTTAAGGAATGGAGAAATATGGAAGATTATGTGCGCTATCTTATAGACCATGACGTAAATCTGCCTGAACTTGACGCAAAAACGCTGGAAAACATTTTTTCCGGCAAATGCGAGATTCAGCTTAATTTACCGCAGGATATGCCCGAAGAAGAACGAAAAGCCATTACTGATGATATCAACCTCAGGTTCAAACAGCTCTCAAAAATTGCCGCCGGTTATTACAGGACATATCCCGACGAATATAATCCGTTTTACGGGCCGGGCGAGAATGTAACGTTCAAAGGCCATTTCCCCGAAGTGAACAAACTTGCCGGCGACGATCTTTTCGGGCTCGGTACGTATTCTCCGACCGAAGGTGTTTTTTATGTCCGGGCGAATTATCATGGCGGGTTTAATTACGCTCCCGGCGGAGTGAATATATCGGGTACCGACGGAAACTTGATTTTTGAACCGTCTGGCGAAATAGCAAGAGTCGATTACCAGCAGAAAGAAGGCGGAAAAGGCGATAAAGTATCCGGTTCAAAAGCAACCAACCTGAACGCCATTTTACTTGTTATACAGGGGCAGACATATCTTCACAGAACCATTATCGAGAACCCTGACGGGTCGAAAGAACTCAAGATTGAGTTTAAAGACGCAAATCAGGAGTTTATGCCGCAGGTAGCTAAAGCTAAAGAAGAAAACGAGAAAATTAACGTTCGCAGGGACAATATATTCCGGTCAAGCTGGTGGAATACTGCCAAAAAAACGTTCGCTTCGATTTTTGATACCGCTACGAAATCGTTTGTTTCCGTAAATCTTGGTACGAGAATCGGGTTTGAACCGTTTTCGGGATTAAAAGGTATTATTGCCAAATGGAAAACTCTTACTCTGGGCGCGGTTATAGGAATAATACCTGTATCACTTTACGGTATGCTTCAGGATCCGATAAACGCGGCTATGCAGGCGTATTACGATCCGAAACTGGTCAAACTGGCGGCTGAATACGAAATGTATTTAAATACCCGCCGGTTTAATGTTTTAAACAATGAGCTTGGTGCAAATCCTTCACTCGATAATGCACAGGTCAAATTAGACGGATTTGAGTATACTTTTCCCGCAGGCGGACATTTAAATACGCTTTCGGCAAAATTGGAGTTTGCTTCGAAATTGCGCGAATTAAGCAAAATGGCGGGGATACATCTGCCGGAGTCTCTCTATACTTCCAACGCGCACCTTCTTACGGATTCGTACAAGTCGCTGATAGATTTTTTTATATCAGCCGAACTACAGCGGCTTGACGAACGGAGAGCCCAAACCGGAGGCGAAATTAATTCTTGGGATAAAGGATTGGCTCTGCACGCAACTGCCATGATTAATGTTCAGGATTATATAATGCAATTGGCGGCTGTGTTCCCCAAAAACAGCGTACAGCAGAAATCGATGGAACTGCTCGCCGTTTCAATCGGTAACAGCGAATCCGCAGTTACTATCCGGATAACGGATGACCAGGGAATTACATCGGAAAGGAACTATGATTCCAATACCATATATAAAATAGGCGTTTATAACCGTACGTCGCAACGGTACAGCGCCGCTTATAATTATATTGCCGGCCTTACTTATCATGGATCTCATGAAGATAATGTTCACCGGTCGGGGGCTATTGAAACACAGCTTGGCGACAGAAACCGCGAAAACATAAAACGGCTCGGCATAGAACGCAACGAACTTCAGTTTACCCGGTCGTGGACATGGGTTTCCCCTAAAGGGCCTGTAAATATATATCATATAAAATCTGCGGCAAAACGGATCAGAAACGGTGAAATTAACCCGCAGGCAGCATTGTTTATAAGGGAACTTGTTGACGTTGCGGATAAATACGGATCACCAATAGACAGGATAATTATTCACGACGGTAACGGAAACGCTCCGTCAGCAGATTTTAAAGAATGGAAAATAATAATTGTCAGCGATTCGCAAACTGCTCTGAATTCACCAGGCCAGGCTATGCGGCTAATAAATACGGCGTTAGCCAATACCGGTTTAGAAACGTTCAAATTTGAAACCGGTCAGATAGAAGTTATCCATAGAGACGGATTCAATACTCTCGAAAAACTGCGGGTCTTGACTAATTCCGGTTACGATCTTGAGAATTTCGATGATAAAATCAAACAGGCGGACAATGTGTTGACAAAATGGGTAGGCGAATGGGTGATGAGTTGGAAAACCGTATTAGGCATCGTATCTGCAGACCAGTCTTTAAGAATGCTTAAACGGGTTGCCCAGAAAAAAGATACACCTTATATTCGGGAACGGATAGCCAATATCGAACGGATTCTCGAACGCAGAAACCGTGTCAGATCGTTTATCCGAGATTTATTTACAATAACGGAGAGCAACGTATTCGATAAAATAATCACCGTTCCCATAACTTTTGCGATTAACCACAGTATTGTTTTATCTGTTCTTGCACTTCTGACTATGGGTACGGCGCCGATATTGATTCTTGCTTCAACTGTGGCGTTTCCGTTTGTAACTTCGGGGTTAGGTGTGTTGGCTGCAATATGGCTGGGAACTTTGTCGGCGGTTATTGTGGCGGGATTGCCTTTGGCAATAATAGCGAGTTTCATAAATTACAAAAACACTTTCAGCCTCTATTCGGAGTTAAAGAAAGCCTTGGAATTTATCAATGGTAAAGAGTTTGAGAAAGTTTCACTAAAAGATAAACTTGATCTGCTGACTTTTTATACCGATAAAGGTGCGCCGGATAAATTTGCTACCGACGCAAACAATAAAGTTATCGATCAGCGGTTGGGCATAGCGGATTTTACTCCCAACGATACTGCTCCGCTTCGTTCGCTTATCTATGCTTACAGGGCAAAAAGCGGTCTTATCAGGGAATCGTATAAAGATAATGTTGCTGTATCTGCTGTAATCCAATCGGCTTTGGATAAAGGTATAGTTATTGAACCGTCTACTGTTGATGAAGAATATCTTGCGTCCAGTGTTCCTGATGCAAACGGGTATGAACAATCGTTTCAGGAATTCAATTACAGCAAAACCGCCATCGAACCCGCAATCGAGGATATATCAGATGAGTTTGCCCGCAGAGGCCAGCTTCTTCTGGACAACCTTCGCAGAGCCGCGAGCGAAAAACCGGAAGAACTGCTAAAAGCTGTAAACAATTATATCGCAAAACGAAAACAAACGGAAGCGGCTTTCGGGCGGGAGGATCTGTACGAATACGCTACTATGGAAGATATTTCTGCGCTTGCGGTTTTAAGCAGAGACCTGAAAAACACCGGTTATCTGGACGTAACTACCCGCGCGAACCGCAAAGACGTACAGATACTGGCAAAATTGTTCGGGTTGAGTTTTCAGGATGCCATAGATGCTCTCAGCTCGTACTGGAGCGAAGAACACTGGCCTGTGGCTGTCGGCATACCGTTTTTGCCCGGTACGACAAAAGGAAGATTGCGAGTTACAAGCCGTGGCGGCGAAATAGAAGATGCAAGGCCTATACCGGTACTTACTGCCCTTATGACATTTGCCGAACCGCCGTGGCTGGCAGGGTTATCCGCTTTCAACGTTCTGGATACCGAAGCGGACGATCCGGCGTTTGCTTTGGCTGAAGATACTAAATTCGGTATTATGGGTGTTTATAATCCGCCTCTGTATCCGAATACTCCGGCAATTTCGATTCATGTTAAAAATTATGTGGAACAACAGTATGAACGAAGGCTTATGGGTGAAACCAGCTATAAAAATGCCGCCCAGATAGGCAAAGGATTCAGCGTAGTGCATGGAATCAATTCTTTATTGTCGCATCCGGTATTTACCTATGGAGCGGATCAGTCTGTGCATGATGACTGGAAATCCATATTGAACACGGTTTTCAATGCAAAAGCGCTTAAACGCGACGAAATAGCTTATGACGGCGCCGGAAGAGGATCGGGATGGCTAAACTATATCATATTCGGATATACTCTATACGGGCATCTGGGAAGGCGCGTAGGCGCGTTTGCTCCTGGAGTAGCTCAGGCGGTGAGGCAGGTTCAGTATATAAACCAGCTCGATAGAGAACTTAACGGTAATCTGCTTAAGGTTATAAGGTACCTTCAGATAATGAGTCCTTCAAAGGTTCTCAACGGATTGAGCGGAGTCGATTTCCGTCTGGCGGTTTCCATAGCGTACGGTATGGAAAAAATCAAAGTTGAAGGCAAAAATTCGGGAGATATTCTTGATGAAATTATTGAGATGGCTATGCGTGAACTGCTTGAGCCTATGTCTCCTGAAGATAGAATCAAGGCTTATGAAGCGTTTTTACAGGGTAACGAACTTTTTGGGCATAACCTGCCGTTTCCAGAAGATATGCTTCCCGAAGATGCATTATCCGCTCGTCAGGAACCCGTTGCCTCAGATGTTTACGCTCCTCTTACGCCGGAAGAACAGGCGATAATAGATGAATTGATTGCTCAGGGGTTTGCGCAGACAGATATTGATTCGATATTCGAGAATATAAAAAATATGTCCCCGGATGTACGGTTGGCCGCACTAAATAATATAAAAACAGTATACCAAACACCTGCTCGCGAACTTGAACGCGCACGGGATGTTTTATGGCAATTTAGATTCAATAAAGCCATACCTACAAAAATAACGCGCAAACCGGCGGTAATATCGGTATTGAGCAAATTGCTCAATTTTACTGCGGTTGCCGCGTCGGCGGCGTTTATCGGATGGTGGGCTATGGTTATACCGATGCTTCTTATTATTACTGAAGCTATGGGAGTATACAAAGGCGGTCCCATAAGAAATTATTTAAGGTATCTGGTAGGCGGTATTGGCGCATACATGACTGTTTTGATTATCGGCGGTTCGGCAATTTTATCGCCTTTATATCTGGGTATTTTACTGCTGTATGTTACCGGAGGAGAGAGAGGCTCGAATTTCTTTCTGTACATGATCGACAGGATACCTATTTTTATAATGAACAGGCGCAATTACCAGTACAATATGCTCTCTATCGAAGATAAACTCGGTTCTCTCGAAGACCAGAGCTCATTCTCTGCGGATTTTAAAATATCAATTATAAAAGATGTAGTTGCTTCCATCGGATCACGGACGCATTTGGTTGAGGAATATAACAAGGTGTTTCACCAGCGGTTTATCCTTACCACTTTGGAACGTACTTATCTCGAACGTCTGAAACCATATTATAAGGAAGTTTACGGTGACGGTGCGGAACAACTGGAAATAAATGTGAACAGGTCTTTATCCAAATTCGCTGTGGATCAGCGGCTACGTATAGTCAAAAAGATATATGAACGCCTGAGTGAATCGTTTACGCCTTTTGAAATAGGCAAACATATTGTTACCTCGTTTAAAGCGGGCGATAAAATGGAATACGGATCCAGCCTCTGGTTTGCGAGAAAATATTTTACAAATAAAGGAAAAGAACGGGTTTTCGGCGCAATAGCCACTTCGCTGGTTGTAGGAGCTAACTTACTGCTTTTCGGATTGCCGGCGTCGGTAATGGGTGTTATGGGGCTTGTATCGGTAATTGGGGTTCTCTTCTTTCTCGGTACGCGCACTTTCGAGCAGACTACAGGAGCAATCGCAGGCACATTGTTGCCGGCTATGCATATGGCTTTGTGGGGATTATCCGCATCGTTTATGCCTCTTGTGGTAGTTCTTGTCGAAATTTTCGCGGGGTATATGGCCGGATCGACAATAGGGCTGGTTTTGAAAAATTCCGTTGAGCTGGTTTATAACCTTATACTTCAGCCTTTGGTGTTTAATCCGTCAACTTTACGACGTAGAATAAGCGAAATTACTTCAAAAAGCACAGCTATCAGGCACCAGCTTCTTGTATCTTCGATTGTACCGCTTCTTGAGGAAGTCGATTCTGATTTGGAGTTTAAGGATAAATTCGATAAATTGTACCTCGATACAATCGAATCCGTAAAAGATCAAAATTCAGATGGGGCATCCGGTATGAATTCCCAATTGCCCGGACCGGAAACAATACCTCCTGGCAACGGGTTGCCTCCTGTTACCGAACCCCCCGGTGTTGCGCCGGTACCTTCAGCTGGTGCGATTGATACTCAATCTAAAGTGAAGGTGTTGCCGGAAGATAAAATATGGGATACTTCCAAAAGTTATCCCGAAAACCTGAATGTTTTATACGGCAAACTTTCTTCACCGGATGCCGGCCGGGTAAAAGTTATCGCGAATATAAACGGGAATATCGAGAATCTGCGCAAGGCGGTATCTGAAGCGGTTGACAGCGGTATACAGCGAATTGTGCTAACTGGCAGTCTGTTTGGAGATAATTTGGCTGGCAATATTTCCATAACTCAATATTTCGGGCAAATTAACCTGATTGACGGCAGGGCTGTTGTAACTGGTGCTAATGGAGATAAGGTTGAAGTTAAAATCAATATTATTATGAATAAAAACGATTTTGAGTTTATACGGGCGTTATCGGCCGGCGAAACCGGATTTTTTACCCGCTGGCTTGCTGGCGAAGGAATGCAGGTTATAAAATCTGTCGAAAACGATATTGCTGTATCTGATTTGTTTGAAATAGAGAATTTTAATTTAGAAGGGCTTCACGAATATATCAAAGGCGCTATGTCAACATCGCTCAGAACAGGAGCTGATCTCGATCAGATCCTCGATCAGATAAAAGGCGGGTTAAACAAACTTCATTCCGAACTGGTTTTAAACCCGAAACTCGCTTCGTTGCGCGCATGGATACTGGCAAATATGGATGCCGCCTATCTCGACCAATACGACGGCGCGCTGTACATATCCGCTGGAATCCCTCTTGATGCTCAACTCAAGCCGGTGCTTGAATATAACGGTAAAACCGGTATGGACGCGTTGAATTTGATCAGTTCCGATTTAAAGGTTCTGTCGGCTGATCCGGCAGTATTGCAGGCTGTTGCTTTTGTATTTGCCCAAACGGATACAACAGGTTTGTGGAGTACACCTATCGGCAGGTTAAACAGGGCAAATTTGCTTGGAGTTTACGATAACATATTGGAATTTATGAATGTAAATAGGATTGTAACATCAAATTCGCCTGATGAGAATCTAAACTCGGATTCTATTTTAACCGATCTCCAGCGCAGGTTATCTCCCGGAAAATCGGTATCTGTTGAACTAAAACCATTCATAACTCAAAGTACTGTGGTTACACCTGACAGGGTTTTTCGTGAATTTACTCCCGAACAACCGCAATCGCTTATGGAATTTCTTGAAAACTATCTTTCCGGCAAAACCGTTTTGCCTTTAATATCCGCTATTGAGTCTAATCCTTATCTATCCGAGATACCGAGAATTTCTCCGGGCGCAAGCGTACCTGCTCAAAAAATAATCGAGTTGGCACAAAAATCGAAAATGACAGTTGTCCATGCGGTTCAGCTTCTGAAAGTTTTTGAGGATTCGGGATATATCCTTTCGCAATACGGCGATACCGATATTATACTTCTTGATTTCGATACTTTTCAGCTTCCTGCAAAATATAATCAGGGCGTTCAGGCTCATAAGAAAGTTATTGAACAATATATGGATTCTCTTGAGCAAAGGTATTTGGAAGCCGGCAGGAAAGCTGAATTCGCGGTGTTTTCCGATAAATACGATACCCACGAGTTGTCCCGCCGGATTGGAACAGGCATTAACGGTAAAATTAAACTGTATTTCGGGAAAGAAGCGGTATCCGCGATTTCCGCCTCGAACCAGAAAGAAAAATATTTAAGTTTTCTGCTTGAACGAGTAACTAATCAGAATATAAACCGGCTAAATATAAAAGTTTTCTCGTTTAATAACGAGGTTATATCCGCGGCAAAAGATTTCGGCGCGATAATCGCCGATAGTAGAATAAACATTCTCGATGCTCTTCGGGTATTTGCCAATATTCATCCGGGAATACCGCTACAAAACCTGTATCCCGTTTCGCAAACCGAATCCGCTCAAACCGCGTTTAGTTCGGGGAATTACGTTATGCTTGGCGGTATGGAGATAACCCCGTTTAACGGATCTGTTTTTAAGATGAAAAAGATTCAGTTAAATTCACTGCTGGAAAATTCGGTTTGATTTCATCCACAAAATTTGGATTGCTGAAAAAGACTTAAATTAGAATGTCATCACGAGAAGTTTTGCGAAAGCAAAACGACGTGGTGATCTCAAAACCATCATAGCTTAAGATTGCCACAGCTCCTTAGGAGCTTCGCAATGACAATAAAAAAGACTTTTCAGCACTCTCAATTTTGCTTCTTTTTTCAAAAAGAAGTGAATCTTTTTATCGTTTCTATATTAAATTCTACAACAAAACGCAAATAAGCCGGTTCTTTAAAAAAAACAGTGAATCTCTCAGAATCATGAAAGTTTGATTCGCGCGACTTCCTGTACGGTTTTTCCGTCAAGCTGGGATCCATATTTCTGCATCACATGGCGCATTACAATACCGATATCTTTTGCGGAAGATGCTTTCAGTTCAAAGATAGTGTCTTCTACGATTTTTTCTGTCTGTTCAATAGTCAATTGTTGGGGCAGATACTGTTTGAGAATCTCTATTTCACGCGATTCTTTTTCCACAAGGTCATCTCTTGATCCTTGCTTGAACAGAACTATGGCGTCTTCACGTGTTTTTACGCCTTTTTTTATTATTCTTAGGACTTCATCGTCTGTAAACTCTTTTCGCGAATCTATTTCACCTTTGCGCAATTCTGCTATCACCATTCGCAGGGTATCGACTTTAAACTGGTTTTTTTGTTTCATTGCATCTTTCATGTCATTTTGGATGGTTTCTTTCAGTGTCATTTTTATCTCCTTATAATAATTGCGTTTGATTTTAGAAACTATAATGCATCAATAAAAAGAGAATCTTTTTATTTAAAAAACAAAACTGGGATTGCTGAAAAACCTTAAATTTCTATGTCATCACGAGAAGTTTTGCGAAAGCAAAACGACGTGGTGATCTCAAAATCATCAGAGTTGAGATTGCCACAGCTCCTTCTTTGCTTCGCAATGACAACAAAAAAGAATTTTTCAGCGATCCTAAACTTTTTCGCAATGCTTTGTATACCGGAATATATTAGTATAAAATGCGAATCATCATTATACAATCTATATTTTTTTGGTTTTTTCCACCGATATTTTAAAGTACCGTATTTTACGGTTATAAACTGATAGTTTAAACCGGTGAATCCGGTATGGAGAAAAAGAAAGTCGTTCCTTTGCCGGGTTTGGATTCTGCCCAGATATTTCCTTTATGCAGATCGGTAATTTTTTTGCAGATAGCGAGTCCAAGCCCGTGTCCGGGGTATTTTGAGTTGCTGTGAAGTCTCTGGAACGCTTCGAAAATTTGGGAAATAAACTCTTCTTCTATGCCGATACCGTTATCCTTGACGGAAAAAACCCAGTTATTTTCTTTTTTTACGGCGCCGATATGAATTTCAGGGAGAGACTCGCAAAACTTTACGGCATTGCTTATGAGGTTTTGCATAAGTTGTTCCAGATATCTCTGATGCCCAAAAACTTCAGGCAATGGGTCTATAGTTAGTTTAGCCTGTTTTTTTATAAGCAGGCTGTTTAAATCGGATACTGCGTTTTTAAGGACCTGATCAAAACTGATTTTCTCAAAAACGATATCTTTTTTCTGAATCAGGGCGTATTCCATAAGGTTTTCAATCAGAGAATGCATTCTTTGCGTAGTGCTGTTAGCGTTGGCGATAATGTTTTTGCCTAATTCGTCTACGGAATTTGAGTATTTGTTCTGAAGTATTTCAAGGTATCCGGCTATGGCAAATAACGGCTGTTTAAGGTCGTGGGATACAACGTAGGTAAACTGCTCAAGTTCCCTGTTGGATAGCTCCAGTTCTTTTGTTTTCCGCACAAGATCGGTTTCGGCGATTTTACGGGCGGTAATATCGACGCAGTATTCTATTATCTGGTTTATCTCGCCGGTGTCGCTAAATATTGGGCAGGCGTTTACTTCTGTATACCGTTTGTTTCCTGAGTTATCTACATGGATATGTTCCATAATTACAGGCGTTTGTTTTTTCATTACTTCTTCAACAGGGCATGGATGTCCCGTGAGGGAACATGGAGCCGTAAGGTTGTGGGTTGCTTTATGACATTTTGAGCCGATTTTAATGCCTCTATCTCTGGCAACTTTATTGGATATTTTTACGCTATACGTTTTGGTATCTATAACGTAAAATGGATGCGGAAGCGAGTTGAGCACCGAATTGAGGAATTTGTTCAGAGATGTTACCTGGGTCTGTATAGTCTTATATTTGGTTATGTCGGTATGTAGTATCATTATTCTATGCGGATTAGTGTTTATGCAGTTTATTTCTGTATTAAACCACAAAGTTTCCCCGAAAGCCCTGCAGAAATATTCTATGCTGAAATCATGCCGTTTCCCTTCAAGTATTTCGTTTATGGCAGTGCATATTTCCGGCAGGACTTTGGCGCAGAAAATCAGGGGAAAATCGGAAAAGTATACTGAATAATTTTTATTTTTCAGATTTTTAAGGCACTGACTGCAGAATTTCTGTTCTCTTTTAGAAAAAATTCCGGCAAAATTATTCCATGAATTGTTTGAGAAAATAATTTTCCCATTTTCATCGAAAACGGCTATTTTTTCTTTTAGTGCCTGAAACGCTTTTAAATATAGCGAACATTCTTCTTTCACTATTATTTCTGTTTCCATAAATCCCCCCTCATCTATGATTGCCATATATCCTGATTAATAATTAGATGAGAGTGATATGTTATCAAGTTCAAATACGGTTTTTTTAAACCAAAATAGTTATTTGATGAGGAATTTAGCAGATTGAATCCATGCGTTATTGGTTATATGCTTTCTTCGATCAGACTGTATGAGTTTTTCAGTTTATCTTCTGTTTTCAAAACACGGTTATTCATATTTTCTATATAATCAAGAACAATAGATTCAGCGGCGGCGAAAAATACGCCGCCTACATCAAACCGTCGGGCTGTGCGCATCATGTTCAGCGACATTCCCATAAGAGGTTTATATATGTGCGAGTTTTTAGATGCCATAATCCTTACAAGCAATTGCGGATTAATCTGTTTTTTCATCAGTTCGGTTAATTCCGGGTTGATGTTGTCGCGAAGACAGCTTTCGAAAAGTTTCAGCAGTTCTTCTCCTAACCTGAATTCATTTTCAAGTCCGGTATCGTTAAGAAAATTGCTGATGTGATCAATTATAGCGGCCGACTGAAGCGCAGTCAGGCCATTTATAACAGGCATTTTAGGCATATCGTAAACCGTATCGGGGAGTTGATTCAGGTCTATCTTTTCAAGCGGCACAGGTTTTTGTTTTCGCCAGTGGCGCAATAGGTTCATTACGGTAAACGTTTGTTTGAATTTTTGAGTAAAATGTTTAACACATTCTTCTGGAATTAACTCTTTTAATTCGTCAAACATGAATTTCCTGCCTATTTTTCCTTCGTAAGTAATTCCCATAAACCCGCGCAGGAAATAAGGCGATATTCCGCCGAGATCGAATAGATGAATATCGAGAGCGTCAAGATCGTTTAGCCCGTAATTCCTGTCGAAAGAGAGAAAATCAATATCAAAAACGCCTCTTTCCCATAATTGAGTTTGTGTTTCGAAAAATTTATCAATCACCCTGTTTATTTCCGATACGTTGCCTTCCTGTCCGAGTTTTTTAAGAACGTCGCGCAGTGTATATTTTGCTTTTTTCTGAATCAGCCCTTCTTTAACCGCGATAGTTTTTCCCGCAAAACTTATGTTTGCGCCGTCGCGCAGTTTGAATTTGTACATAGGCGGTATAAGCCCGCCCAGACGGGCATATCCGACTTTAAGTTTATGCGGTGTCAGTATAGGAAGAAGCGGTCCGAGAAATATTGCACCTAACGGTGATTTGGTAAGCCCGATTACCACTGTAAGAGTGGTTGCGGAGAATATTACCACGAAGGTTATGTAAAAGAATATCTGCGGATACGCCATTGCTATACCTGCGGCTAGGGATAATGACGCGAATTTTAATAAATTGCTTTTGCGGATTGGTTTTGTGAGCCGGTCGGCTATATATGATAATGCTTTGAAATAACTTTTTACCGTATGTCCCATAGAACCGGATGTTTTAAGCACATAATTCGAGTCTGAGCTGATCAGCAGTTCCATGTCCGTAGCGACTTCTTGTTTGGCAAACGGTTTGAATCCATGCGCCTCGATGAATCTGCGTACTTTATCCGATTCAGTCAGGTTTTGTGCGAATTGTGCATCCGTATCCTGTTGACCGGCTACAACGAATCTTAGCCGCTGATTAAGCATAAGCCGATCTGCCATAACGGGCGCATCGGTGTTCCATACATACATTAAATTGTTTATGGAAAAAATTTTGGCAAACTGCTGCTTAAAATGGGTTACGCATTCGGGAGGTACCATATTGGCCAGTTGGCTGATAATATGATCCATATTGGGTTTCGCCATAGTAATGATTACACCGGCTAAGGGGTTGTTTGTCAGGTTGCCGATATCGAAACATTTTACTTCAAGCGTATTCAGGTTATCGACACCGTAATTATTGAAGAAATTCAAATCGCGGTCGAAAACTCCCCTTCGCCACATGGTAACCTGAGACTGAAAATAGTTGTCGATCAGACGGTTTATCGCTTCTATGTTTCCCTGAGCACAATATTGTTCGAAAAGTTCTTTTATTGTTTTTTCGACTTTCTCCTGCATAAATCCGTTGGAAATTTGTTCTACGGTTCCGTCTTGTCGGATATTTATGTTTGTGCCGGTATCTATGTTGTACATGGCCGGCACAACGCCCCCAAGCCGGTGTGCGGCAATAATCAGGGCGGACGCGCCTAACAAAGTGAATATATAATTTCCGATGCTTCGCACAAAAGAAATCGGGTTTTTGAGCCATAACCCGATTTTGTTTTTTGCCCTGTGCATCGCACCGCCTTCCTGTTTTAGGAATATGTTTCCTTTTTTGTTCACATATACTTTTGAATTGAAAGATTCAGGCATATCGAACCGGGTAAAATTTTGTTTTTCAACAAAATCCTGCACGCGTTGGCTTTCGGTAACTCCTTCGGGAGTATAGTCCACCACATGGGCGGAAATATCAAGGTTTAAAGTACGGTTCAGGTAATTAACCGAATCATGGATAAGGGCAACGGGTTCTGTGATATCAGGATTCATCCTGTCAAGGGCTTTCTGCCACCGGAGCGACCCGGCTAAATCGGGATGGTTGGCAAGACGCTCTTTATTAGCGGTAAAATAATCCTGAATATCGAATATGGAATCCTGAAACCCCATTAGAAACGAGAGCATAATATCGTTTACGGTTTTGTTATCCAGCCCTTGTTTGCGTGCGTTTTTAACGAAACCCGTTATAGGTTCAAAAAGAACGTTAAAAGGGAGTTTAGATTCTGCAAGAGCGCCTGTTAAATCGATATTTACTACCGATTCCGGCTGGCCGTCTTTGAGTATAACCCGAAAATTATCGAGGTTGCGGTCTACAAACCCGAGTATAAACGCAATTCCCACCGCTTCGCCGAGTTTTCTGGCAAAACTGTATGCGTTGGTATCTGCCGGATCAAATTCCCGGGCGGTCATATCGCCTATATAATCGGTTATATGAAATCCGGCGTAATCGCCCATAATGGCTGTCGAATAATGGTAGCGGTAATCGAGTTTTTCTATAGCCTGAAGAGCTTTGTGCCCCAGAACCTCAAAATCGCCGTATCTCGCGGATTTGACAAAAAAACGTTTTTCAATACCGGATTTATCGGTTACTATCAGTTCAAACCATATTCTGTCCTCGATTTCTCCAGAATGGTATCCGTAGAGGGATTTCCTGCCGATTTTTATATCCTGTTCGGAAAACCCGTCGGGAAGGCTGATCATACCTGTTGCGGCGATTTCGGTAATAAGCGAAAATGCGAGGTTGCGGATATCCTTATCGGCTTGATTGTCTTCATACTGTAAATTTGAGGGCGAATAATTATTCTTATATTTAGCGTAAGCGGATGTATGAAGAATACTGTAGCGTGCTGTGTTTGAGCCGGTTAGGATTTTGGTCAGGTAATAATCGCGTTTTTTTAAATCGGCGGTTACCTCGATGGCGATATCAAGAAGCGACAGAAGATAATCGGCAAAAACTTTTTTATCTTCGAAAGTAAGTTCCGATGCTTTCACTCCGGTGGACGCGATTTCTGCGGTAATTTTTTCGTTGTCATAAGTTAATATAAAATCCGCTATTGATTCCGGCCTCAAATCGCTGATCAGTTCGCCGATAGTTGTTTGTTCGATTTCGGATAAATCCATGCCGGCCAGAACCATGAGTTTATTGAACATTGTCCGAGAGAAATCGTCTCTAAGCTGGGCTCTGTACTGGCTGACGGACATATTTGTGAATTCAAGAAGGCTTTTTGCCATTTCCTGCCGTAACGATTCGAAATACGCAGAATTGGATACCATTGTGCTGAACAAAACCGGAAATGCTATGTGTATCCCGTTTGTGAATTTTGAGGTAAGGTCAAGCGCGGTATCGGTCATAAGCGACATATACTTTGCGTTATCGGATGCAGATGATTTTGGGGTAACGGTTATAAAAGATATATTGTTGTCCTTGAGGTAATTTTCAATGTAACTGCTGTGAAACCCGCCGGTTATGATAACAGCGCAGTTTTTTCTGTCGGCGTTCATTTTAGATATGAGGTTATCGGCCATAGTTTTGCTTCTTTTATCCGCAAGATCGTAGAATTTCATTCCCGAATCTATTGACTGAGCGATAGATTCGGCGAATTTTGCGGAGAAAATTTCAGGTACAATGCTGATGTTTTCTGTTTCACACAATTTTTTAAGAGAACCGATTACCTTTGCGGGCGTCAGAGTGTCTTTATTTGCCGTAAAATATTCCGTTTCCTTGTCGCTGAGTTTTATGGTGCAGATTTTTCTAAAAATATGAATGGCGTTAGATATTTCGTCAAGAATAGCGCAAGTTTCTTGCAGTTTATCTGACAGCGATTCCGATTCCAATCGTTTGCATAACCTTTTTTTGATTTCTTTTTCTAATTCTTTTGATTCAGCAAAAATGGCGTTGCGGTCAACGTTTTTTCTGAGTTTGCTCAGTTGAATGTAACGGCAAAGGCGCGGATACTTTTTTGTGTCGGCATATTTTGCTAAGGATTCAAAATATTGCGAAGGCGGTATTTTGCCGATGTTAAATTTAATCTCATTTTTTGCGTAAATTGCAAATTCTTCATCGGAGAGACGGTTTTTCAGTTCTGCCGTGAGGATTTGTTTTTCTACAGCTATTGCATTGTAATCAAGATTTTCTTTCTCCAGTTTGAAAATCTCGGATAGCGCTTTTAAATTCGGATAATTACCGGCAGGTATATTATATTCAACCGCTTTTATATGCATCAGGCGTATCCAGTCGTCAAACTCGATCTCATTATTCAGATAATTGGAGGATTTTTTATCAAACAGGTATAATTCGGCAGGGTAGACTGATTTTTTTACCGAATCGATAAAATCTTCGAGTTTATTCAGTTGAACATCAACCTTTTGCGACGAGAAAACGGTGTTTCTGAAGAAACTCAGGTTATCTATATAAAGCTGTGGGTCTTCCACGCCGAAAATCTCGAAATTAAGAGTATCGCCTTTTGTTATGGATAAATTTTCTGCACCAGTAAGAATACCTTTTTTTAAAAAAATATCGCATACTTTTTCTTTTGCCTGTTTATCGGGGAATACTCTGAATAATGAAGTATCCACCTGTCCGCTGGCGCCTTCGAGCGTTACGAGTTCAACTTTATTTTGTTTTACGAGCATCTCGAGGATACCGGATATATTTTTCTGGATATCGTATTCGCAATGGATGTCTTTTATGTGGATAACAAATTTCTCTGAGGATAGTTCCGAGTTCCATCGCGAAGTTATTTCTCCCAAACTGTGCGCTATACTGATCTTTTTATTATGGTTTTCAGCCGAAACGGCATTGCCCTGTACCGTAACAGAGTATAGCAGGCTGTATGCGGTGGTCAAAGATATTAGCTTTTTAATAAAAGAGTGTTTCATTCCCGATTATCTCCATATACGAGTCAATATATTGTGAATTTTCCGTATCAATTTTCATATTATATTATATCATAAATATACTCTGGTAATAAACGGTTTTCAATAACTTATCGGCATAAAATTCGGTAGGGCATGCCTGTTTTTCAAAGTAAAAACTTAACAATGGAAATTGGTTGGGCAGGGTGTTTTTATGCGGTTGAATAACGGAATAATTTTTAAAAAATTACAATACCGCTATTGACTGTAGAAAATATATCTGCTATAATTCCTATTGTGGGGAAAAAATTAAACGCTTAGGGGATCTCGATATGAAAATTCTTATAAAGAACACAGTGGGGGCTTTAGTAATCAATTTGTTTTTTGTATCTTTTTTATCGGCGCAGTATATTTCAGTAAACAAATTAACCGATAACTCAACCGATGACAAGTCGCCGTCCATTTCAGGCAACGGTATAGTATGGGAATCCTATGACGGGTCGGATTGGGAAATATTTTATCACAACGGCTCTCTGACAACACAGATAACCAGCAATTCATTCAACGATAAAAGCGCAAAAATCAGCGGTAATACCGTTGTGTGGGCAGGATATGCAGGGTCTTACCAGCAGGAAATTTTTTATTACGACGGTTCTGTTCACCGGCTGACAAACAATTCCACTCCGGATACCGATCCTCAAGTCAGCGGCAACATAATTGTCTGGTCTGGTTTCAATTCCGTTACGGGGAATGTAGATATTTTTCATTATAATACGCTCACATCGACAAAAACAGCTCTTAACGACGGCAAACAGTACAGTTACAGACCGCAGGCAAGCGGGAACAATGTCGTATGGTATACGGAAGGAGACAGCGCGTCCGATTATGATATTTTCGTTTTTGACGGAACTTCAATCACGAATATTTCAAATAATCCTGCTGTTCAGGAACGAAATCCGGTTGTAAGCGGTAATAATTTTGCGTGGTCGGGTTATACAAACGCCGGCTATGAGATTTTCTACAAATTCGGATCCGCTGCGCCTGTACAGCTTACAAGCAATTCTTTTATGGATTACAATCCTGAAATCAGCGGAAATAATATTATCTGGCAACAGTACGACGGAAACGACTGGGAAATAATGTTTTTTAACGGTTCGACTACGATTCAGCTTACCAACGATTTTTACAATCAAATATTCCCGAAAATCGACGGGAATATCGCAACGTGGTATGGTTGGGACGGCAATGATTGGGAAATTTATCTCTACGACGGATTGAGCATCAGTCTGGTAACTGATAATAATTATGATGATAAATCGCCTGTCATTAGCGGAAATACGATTGTGTGGGAAGCCAAAGACGGGTCAGATTGGGAAATTTATTCAGCCGAATACCATCCTGTTCCCGAACCGGGTGTTATGATGGTTTGCCTACTGCTGGGCGTACCGTTTCTTTTCCGGTTCAGGAAAAATGTCCGGTAAATAAGCTGGGATTGCTGAAATTCTATGTCATCACGAGAAGTTTTGCGAAAGCAAAACGACGTGGTGATCTCAAAATCATCAGAGCTGAGATTGCCACAGCTCTTTCTTAGCTTCGCAATGACAATAAAAAATACTTTTTCAGTGATCCTAAGCTTTAACAAAAATAGCGAATCGGATAAATTTAAAGTTCGGGCGTCAGAATTAAAATGGGATGATATATACCGCCAAGAACGGTTTTTTACCGCGATTTTGTTTAATGATATCTGCGCAAACAGCAATCTGTATGTGAGAGCCGACAGATTGTAAAGATGAAAAACCGGCTGTAAATTAACTTATTATTTTTAATTTTGATTTTTTTCCTGCCGTAATTATATAATTCTGCTAAAGATTTTGTATAAAATTAATTAATGTCCGGTAAAACTTTTTGCCGATATAAACATTGATTCGTAATAAAGTATCAAATTTTAAAAAATCAATTTGAGATTACTGAAAAAGGCTTAAATTAGAATGTCATCACGAGGAGTTTTGCGAAAGCAAAGCGACGTGGTGATCTCAAAACCATCCGAACTGAGGTTGCCACAGCTCTTTCTTAGCTTCGCAATGACAATAAAAAATACGATAATAAAAAAAATTTTTAGTGATCTCAATTTTATATTTAAGGTATTATGAAACCGGTTTTTTTTCTGCTGATATTTTTAAATTTGCTTTTTTCTTCGTCAGGCGGTTATGGTGAAGAAAAAGAATTAATCGTCTTAGGCGACAGGAATTACCCGCCGCATGAGTTTATAGATTCTTCGGGCAATCCTGTGGGATTCAATATTGATTTAATAAAGGCGGTTGCGCGGGAAATGGGGTTTCCCGTGCGGATTAATCTTTGTGAATGGAAAGTAGCGCGGGAATCTCTGGAAAACGGCAAATGCCATATTATTTCAGGGATGTTTTACTCCGAAGACCGTGATCGTTTAGTCGATTTTTCCATACCGCATTCTTTTGTAAGCGGTGCAGTTTTTTTGCCGGCGGATTCTGCAGTAAAATCGTTTGAGGAATTGAAAGACAAAAAAGTTCTTGTTCAAAACAGCGATATTTTGCATGATTTCGCTGTCAATAACAATTTCAGTAATTTAACAACTACGGATTATCAGGCAAACGCATTGGTATTGTTGTCCAAAGGCAATTACGACGGCGCTCTGGTTGCCCGGTCGCAGGGGTTGTATATCGCGAAACAACTTAAATTGGGTAACCTGAAAGTACTGGACAGACCGCTTTTTACAAAAGAATACTGTTTTGCTGTAGCTGAAGGTAACCTTAAATTGCTGTCGCTTTTAAATGAAGGATTACGAATACTCAAAGAAACCGGTGAATATAAAAAAATATATGATAAATGGTTTGGCATAATTGAGCAGGACAGCTTTGATTTTCGCAAACTGATAAAATATCTGGTTTTTATAGTAGTATCTTTTCTGGTTCTCATATTGTTTTCTTTTATATGGCTATGGCTTTTAAACGCGAAAGTCAAGGCTAAAACTTCGGAACTTCAGGCTGAAATTACCGAGCGGAAAAAAATTGAGAAAGCATTGAGGGAAAGCGAAGAAAAGCACAGGGGCCTGCTTGAACAGCTTAACGAGGCCGTGTATCATATGTCTATACCCGACGGCAAATACCTATATGTCAGCAAAGCGGCGGAATCGATTTTTGGATATTCAGCACAAGAACTTATGAACTGTCCAATGATGATCAGGAAAATAATCGCTCCTGAATTTATGGATTATTTTGATGTTGAATGGCACAGGCTGATCAATGGAGTTGTTTCTCCATCATATACTTATAAAATAATTGACAAAGAGATGAAAGAACGGTGGATTCATCAGAACAATTCCGGGGTTTATGATGATAACGGTTTGATAACAGGTATTATAGGTTGTTGCGAGAACATAACCGTTCGCATAAAAGCTGAGCAGGAAAGGGAATCTCTCATAAAGAAACTCGAAGAACAAAATGAGGAACTCGAAAGGTTTACATATACCGTATCGCATGATCTGAAAAGCCCGCTTACAACGATTCAGGGGTTTATAAGTGTATTGAAAAATGAGTATATGAAAGGCGATTATCACAACGCTCAGCAGTATTTCGACCGGATTTTAAATTCCACAAACAGGATGTATGAAATGTTGTGTGAGCTTCTCGAATTTGCCAGATTGGGGAGGCTGGCAATGACAAGAGAGGAATTCGATTTCAAAAGTCTGGTAAAAGAGGTTATTGACTGTTTATCGCTTGAGATTAGAGGCAATAAACGGTCCTTTAGAATTTCCGACGCATTGCCTTATGTTTATGCCGACAGGAAACAGATGGCGGAGGTGATGACAAATCTATTTGAAAACGCTCTGAAGTTCACCAACGGCGTTTCCGATTCTCCAATTGATATCGGTATCTGCCGTCGCGATAGCGAGGATGTATTTTTCGTCAAAGACAATGGTATCGGGATAGACCCGAAGTACAGGGAAAAAATATTTGAATTGTTTACCAAACTTGATTCGTCGTCAAACGGAAATGGAGTGGGATTGAGCATAGTAAAAAGGATAATCGAACTGCATGGAGGTACCATTTGGGTAGAATCGGAACCTAACAAAGGAAGTACCTTTTTCTTTACAATTCCACGTCATGACATGCCGGCCAAACCGGTTTGATTTTTTAGTCCGGTTTTTATACCGAGTTGCAATCAAAACGCGCAAAACTCTGACAGGTCATCGCGAGCAAACGAAGTGAGCGTGGCGATCTATGCTCGGTTAACTTGAGATTGCTTCGTCGTTATGCTCCTCGCAATGACTTTTTTAAAATAATATTTAGATTGCAAAGTGCTATTACAGATAAGTGTTGCAAAACAAACCTGCGGCAATCATCCGGCGGACATTAAATATTTTATTTTACATCGAGAACTTTTTCTATCTCCGCCTGATATTGTTTAATTACTTTCATATCTTCTTCGGGAATGGATATTCCGTAGGTATCCTGGCCTTGGCTTTGCATCTGGGCGCAGGCGTAACCGATGGATATTTTCTGCATAAGCTGAGCGAATTCCTCAACGGTTATCCCATAGTCGGCAAACAGGGAATTGAACTCGTCCTGAAACTCATACATTTTCGCCAGTGTCATCTGCTGGGTTTCGTTTTGGTCGTTTTCTGAACCGGGTTTATTCTCGGTAATTTCTTTGAATTTCGGATACAGCTCAAGAAACATCTTTACGTTTTCTTCCGTAACGGCGGTTTTATCCGCTGGAAAACAGGAAGGCGCAATAAGAATTAAACTTAAAATCAGTGCGTATAATCTCATATTTGGTTTCCTTTTTATAAAATTTGATTATTGAATTTGGTAATATTTGACTTTTCGTACGGATTTATATTTAAATTAATTTTTTATTAAGCGTAATGATCTTTAATGTTACCATAAATCTATTTTATATGTATACATCAAATTGAAAAATGGAGGTAGAGATGAAAGCAATGCAAATAAAACCGTCTATTTTTAAAATAGGGGCAGTGGATTGGGACAGAAGGTTATTCGATTCGCTGGTGCCTTTGCCTGACGGTACCAGCTATAATGCTTACCTTATTTTCGGCAGTGAAAAAACGGTTCTTATAGATTCTGTCGATCCGGCAAAAACGGAAATTCTTATGACTCAGCTTAAAGATGTGTCCCGCATCGACTATATTGTATCGCACCATGCCGAGCAGGACCATTCCGGCTCAATACCGATGGTTCTTGATAAATACCCGTCGGCTAAAGTCTTGGCATCGGATAAAGGGAAAGGCATGCTGATTGATCATCTGCTTATTCCTGAAGATAAGGTTATTGCGGTAAAAGACGGAGAAACCATTAATCTTGGCGACAAGACTCTGGAATTTGTATATACGCCGTGGGTGCATTGGCCGGAGACCATGTCTTCATATTTGCGGGAAGACAACATATTTTTTACTTGTGACTTTTTCGGTTCGCATCTTGCTACATCGGATCTTTACGTAACCGATGAGGGCAAAGTATACGAGGCGGCAAAACGGTATTACGCCGAGATAATGATGCCGTTCAGGTTAATTATCCAGAAAAATATGGAGAGGCTTCGCAATTATAAAATAGATATAATCGCGCCAAGCCATGGGCCGGTATATGATAAACCGGCGTTTATTATTGATGCTTACAATGACTGGGTTTTCGGCCAGCCGAAAAATATAGCAGTAATCCCTTATGTTTCCATGCACGGCAGTACTAAGGTTATGGTGGAATATCTTGTCAGCGCGCTGGCGGGCAAAGGGGTTAGAGTGGAGCAGTACGATATTACCGCAACAGATGTGGGTAAACTGGCTATTTCGCTTGTGGATGCCGCTACGGTAATTATAGGCACTCCAACTTTTCAGGTAGGGCCTCATCCTGCGGCGGTTTATGTGGCTCATCTGGCTAACCTGCTTCGTCCGAAGGTTAAATTCGCATCAATAATCGGGTCGTTTGGCTGGAACAGCAGTGTGGTTGAGAAAATTACGGCGCTGATATCGAATTTGAAAGTGGAGTTTGTTGAGCCTGTTATATGTAAAGGGTATCCTAAACCGGCGGATTTTGAGGCGCTGGATATGCTGGCGCAGACGATTGCGGATAAACATGCCGAATTGAATCTCGGTAACTAATCGTATCGCGCTAAATAATATAATATGCCGCAATGCAAAGCATTGCGAAAAAGTTTTTGATTCTTTTTTCAAAAAGAATAAAGTCTTTTTATTTTTTTAAGTTTTTACCAATATAGGTTGAGATTGCTGAAAAAGGCTTAAATTAAAATGTCATCACGAGGAGTTTTGTAAAAGCAAAACGACGTGGTGATCTCAAAACTATCATAGCTTAAGATTGCGCTGTTCCTTCGGAGCTTCGCAATGACAATAAAAAAGACTTTTTCAACGGTCTCAGGTTTTTAAATCATAATGTATGTCAGTATAATTCATGTATGGATAAATATAATCTGGCAACAAACTATATACCGCGCGGTGATCAGCCCCGGGCAATAGACCAACTTGTCGACGGTGTAAACCGGAACAAACGCTATCAGGTTCTGCTTGGTGTTACCGGTTCAGGCAAAACGTTTACTATGGCAAATGTGATTGCGAGGCTTAACCGTCCTGCGCTGGTTATTGCCCACAACAAAACCCTTGCCGCTCAGCTTTATGAGGAGTTTGGCGAATTGTTTCCGGATAACGCAGTAGAATATTTTGTCAGCTACTACGATTATTACCAGCCGGAAGCGTATGTGCCTCAAACAGATACGTATATAGAAAAAGACGCCGCCATAAACGAGCATATCGACAAGATGCGCCATTCCGCTACCAGATCCCTTCTTGATAGGCGTGATGTAATTGTTGTAGCAAGCGTATCGTGTATATACGGTATCGGGTCGCCGAAATCGTATCATCAGATGATGTTGTTTTTAGAAACCGGCATGAAAATCAGCAGAAAAGAAATTTTAAAAAAGCTTGTTGAAATTCAGTATTCAAGAAACGATATTGATTTTTATCGCGGGACGTTCCGGGTACGCGGTGATGTTATCGATGTTTTTCCCGCTTATGAGGAAGAGAAAGTTATCCGCATAGAAATGTTTGGAGATTATATAGATTCTCTTGTTGAAGTAAACCCCGTTGACGGCAAAGTAATTCGCAAACTGCGCAGGGAAGCGGTTTATCCTGCGAGCCATTATGTAGTTGCGCAGAGCCAGCTTGAGTATGCCGTTAAAGCTATTGAATCGGAACTTGAGGAACATATCGGCAAACTCAAATCTGAAAAGAAATACCTTGAAGCTCAGCGGATAGAACAGCGAACCTTATTTGATCTTGAAATGATCAGGGAAACAGGGTATTGTACCGGTATTGAGAACTATTCGCGTTATCTTGACGGGAGAAACGCCGGCGAACCGCCTTATACTCTGCTCGATTACCTTCCTGAAGACGCTTTGCTGATCATTGATGAAAGCCATGTAACCGTACCTCAGATAAAAGGTATGCAGAGAGGTGACCGTTCAAGAAAAGAGACGCTTATAGATTACGGGTTTCGCCTGCCTTCTGCGCTTGATAACAGGCCTTTGACTTTTGAGGAATACGAAAGCAAAACCAATCAGTGTATTTTTGTATCCGCCACGCCTGCTCAATACGAGTTGGAAAAAGCCGGAGGCATTGTTGTACAGCAGGTTATCCGCCCCACAGGGCTGATCGACCCTGAGATTATAGTAAGGAAAGCCGCCCATCAGGTTGACGATCTTATCGGCGAAGTGATAGAAACGGTTGATAAAAAAGAGCGTGTTCTTGTAACTACTCTGACAAAACGGATGGCTGAAGAATTAACCGGATATCTGGAACAGAGAAACATAAAAGTAAGGTACCTGCATTCTGATATAGATACGTTACAGCGCATAGAAATAATCAGAGATCTTCGTTTGGGGGTATTTGATGTGCTCATCGGCGTTAATCTTTTGCGGGAAGGGCTCGATATACCCGAGGTTTCGCTTGTGGCGATTCTCGATGCAGACAAAGAAGGGTTTTTGCGCTCTGAAACATCGCTTATACAAACCTGCGGGCGGGCGGCGCGAAACATAAACGGCAGAGTAATAATGTATGCCGATACCATAACCAGATCTGTCGAGGCGGCGCTGATAGAAACACGGCGCAGGCGCGAGATTCAGGAAAAATATAACAGGGAAAATTCCATTACACCAGAATCGATAAAAAAATCTATTAAAGATATACTTTCATCCATTTACGAATCCGACTACGTTACTGTTAATATAAACCGCAAACCCGGTGTTGTTTTCAAATCCGAAGATGAGTTGATACGCTACATAAATTCGCTGGAGAAAGAAATGATCAAATCCGCCAGGAACCTTGACTTTGAACGAGCGGCTCAAATTCGAGATCAAATTAAAGAATTGAAAAAACTGGAAATGATTAAATAAAATGCCGGAACTGAAAATAGAACAATCAAATATCAGCGATAAATTTCTTCATGATATTCCTTCTCATCCCGGTGTTTATATCATGAAAAACGAATCCGGCGATGTGTTGTATATAGGCAAATCAGCCAATCTGCGGTTACGGGTAAAACAGTATTTCCGCAAATCCGGAGACGAAAGGGTATCGGTAAAATTTATCCGCAAAAACGTAACAAATATAGAATTCTTTTTAACAGATACGGAAAAAGAAGCGATCATTCTTGAAAACAATCTCATCAAAAAACTTGTTCCCCGTTATAACATCAGGTTAAAAGATGATAAAAACTTTCTCAAAATAAGAATTAACCTTAAAGAAGATTATCCTGCGCTTCAGTTTGTGCGCAGGGTAAAAGATGACGGCGCGGTTTATTTCGGCCCTTATTCTTCAAGCAGGGATATTAAAAATACCCTTTATTATCTTCATTCGGTTTATCCGTTAAGGCATTGTAGTACTAAGGTATTCAAAACACGGACACGCCCGTGCCTGTATTGTCAGATCCGCAAGTGTCTTGGCCCCTGTTGCGGCAACATATCGCGCGACGATTACCATGCGATGCTTAAAGAAGTTATAATGTTTTTAAAAGGGGAGAAAACCGAACTTATAGAACAACTTAAATATAGGATGAATCTCGCGTCGCAAAATCAGGATTTTGAACAGGCGGCAGTTATTCGCGACAGGATTTTCGCCATAGAAAAATCGCTGGAAAAACAGGCCGTAGTAAGCGGCGTTTTCGGAAGTAAAGATATTTTCGGTGTTTGCTATCATGACCGGTGGGTATCTTTTAATGTGCTTCAGATAAGAAACGGACGGCTGGAATTGACAGAAAATTTTGTATTCGAGCATAACGGTATTGTTCAGGATGAGACAATTACTTCGTTTATCCAGCAGTTTTACCAGCAAAGGCCTATTCCCGATACAATATTATTGAACAGGTTGCCTGCCGGCAGTAAGGCTCTTGAGGAATTGCTGTGCGATATAAAACACGGCAAGGTAGTTTTCGTATCCGGTACTCGCGGGGAGAACTTGCGATTGCTGAAAATGGCTCAGAAAAGTGCAAGGCAAAACCTGATTTCAAAAAAAGAACGCAGGGTAGACCTCGATTTGTTAAAGAAAAAGTTTTCTCTGGAAAATGTGCCTCATCGAATCGAGTGTTACGACATCTCCAATATACAGGGTGAAGCGGCGGTAGGGTCGGGGGTAGTGTTTGTAGATTGTTTGCCAAGAAAGAATTTATATCGCAAATACAAAATAAAAACCATATCAGGGCAGAACGATTTCGCGATGCTTGCCGAAGTTATGCTTCGCAGGTTAAGAAGAGCGGTTGATGAGAAAAACGCTCCTGATTTATGCGTAATCGACGGCGGAAAAGGACAGCTCGCGTCTGTTTACGCCGTATACAGGAATATGCAGGACAAACTTCCCCATATTGATTTTATATCTCTTGCCAAAGAATCCGGCGTTGACGGGAAAATTGAAGAGCGGGTGTACCTTGTCGACCGCAAAACCCCTGTGTTTCTTAAAGAAGGAACTGAGGAGAAAAAAATTCTCGGCCGTATCCGTGACGAAGCGCATAGATTCGCTCTGTCATATCACCGTAAACTGCGTAGTAAAAACAGATTAAAATCGCAGACACTCGATATACCCGGTATAGGCAGGTACAGGGAAAAACTGCTTCTGATCCATTTTAAAAGTTTAAAAAGAGTTAAATCCGCTTCTTTGGAAGAACTTACTCAGGTAAAAGGAATCGGCAAAAAAACCGCATCCATGATTTATATGTACTTTCATTCTGACATTATCTGATATAATTAAAATAAAATACCGCTTATTTATTTTTATACTTGTATATGTAAAATATTAAATAGTATATTTTATTAACCGATAAACCATATAGGGGATAAATACTATTTTTTTAAGTTTATGTATAAAACATGGGGTCAAATTTAAAGGGAGCAAATTATGAGGAGACTGAGTATATTTTTTTTATTATGCGCCTTGGTATTGACAATTAGTATTACCGGATGCCAGCATCTTTTACCTGCTCCGCGAGTTCCTCTAAAAGTTATTCAACCTACGCCGGAAGAAAGCGCCGATTATGAAAGGCCTGTTAAATCCGATATTCATGGGCAGTACCTTCTTGAACCTTCGGATGTTATACGGGTCGAGGTTCGGGGGCATGAAGATTTGTCGGGTACAATGCAGATTCGTCCTGACGGTAAAGTAACTATGCCCCTTATTGATGATGTTCAGGTATCTGGTTTGACTCCGCTTCAGGTTGACGAAATGATTACCGAGCATTTAAAAAAGTATTTAAAAGAAGTTGACGTATCGGTAAGCGTACTGCAGTTTTTAAGCAAACAGGTGCATTTTATCGGTCCTACCGGCAACGCCGTCCAGATTCCGTATTCCGGTGAAATGACCGTGCTTGATTTGATAACAAGGGTTGGAGGAATTCCCCAGATATCGGCTCCCGAAAATACTGTTGTGGTACGTGGAGACATCAATAATCCTGAAATGATTAAAGTAAATTTAAAGGATGTGGTATACCGCGGTGATTTTAAAGACAATATTATGCTCAGGGAAAACGATATTGTAATTCTGCCTGCAAATTTCTTCTCGCAGATCGGTTTGACGGTTGATAATTTCATTAGAGGCGCCAGCGCACCGGCAAACGCATTGAATGCCATGACTGCCAATCCGTCTGCATTACGAGGGTTCTCCGACGAACTGGAACGCAACTGGCTTGAGGCTCCATTCCATTTTCATAAACCGAGAGGCGGAGTTTCTCCTGATCTTTTCAGTAATGAATAAGTCTAATTTTTTGGGACTAAATAGATTATTTTTATAATATTTATTTTGATTTTGTGGTATACTCTTTATATAAGGAGATAAATAATGAATATTATAATTGTTCTGGTGTCGGTAATGGTCTTGTACTGGTGCCGGCCTGTATTTTCCCAGACGGGAAACTATGATGATTATAATCGCAATCCCCAGACAATAGGCTCTTTTAAAAACGATCGGTTATTTACCGGAAGCGAGAAACGGCAAAACGGGGAAACGAATTTCTACAACCAGCAGGGCCAAATAGTCGGCAGGTCAGAAACCCAAGGTGATCAGAGAAGATTCTACGACAGTACCGGCACATATACAGGTTATTCGCGCAGAGAAACCGACAGGGAACAGTATTACAACAGCAAAGGGAATTATACCGGTTATTCCGTGCAGGAAGGCGAGATAACTCGCCATTACAGCAATTCAGGGGAATATCTCGGTTATTCTGTAAATCAGGGTAACGTTACACTGCAGTACAAGAATAAAGAAGGTTTTCAGGGCGAATCGATTCGGTTGAACAGCCAGTGAGAATTACCCTATATAATGCCTGAGAAATTTAAAAGGCGCTTTTATGGAAATTAATAAAGATCTCGAAAGAGAAACATTACTTTCTCCAATATTTTCCGAACTTAACGAAAACGCGCCGCAGATTTTACTTATGCTTACCGCGGATACACTCGGTTCCGAAAACACTGAACTCGGCAAAAAATTGATGCACTCTTTTCTTTTTTCCATAACGGAAATGCCTCCGCGAATTCATAATATCATACTCGTAAACGGCGCGGTGAAACTTGCGATGAAAGGTTCGAAAGCCATTGAACCGCTCAATGTTATCAGCGATTCTAAAGTAGGTATAATCGTTTGCGAGGAAAGCCTGCATTATTACGGCAACATTTCCATGCTTGAAATCGGCAGGCCTGTGAGCATGTATACTATTGCGGATATGCTTTTAACCGCGGAACGGGTGATCACGCTGTAAAAAAATAAAACGCAGATTGGACACAATCCAAACCGCGTTCTATCTATATATTTTATCTTTTGCGAAATATTATATTAGATTTTCTTTACCTCGACAGCCTGTTTCCCTTTTGGAGTCTGTTTTACTTCAAACTCAACTTCGTCGCCGTTGTCAAGCGTACGGAATCCATCCATACTTATGGCGGTATGATGAACGAAAATCTCATCGCCACCTTCAAGCAGAATGAATCCAAAACCTTTTTTGTCATTAAACCATTTTACTTTGCCCTTCATTACATCTAACTCCTCAATTAATGTTACCACGTAACTCAAGGTAATCTTCCAGTTACCTTTTAATTATCCTGTCTGTTATCTTTTTCGACATTTGCAGAAAAATAATTTAATTTTATATTACAATTTTTTAACTTTTTTGACGGAACTAATATAATGAGGTAGCAATAACGGCCTAATTGATGAAAATAAATAAGAAATGATTTGAAGACAACAACAACTGTACTGTTATTTCTTTTAAGATTCAGAATCGACGGATTGTCGCTGAGTCCAGTATTTTAGATTGAGAGCGCTGAAAAAGTGCTTTTTATTGTCATTGCGAAGCTCCTAAGGAGCTGTGGCAATCTTAAGCTATGATGGTTTTGAAATCACCACATCGTTTTGCTTTCGCAAAACTCCTCGTGATGACATTCTAATTTAAGTCTTTTTCAGCAATCCCAGATTATATATTTGCGCTGGTGATTGTATGGTTAAAGTTATTCTTTTAGGCATTGCTTCGGATAAGGGAGATATTAAAAATTTTATACGCAATGGGCTATTGCAAATAAGTTATTAAAAAACCGTTAACCCTATCTTTTATACTTGACTGAGAAGATTTTTGTATGATTTTATATTTTTAGGGGGTATTTTTCCAACAGGTTCTGGAAGTTTAGTATAAATCAAGGAGGGAACAGGCTTTATGAAAAAGAGTTTGTTTTTCGTATTACTTGCGGTATTGCTTAGCGGTTTACCTTTAAGCTCTTATTCGTATACTTTTTTCGATGATTTCAATGACGGCGATTTAGCAGGATGGACATCTAAACAGGGAGATTGGTACAATCCAGCCAGTTATCTTGTTAGTTCTTTTGATAATTACGGGGTTATTTGGAAAGATGACAGTGAAGGCTTTGATCAGTTTCTACAGGTAGACGCTTATTTCACTGATTCAAGCCAATTTACAAAATCAGCTGAGCTTAGGTTGCGCAGCTCTATGGCGGATGGCGGTCCGAATCCGTATTTTGACCACGGTTATTTTGCCACAGTTTCTTATAATTCAGTATCAATATATAATGCGGTAGCGCCATATAATTTAATTTTATTGGGAAGCGCAAATCTAACTTTAGTATCTAATACCTGGCGGACTTTAGCGTTTTCGGTTACGGGATTTGGGGACAATACAAATTTTAAGTTTTGGGCTGACGGACAGTTGGTTCTTGATATATTCGATACATCAGGTAGCCAGCACGATGACGGAGGTTATATCGCGCTTGGGTCAAGCAATCATATTAATCGGCGAATATACTACGACAATGTTTATGGAATTGTTGACGAACAGGCTTCTATACCAGAACCTGTAACTATTATCATGTTGGGGTTATCTTTAACGGGTATTTTCACGTTTCACAAAAAGTTTGTGGGATAATTTCTCTGCTGGTTTTAATATTTCAGCCGGCTAAATTCAATGACCATAAAAGTTTTTCTAAATCACAACAGCGGGATGGATAAATATAAGTTGCCGGTAAGATGGCAATCATCATTTCAGCTCAAGTTTTATACCGCCCATTACGCCTGCAAAAAGATTATACAGCACAGATACAATAAGAAAAAACAGTCCCGATGTTAGACCTATCGGTATTGAAAATATCAGCGATAAGGTGAACGGATTGATGAAATTTTTGGCGAAAGGGAATTTATCTAAAATTTCAGCAGGTATGAATTTAGCGTATTCCGATAAATGAATGATACTGAAAGCGTCAAGCAGGATCAACGATATTATAGCTACAACCAATCCCACGCAAGTGATAAGAGAAAAAACCGGAGCCGGTTTTATACTGATAATCTCAATCTCATTTTTATCATGCCGTAATAATGACATTTGATATACTCCTGTTTTGATATTTAATATTAAATCGTGTTCAATGGTATTACACAAATCGGAACGCGGAGTATTGCGATTTGTATAGATATTATATTAGCTATTTTCTTTTTCGGTTATTTAGCGCCAAAAAATTATAAAGAACAGGATTTTTTATGGCGAAATAACTGAAAAACCATATTATATTGCGGGTAAAAAAAATATTTTTTAACATTTTTTTATTACAGAAATCAAAAAAATATTGACCTTTTTAAATTTTTGGGTTATTTACTTATAGTAGCAATTAGAACAGTATTTAAATCAAGGTGATTTTAAAAAATGATATTTACAGCTAAAAATTCAGTTTATTTCCTTACGGTAGCCGTAGTAGTGGTAGTGCGCGGGGTTTCGCCGTAAGGGTGTGTATAGATTGCGCCCCTGCCGGCGAATGCCGGCAGGGGCTTTTTTTTTGCTCGGATTAAATTACAGATTATTACACTGATAATCAATGAGATACAAAAACAATCAATTCAATTTTAACCATTACCGGAAAGGAAACGGGAAAATGAAATTAACTGGAGCGGAAATAATCATCGGATTGCTGGAGATGTACGGCATAGAAACTATTGCCGGCATACCCGGCGGGGCGAATCTGCCTCTTTACGACGCGCTTTACAAAAGCAAAATCAAGCATGTCCTTACACGTCATGAACAGGGCGCGGGGTTTATTGCGCAGGGGATTGCGAGATCGACCGGCAAACCGGCGGTATGTTTTGCCACATCGGGTCCCGGAGCGACTAATATCATCACCGCCATAGCCGACGCCAAACTCGATTCCATACCGGTTATAGCCATAACCGGCCAGGTTCCTTCTTCGCTTATCGGAACAGATGCTTTTCAGGAAGTCGATACCTACGGGATAACCATCCCGATAACAAAACATAATTTTCTTGTAAGATCGGCGCATGAACTTATGACAGTTATTCCCGAAGCGTTTCGGATAGCTAAATCCGCAAGGCCGGGGCCTGTCGTTATCGATGTGCCCAAGAATGTCCAGACCCAGCAGATTGAATTCGACAACTGGCCGGATATCAATTACGCCGCTGAACGTTTCGCCGCTGATTTATCCGCCATAGATGATATTGCGCGCTTGATTAACCGTTCTGAAAAACCGGTTTTGTATGTCGGCGGTGGAATAGTTAATTCCGGCTCTGAAGATCTGTTATATCGGTTTGCGAATAAAAATTCTATTCCTGTTGCTTCAACTCTGATGGGGTTGGGGTGTTTTTCGCCGGACAGTCCATTGTATCTGGGGATGCTCGGTATGCATGGCGCGAGGTATACCAATTTTATTCTCGATAAAGCCGATCTCCTTTTAGCTTTCGGGGTACGTTTCGATGACCGGGCTACGGGTAAAGTAAACGAATTTTGCCCTCGTGCTAAAGTAGTACATATCGATATAGATCAATCCGAGATAAATAAAATAAAAACCGCAGATATCGCTGTTTCCGGCGATATAAAAGACATATTGGAATATCTTATACCGTTGCTTGAGGAAAACAAGCGAACTGGCTGGATGAACCAGATCAATTCGATAAAAGAAGAGCATCCGTTTGTTATGCCGGATAATTCAAACCGGTTTCATCCGCTAAATATCATAAAAACGATCGGCGGTATCGTCGATTCGGAAGCGATTATCACTACCGATGTCGGGCAACACCAGATGTGGGTTGCGCAGGTATATCCGTTCAAACGGCCGCGCACGCTCCTTACTTCTGGTGGCCTCGGGACTATGGGGTTTGGGCTTCCTGCGGCAATAGGCGCGGCATTGGCTAATCCAGGCAGGCGTGTAGTTTGCATTAGCGGCGATGGTTCGATACTTATGAATATTCAGGAACTGGCGACTCTTGCGGATTTGAATCTGGATGTTAAGGTTATAATTTTCAATAACGGGCATCTGGGGCTTGTCCGTCAACAGCAGGAATTTTTTTATAAAAGCAATTATATCGCTTCACGGTTTGAGACAAAACCGGATTTCGCTGTTATCAGCAGAGGGTTTGGCGTTCGCGCTTATGATCTTGATGGCGTATCCGACCCGTCGGATGTTTTGGAAGAGGCGTTATCGCATAACGGGCCGTGCGTAGTTAACGTTCCTATTCATCATGCGGTAAACGTTGTGCCGATGGTTCCGCCGGGAGCGGCTAATTTTGAAATGATAGGAGGGTTCAAACATGAATAATAACGGTTATGACAATACTATTATAGAATTGACGGTTCAGAATCATGCGGGTGTAATGTCGCATATAACCGGATTGTTCTCGAGGCGCGGGTTTAATCTGGAAGGAATTTTATGCGGCAAAATCGGCGATGGTACAAGAAGCCGGATATATTTGCTGGTGTATGATGACGATATGCTTGATCAGATAATCAAACAGTTGCGCAAGTTATACGATGTGATAGAAGTATCGCTTCGTCACGATTATGACTGCTCGATATTTAGCCGGCTTAACGAGTATATGAGTCCTCGCGCTTAGCGGATAGCTATACTGATTCTATTGTCAATACTGATAAGCCGGAATGGGTAGTATTCCGAAAAATTTTTTGGTTCTTTTTTTAAAAAGAACAAAGTATTTTTCATCTTTAACAATTTAGGATTGCTGAAAAACCTTAAATTTCCATGTCATCATGAGAAGTTTTGCGAAAGCAAAACGACGTTGTGATCTCAAAATCATCAGAGCTGAGATTGCCACAGCTCCTTCGGAGCTTCGCAATGACAATAAAAAAGACTATTTCAGCAGTCCCAATTTAAATTATAAAACAGAACGCGAACCGGTATTAGAAACCGCCTGACGTGTTGTTTTTCAGGGAACATAACGCGTCAGGCGGTTTTTTACTGTTAATTGTGATGTCGGGTAATAAAACTAATACAACGGATTTAATTACCGGTAGTCTTTGTGGTGATGATGATCGTCTTTACGGCAGTCGTCATGGTGTTTGTGCCGGTGGTTGTCGTAGCGTTCATAATACTTGTCGTGCCGGTCGCGCCGGCAATAATGATCATCATGATGGCATCCTGCCTGTGATAATACCGCAAAACATAAAGATAGAACTAAAAATATGATTCTCATGGCTAAATATCCCTTTATTTTGGTGAAATTACTTAATATTCCTTTTATTTTAGAAACCTTAAAAGATAAAAGATTCTCTTCTTTTTGAAAAAAGAAGCAAAAACTTTTTCGCAATGCTCCGCATTGCGGCTTATAATAATAAAACGCGAATTATTATAAATATTTAGATAAGATATTTGCTTAAAAATTCAATCGGGAGATATAATACTCACGGAAAATGGGGTAGAGTATAAGGCAGAAACTGCGGCAAAAAAAAAGGATACGGCAAAAAACCGTATCCCTTTTGATTTTTTTGATTCGCGAGTTGCGAATATCAATACATATCCGCCCCAGGAGGCATTCCCGGAGCGGCTGGTTTTTCCTTTTCAGGGATTTCCGTAACGAGGGTTTCCGTCGTCAGCAGAAGCGCGGCAATACTCGATGCGTTCTGTAAAGCCGTGCGCGTTACTTTTGTCGGATCGATAACGCCGGCCTGCATTAAATCCTCGAAAGTATCGGTAGCGGCGTTATAACCGGTATTACCCTGTGACCCGAGCGCTTTTTGCACGATTATGGATCCTTCTTTGCCGGCGTTGGCGGCGATTTGCCTTAAAGGTTCCTGCAAAGCGCGTTTAATTATTTCTACACCGACCTGTTCGTCGGTTTCGAGTTTAAGTGATTCCAGAGCGGGCAGAGTGCGCAGTAGCGCAATACCGCCTCCGGCAACGATACCTTCTTCTACAGCCGCGCGGGTAGCGTGCATGGCGTCTTCGACTCTTGCTTTTTTCTCTTTCATTTCGGTTTCAGTAGCCGCGCCGACATTAATCACCGCAACTCCTCCGGCGAGTTTGGCTAACCGTTCCTGAAGTTTTTCTTTGTCGTAATCGGATGTGGACGATTCGATCTGTTTGCGGATTTGCGCGATTCGCGCTTTTATATCTTCGGTTTTTCCGGCTCCTTCAACGATGGTGGTATTTTCTTTGTCGATAGTAACCCTTTTAGCTTTGCCAAGGTCGTTAAGCCCGATAGATTCGAGTTTTATGCCCAGATCGTCGCTGATGCATTTTCCGCCGGTTAATACGGCGATATCCTCGAGCATAGCTTTGCGCCTGTCTCCGAACCCGGGAGCTTTTACAGCCGCGCAGGGGAACGTGCCGCGTATTTTGTTTACGACTAAGGTGGCGAGTGCTTCGCCTTCCACGTCTTCGGCGATAATTACCAGCGGTTTGCCGGATTGTGCGACTTTCTCAAGCAGTGGAAGCATATCTTTCAGGCTCGATATTTTTTTCTCGTTGATTAATATGAAACAGTCTTCGAGTACAGCTTCCATCCTGTCGGAGTTGGTAATAAAGTAAGGAGATAAGTAACCTTTGTCGAACTGCATGCCTTCAACGACTTCCAGATGTGTTTCAATCGCTTTGGCTTCTTCTACGGTGATAACACCGTCTTTGCCGACTTTCTCCATCGCTTGGGCGATAATGTTGCCGATAGTGGTGTCTCCGTTAGCCGATATTGAGGCGACCTGAGATATTTCTTTGCTGTCTTTGATTTTTTTGCTTTGTTTTTTCAGTTCTTCAACAACTTTTTCGACAGCGGTTTCTATACCTTTTTTGAGTTTCATGGGGTTTGCGCCTGCAGTTACGTTGCGCAGTCCCTGACGGTATATTGCTTCTGCCAAGACTGTAGCGGTAGTGGTGCCGTCTCCGGCGACATCGCTTGTTTTAGATGCGACTTCTTTCACCATCTGCGCGCCCATATTTTCATAAGCGTCTTCAAGCTCAATTTCCTTAGCTACGGTTACGCCGTCTTTGGTTACCAGAGGCGAGCCGAACTTTTTATCGATAACAACGTTTCTTCCTTTCGGGCCGAGCGTAACTTTCACTGCGGCGGATAACTTTTCCACGCCTTTTAGAATCGCCTGGCGGGCTTCATCGCTGTAAATTAGTTGTTTTGCTCCCATAATCGTCTCCTCCTTAAATAATTTTATGATTCAGGCTTTGGTATTTTATAATTTTGATGGTTATTCGATTATTCCCAGCACATCTTCTTCGCGCATGATGAGGTAGTCTTCGTTATCGATCTTAATTTCCGTACCTGCGTATGAAGAGAATAAAATAGTGTCGCCTGCTTTTACAGTCAGATCAATTTTCTGTCCTTTCTCATCGAGTTTGCCGGTTCCTGTGGAGATAACTTTACCCTGTTTCGGTTTTTCTTTTGCCGTGTCGGGGATAATGATGCCGCCTTTGGTTTTTTCTTCCGCCTCAAGACGTTTTACAAGCAGTCGATCGTACAGAGGTTTCACTTTCATGTCTATAACTCCTCCCTTGATAAAATTAGAATTTGTTGGGTTTGAAAGAATTTAATAGATAAAAAAATCATAAGCAATTCGTTAAGGATGAAAATAGCCCCACCTGATTGTGTTTTCGCCTATTTCCTGAACGATTCTGTAATATTCTTCCCGCGAAAGTTGGTCGATATTCTTGCCGTATTTGTTAAGAATATGGTTAAACCGCATTACGTTGTCTATCATGGTTTCATGAGTTGATTTAGAGCCGCCGGCAATATAAAAGTTATCGCCTTTTGTAAAATATCTGTGTTTGGGGTCGCCGTCGAAACCCAATCCTAAAAGTATCGGTTTATAATTATAAATATTTTTATACATACTTTTTACCACCGTCTTACACGATAAAAATCTTTGAATGAGCAAAACATTATACAAAAATAAATTTTTTTTTCAAAGAAAAATTTTTAAATCGCAAACTATATACATTTCTTATCTACGGAATTAACCGTTTTTTTCATTTCCAATTATTTAATCTAGTAATTTAGATATTAATTTTTTTATTTAGATTAGAGATTTTTGAATCAAAAAAGTTTATATGCCCTGTAAAAAACGTGTAGGCAAAAGAATATGGATTCTATTCTGAATTTGAAAAATTTTTTGTTTTGAAAACCGAAAACTTCTTAGGAATGCTCCGCATTCCGGTTTACTTGAAATAAATAGTATATAAAATGAAAAATTCCTATATATTAATGCTGTAACATAGGCGGTGTTTCTGATACCATAACACTCTTGTTCACGAAAACATGATAGAAATTTTAAAATAGAGGTTTTATATGCCCGATAAAAAATTAATACTCGCCTCAAAGTCTCCCCGCCGGGAACATATTCTTAAAGAGCTTGGACTCAAATTCCATATCGTAACCGGATATGCGAGGGAACTTCATCCTGAAAGCACGGGGCCTGTGGATATAGTAATCGATAATGCAATCTCCAAAGCGCTGGCGGTTAAGGATAAATGCAAAAACTCGTTTATTATCGGCGCGGATACGATAGTATATTTTAAAGGGGATATTTTAATAAAACCCGCAGATTATAATCAGGCGTATGATTATCTAAAACGGTTATCGGGCAATACTCATACGGTTTATACCGGATTAGCCGTTCTGGATTCCTTATGCGGGCGCATGGAAACCGGATACTCGCAGACCGAAGTGAAATTCAGAGAGCTTGATGAAAGATATATAAATCAATATATAGAGAAAATACATCCTTACGACAAGGCCGGCGGATATGCTATTCAGGGATTCGGCGCTTTGATTGTGGAGCGGATAGACGGTTGTTATTTCAACGTGATGGGTCTGCCGGTAGTAGAGCTTGACAAAGTGTTTATGAGGTTCGGTTTCTCATTGTTTGATTTTCAGAAAAAGGATAACTATGTTTGAGATAGGGCCTGTCAAAATAAAGAATAATGTTTGTTCCGCGCCGATGGCGGGGTTTACGGATCTCGCTTACCGGAATGTAGCCAGGGAATTCGGGTGCGGGATATGCTGGTCTGAACTGATAATGGCAAGAGGCTTGGTTGAGGGAAACAGAAAGACAATGGATTTATTAAAAACAGATTGTACTGACAAACCGCTTGCAGTCCAGTTGGGCGGAGCGGAACCTGAATTCATGGCAACCGCAGCCCAAATAGCCCAGGATAACGGAGCGGATATTATAGATATCAATTGCGGATGTCCCGTGCCGAAAATGGTAAAACGGGGTTACGGTGCAGGCCTTATGAAAACTCCTGAAACAATCGGCAGAATCGTATCCGCAGTGAAAAAGAAAGTTTCTGTGCCGGTAACGGTTAAAATGCGAGCCGGATTCAATAAAGCGAACGCAACTTGTGTGCAGGCGGCTCAAATATCGCAGTCTGAAGGAGCATCTGCCCTGATTGTGCACGGCAGGTACCGCGATGAATTTTTCCGTGGTGAATCGGACTGGAATTTCATCAAAGATGTTAAGTCAGCCGTTTCTATACCCGTTATCGGTAACGGAGATATCCGCAACGCAAATGATGCGCGCCGAATGTTTGAATCAACTGCATGCGATGCCGTAATGGTCGGCAGGGGGAGTTTAGGAAACCCATGGATTTTTAGGGAAATAGTAAACGGGGAAACGCGGGAGGTATCCTCATCCGGTTTATTGCGTACAATTAAGAAGCATGCCAATTTGCTGGTTTTGCAATACGGCGAAAAAAACGGGTGTTTCAAGCTCAGAAGTCTACTTTGCTACTATACAAAAGGTTTGAGGAATATCCGCCATCTTCGCGCCGAAATTATAAAAATTCACGATATGAAAAGTTTTAGTGAAATCCTGAACAAAATACAGGAAACCTTAATTTATAATGAATATTCGCCGGCAGAGCGGGACAAATTGTGAAGACCGTCATAATTTATTAAATTACGATCTTTTTTAGAATCTGTTGACATCTGTTAATCGTGTTTGTTAGATTAATTCCTATACTAATTTGCGTTTTATTTTGTTATAAACCGCAATGCTTAAGCATTGCGAAAAAGTTTTTCGTTCTTTTTCCAAAAAGAACGAAATCTTTTTATTTTTTAGTTTTTGTATTCTCAACTCAAATTAAGTTTCTGGAGGAAATACAATTATGAGGATTATTATTTGTTTGTCGGTTCTTTTTTTGTTTGTATCCGCGAATGGTTATTCTCAGCAGGTGAAAATACCGAAAGAGGAAGTTGAAAAAGGAACGCAAATATCCGGTGACGAAGAGAAAGTCGGCTGGGCATCCGATAAGTTCGCCAGAGGGATTACGAATATTTTGACCGGCTGGGTTGAAATTCCAAAACGGATTGGCGAGAAATCCAAATCCAATGGGGCAGGGGGGGCGGCCTCTGGTTTTGCCGAAGGGATTACATGGATGCTTTTGAGAACTGGAGCAGGAATTTGGGATGCGGTAACGTTTCCGGGTTCGTTAATTATTCCGGACGAGAAACCTATTATTGATCCGCCAACGGTTTTCGAGAAAGAATAGATCTATATAAATTACTTATAATAAAAGATATATAAATATCCCGACAAAAACTCGGGATATTTTTTTTCAAAAAAAGATAAAAAATTTAATTTTCGGTTAAAGTTTTATAAAGCGCCTGCCGATACTATTGGGTGTAACGTAAAAAAGATTAAAAAATATAAATGTCTTATTCAACAAGGAAGTTGAACCTTTTAATCAATCAGGGAGGATTGAAAATGGAAGCAAACCAGATATTATTTTACCGTATGGTATTGTGAAAACCAGTATGCGGTGATTTTCTGTTTTTATTCGGTTATTTTTAATTAAGTAAAATTAGAAATTGTTAAATATTTAATATAATTTATGTAACGCCGGCAGACAAGGATGTTTACCGGAGAAATTATCAGGGAGGATAAATAAATGGGCGATCTGTCAAGAGTCAATACTAATGTAACTGCATTGCGGTCATTCCAGAATTTAACCAACATTAATAAACGGTTAACATCTACACAGGAAAGAATTTCCACAGGAAAAATAGTCAACAGAGCATCCGATAGCCCGTCGGATTATTACATTACAAGAATGATGAGCAAAGAAATCGATGCCACCAAACGCAAGAATGCCAACATTGAGCGTGGCATAAATTTTCTACAAACCAACGACAGCCGTCTTGCTCAGGTAGTCAATATTTTAATTGAGATGAGCGATATGGCAAACCAAGCTAACTCGATTGCGGTAACGTCTGCGGAAAAACAGGCGATACAACAGGATCTTCAGCAGTTATCGCTTGAGATAAAAAATATTCTTGAAAGCGGTGTATCTATTAAATTATACAGCGGATTTACGCTTGCCGGCCTTGAGAACGTTAAGCTGACCGGAAACCTTTGTGTAAACCCACTGCAAACCCTTACTATTGACGGAACCAATATCAATGTAACAGGTTCTTTAAGCGAAATCGAAACGTCAATACATAATATCAATAAAGCTTTGGATATAGTTTTAAGAGATGAGGAACGGCTTGGTTCTTTCATAAAGAGGTTGGAAACCGAATACGAGCTTAATGCGAATGAAGAGATTAACCTTCGCGCGTCGCTAAGCTCAATTCAGGATTCAGACCTTGCGGCGGAACAAATGGAACTGACGAACCTTACAATACTTCAGCAGGCGGCGTTATCGATGCTGGCACAGGCAAACAGCGCGCCGAACGCGATAATGGTTCTGTTCCAATAATAACAAAAACGGACAGGGATAGTTCGTTCAAACCCGAACATGGAGGTAACTAAAAGATGAAGTTCGAAAAACAGCTTGAAGTTTACAGTTGAAGTTTTGAGCGCATATTATCCCGAAAAATAACAGAATGCAAATCGATTAGTGTGTCGTGGACAGGGACGTTCACGGTAAAAACAAAACAGGGAGGTTAGCATGAACAGGAACAAAACATGAGTTTGTTAAATGAACCGGGTTTAATATTTAAAAATTGAAATAAGCACGCAAATTTGATCTGAATAGATATCGTTATCAAGGATGATAACGGTTTTAAGAAAACAGTAAAAAATCAAGGAGGATTTAAAAATGGGTGATTTGTCAAGAGTAAATACAAATGTATCGGCTTTGAGGTCGTTTCAGACTTTAACCAATATCAATTCGCGGCTTGTTAAAAGTCAGGAGCGAATATCTACCGGTAAAACGGTAAACCGGGCATCGGACAGTCCGTCGGATTACTATATAACAAGAATGCTGGAAACCAATATTAATTCCGTCAAACGCCAGAATTCAAATATTGAGCGCGGAATAAATTTCCTGCAGACCAACGACAGCCGGTTGGCGCAGGTAGCCAATATTTTGATTGAGATGAGCGATCTTGCCAATCAATCGAATTCTATTGCTGTAACGTCAGCGGAAAAACAGGCTATTCAGCAGGATTTAACACAGCTTGCTGAGGAGATCAAAGCGATACTTCAGAGCGGTGTCAATGCGAAACTCTATTCCGGGTTTACGCTTGGAGGTCTTGAAAACGTAAAACTCACAGGCAACCTTACCGCCGATCCGCTGGGAAGTTTAACCTTAAATGGAACCAGTTTGAACGTAACAGGTTCTATGACAGACGTGGAATCTACCATAAGAAATATTGATAATGCTCTGAATGTGATTCTGCGCGATGAAGAGCGCCTCGGTTCGTTCATAAAGAGGCTTGAAACGGAGTTCCAGATGAACGAGGTTGAGGAAATCAACCTGAGAGCATCTTTGAGCTCAATACAGGATACTGATCTGGCGTCGGAGCAGATGGAACTGACCAAGCTGTCGATACTCCAGCAGACGTCGCTTGCGATGCTTGCGCAGGCAAATTCAGCGCCGAATTCGATAATGCAGTTGTTCTCATAAAATTGAGCGGGAGTACGGAAAAATGTTTCATCGGAATCGGAGTTTGTAAGTTAGAAATAGGAGATAATGCGGATGGTTTTTTGAAAAATGCACTTAAAATTCAGATAATTCAATAAACGCTTAAATGTTTATATCAATAAAAAACAATAAGGAAATTTTATGAAGAATTTAAAAGAGAAATCTACATAACCTGAGATATCGGTTGCAGAAACATTGATTTCAGTTTGAAAAAAATTTAAGGATAAACATTTTTAATCATGGAGGATAAATAAATGGGAGACTTGGCAAGAGTAAATACAAATGTATCGGCGTTGAGGGCGTTTCAGACATTGACAAGCATCAATACGCGTCTGGTGAAATCGCAGGAACACATATCTACCGGTAAAGTG
>Ga0067045_1027773_pt1 | contig 61566 bp, 59 predicted proteins | sample TerdegcTABiofilm_FD_59184 | JGI IMG/M metagenome (GOLD analysis project Ga0067045, IMG submission 59184) | Combined Assembly of (Gp0054472, Gp0054536) Wastewater bioreactor microbial communities from Singapore -Terephthalate degrading...
GGAACGGCTCGAGCAGGAACGGCTTGAGCGTGAACGTCAGGAACAGGAACGTATTCAGCAGGAACAGCAGAGGCAGGAGCAGGAACGATTGGAACAGGAACGGCTCGAGCAGGAACGGCTTGAACGGGAGCGTCAGGAGCAGGAACGTATTCAGCAGGAACAGCAGAGGCAACAGCAACAGGAAAGCGAGAATTCCTGAAATAAACTTATTTATTTTGTTTCTTTTTTTATACCGGCAAAAATATAAAACGGAATTCCTATAATCCCGATCAACCATGAAAATCCTCTAGCAACAAGAGAAAGAGCAAACGATTTTTCAACGGAACAGCCAAGCAATTTAAAAAAATAAACATAAGAACCTTCCATCAACCCCAGTCCCGATAGCGAAACAGGTACCGAAGCGATAGTTTGTATAATAGGGACAAATGTAAGATAATTATTAAATTTTATATCGATATCGAGCGAAACCCCGACAAAATAAGTTGAGCAAATCAGGAAAAACTGGGCGATTATGCTGACTGTGAAAATTTTGGCGAACTCAATTTTTTTAGATCTGTAAATATGTACGGAATCATAAACTTCGGATACAATATTTTTGATCATATTAAATTTTTCAAAAACGAAAGCCGGCATAATTTTTTTCATAAACCCTTTATTGAAAAACAGGAAAAATAACAAAACAGTAACGTAGCATACTCCGAAAAAGATCAGCAGGTTTCTTTTTAACGGGCCTTCAAAAGATATTATGCACATAACAGTCGCGATTACGAGAAAACTTAAAAAACCGGTTAATCTGTCTAAAAAAACGGAAGTTATGGCAAAAGTTTTTTTTGCTGGGGTTTTTTTGCCGATATAAAAAATTTTAACGTAATCTCCGCCGTTTGTGCCTAATAAAAAATTATTAAAAAGGTAGCCGATAACATTGATTTTCGCCAGCTCAAGGAATCCGATTCCTACTTCCTGCGATTTTAAAAGAAGAAACCATCTGAGATTGATAAAGAAAAAATTCAAAAAGACCATTAAACCTGCAATAAGAATAAATTTGAATCTGATTTGCGAAAATATAACCGTGAATTTAGAAAAATCAATATTGTTTATTAAAAGCAAAATTATGCCGATGCTTATGCAGGTTTTCAAAGTGATCATCGCATATTTTTTCACGACAAAATTCCTTCGGATTTTTTAGTTTTAAGCGCTTATTTCGGATACGCCATTTTTTTGGTATCACGGTTTAATTCTGGAAATTTCAGGTATTCAGCATATCAACCGGCACGCTAGCTGTGAGTTATGTTTATGCGTACCTGCATTGTTGACTTTTTCGATATATTTTTCAAGTTTTAAAATAAAAATCCTTAAGAACCGACTGTTTTTAAAAAAACTCCAATCGCGTTTACTCTTTCAAATAAGCTAAATTGGGATTGCTGAAAAACCTTAATTTTCCATGTCATCACGAGAAGTTTTGCGAGAGCAAAACGACGTGGTGATCGCAAAATCATCAGAGCTGAGATTGCCACAGCTAATTTGGAGTTTCGCAATGACAATAAAAAAGACTTTAATACACAAGTATCTTATTTCTAGAAACAAAAAAAGCCCGCTTTGTTATCGCAAAGCGGGCCTAATTTTACTGGCGACCCCAAGGGGATTCGAACCCCTGTTGCAGGGATGAAAACCCTGTGTCCTAGGCCGACTAGACGATGGGGTCGCGCGATTTATCTCAATTAATTATTCAAGTGAGCCGCCTGGGACTCGAACCCAGCACAACCGGCTTAAAAGGCCGGTGCTCTACCGGATGAGCTAGCGGCTCAACTTAGATAGTCATTATTTCCTTTTCTTTAATTTTCAGAATCTCGTCTATTTTATGTATAAATTCGTCTGTTGTCGACTGAATTTTTTTCTCCGCTATAAATCTTTCGTCTTCGGTTATCTCGCCCGATTTTTCCATAGGTTTTAGAGCTTCATTTGCCTCACGACGATTGTTTCGAACAGCTACTCTTCCTTCCTCAGCGATTTTTTTCGCCAGTTTATCGAGTTCCTCGCGCCTCTCCTGAGTAAGTTCGGGAAACACAAGCCGGATATTTTTACCGTCAATACTGGGGGTTATCCCCAAAGTCGATTTCATAATTGCTTTCTCTATAGCCTGAATCGCCGAAGAATCCCAAGGCTGAATCAGTATCTGTCTCGCTTCAGGAACGGATATTCCCGCCAGATCGCGAAGCCGCGTATTTGTCCCGTAATACTCGACCATAATATTTTCCACAAGCGCCGGAGATGCTTTGCTCGTTCTAACCGAAGCCAGTTCTTCCTCAACGTGCTGAACAGATTTCTGCATTTTCGCTTTTACATCTGCTAATAATTTGTTTGTAGGCATCTCTACCCCCTGATTATTGTACCGATTTTTTTACCCATAATAGCGTTTATTATATTATCTTTCTGATTCATATTAAATACCAGAATGGGTATTTTGTTTTCCATGCAAATCGATATAGCCGTCGCATCCATTACTTTTAGCTGTCTGGCAAGCACCTGCTGATACGTCAATTCGCTAAAAAATTCGGCTTTCGGATCTTTATGCGGATCAGCCGAATAAACGCCCTCGACTTTTGTCGCTTTGAAAATAGCGTCGGCTTTAATTTCGCTTGCCCTTAACGCCGCCGCAGTATCTGTTGAGAAAAACGGGTTGCCTGTACCTGCGGCAAATATAACTACCTTTTTCTCCCTTAAATACTTCATGGTTTTCGCGAGCTTAAACGGCTCGGCGACTCTGCCCATATCAATAGCCGACTGGATTCTTGCCTGAATCCCGTTTTTATTAAATATATCCTGAAGTGCCAGCCCGTTTATTACCGTAGCCAGCATCCCCATATAATCGCCGGTAACCCTGTCTATCGCCCCGTCTTGCGTTCCGCTGACACCGCGGAAAATGTTGCCTCCGCCAATTACCAATCCGATTTCAACTCCGGCATTTATCATCAGTTTGAGCTGGGATATAAGCTTATTGATTATTTTAAGGTCTATCCCGTCAGATCCTTCGCCTTTTAAAGATTCGCCGCTTAATTTCAGGATAATTCTATTATAAGCTTTATCTGCCGGCGGTTTAGAATCCACAATTACGCTTCCTCGCCTAACTGGAATCGCACAAACCGTTTTATACTGATATTTTCGCCAAGCTCGGCTATCTTGGCTTTCAGCAAATCGTTTATTTTAATTTTATCGTCTTTGATAAAAGGTTGTTCAAGCAAACAAACCTGTTCGCAGTATTTGCTTATTTTCCCCTCGACAATTTTTTCTACCACGTTTGCCGGTTTGCCGGTTATCTGAGCGCCGGCAATATCTTTTTCTTTAGCGATAATTTCCGCAGGCACATGGTCTTTGCTCAAATACAGCGGGTTTAAAGAAGCTATCTGGAGCATAATATCTTTCACAAACCGCTGGAATATTTCGTTGCGGGCAACAAAATCCGTCTCGCAATTTACTTCAACCATCACCCCGACTTTGTTTCCGGGATGTATGTATGAATCGATCACACCTTCGTTGGTAGCTCTTCCCGCTTTTTTGGTAGCTAACGCCACGCCTTTTTTGCGCAGAATTTCCAGCGCTTTTTCCATATCGCCTTGCGCTTCTGAGAGCGCTTTTTTGCAATCCATCATGCCAGCGTTGGTTTTTTCGCGCAATTCTTTTACCGCGGACGCTGAGATTTCCATAATATATCTCCCAAACTTAATTGTATTTTATCTTTTATCTGTTTCTGTTCAACTGGTTTTCTTAACCGATCTGACACGCTTTTTCGGGCGGTTTGAATCGGAAGCCGCATCGGATACCGGAGCAAGTTCCGGCGGTACGTCTTCCTCTTCTTCCTTTACTTCCTCGACAACCTCTTTTACGAGTTGTCCTTTTCCCTCAAGAACCGAATCAACCAGTTTGCCGACAATTACCTGAACAGACCTTATAGAATCGTCGTTGGCGGGAATAACCATATCGACTTCATCAGGATCACAGTTAGTATCAATAATTCCTATGATCGGAATATGAAGCCTTCGCGCTTCCGCAACCGCCAGATGTTCTTTTTTCGGATCAACAACAAACAGCAAATCCGGCAGTCTATCCATATTTTTAACGCCGTTTAGATTCTTTCGCAGTTTGAGCATCTCTCTGCGTATTGAAGCCGACTCTTTCTTCGACAACAGGTTCATCGTACCGGATTCTTCCATTTTTTCCATATCGCGAAGTTTGTTTACGCTCATGCGGATGGTTTTCAGGTTTGTCAGCATTCCGCCAAGCCATCTTTCGGTAACATAATACATCCCTGTTTTCTGGGACGCTTCATAGATGGAGTCCTTAGCCTGTTTTTTTGTACCGACAAAAAGTATTTTACCGCCGTTTGCTACAATCTGGAGCATAAACTTGTAAGCTTCCTCAATACAGCGGACAGTTTTCTGCAGGTCTATGATATATATTCCATTACGGGCTTCGTAGATGTACTTTTTCATTTTTGGGTTCCATCTTTTCGTCTGGTGTCCGAAATGAACGCCCGCTTCCAATAATTCTTTAATAGATATAACTGGCATTTTACCTCGCAATCAGGTTTCGCTCAAGCATTTCAACGCGCGATTCTGCTGTCATCTTTTAACCGGCCCGCACGGTAAAACCTTAAGTTCCGCCTTGTCTGAAACATTTTCGTTTTTTGACAACATATACCGGTATCAGCAACTTAAAAATCAAATTGCGCAATATAATACAATATAGTTTTTTGTAATTTCAAGTATTTTTTTTAGTTATCTGTTATTTATTTCAGCATCCGTTCCGCGTCATTGCAGATTGTGTTCATGGCATTTTGCAACAGCTCAAGATAAGATTCTTTCTGATCGTCGGTTATATCAGAAGGCACAAATATGGGATCGGCGAAAATAACTACTCCGTAATTGAATGGGACAGGCACATAAAACCCGTCCCAGCTTTTGAGCCGGAATTTCCATCTGACATCGTAAGTCAAAGGCACAATTGGGGCGCCTGTAGCTTGCGCGATGGATATTACGCCCGGCTGAATCGTGTATTTCGGCCCGCGGGGCCCGTCGGGCGTTATAGCGCAATCGAGTTTCTCTTCGTTAATCAGTTTAATCATCTCGCGCATGGCTTCTGTTCCTCCTTTTGAGGTAGAACCGTAAGACGGAGTAAACCCGAACCGCTGTATTATCGAACCTAAAATCCTGCCGTCTTTGCTTCTGCTGACCATAGCCACAAGATTATTTTTCTTAAATACTTTTTTATATCCGTATGGAGGGTATGCAAGCCTGTTATGCCACATGGTAAAAATTACAGGCTGGCCACTGTTTAAGAACCGCCTGACTTTTAAATCATTGAACAGCCGCATTTTGACGGTAGAGAATATCGAGATTATCAGATAATATCCTAATGCCGGCAGTATTTTTTCATAAAAATGGTTTTCTATGCTTTTTAAAATTCTCATTATTCTTTCAGGTTAACATCAAACTGCATTTCATATAATTTGCGGTATTGCGGATTTGATGATAACAGCGACTGATGAGTACCGCAATCGATAATCCGCCCTTTATCAATCACAAATATTTTGTCGGCATGCCTGACTGTGGATAACCGGTGAGCTACCACAAGCACGGTTCGTTTTTCCATCAGCCTGTTTATGGCTTCCTGCACAAGTTGTTCAGATTCCGAATCGAGAGCGGATGTAGCCTCGTCGAGAATCAATATATCCGGATTTTTCAGTATCGCCCGGGCTATGGACAAACGCTGTTTCTGGCCGCCCGACAATTTCACTCCTCTTTCTCCGATTATGGTATTATAACCATCGGGAAGCCTGTGTATAAAGTCGTGGATGTTAGCGGATTTGGCGGCATAAACGGCTTGGTCCATAGTTATATTCGCCCCGCCGTAAGATATGTTTCCAAAAACCGTATCGTTGAAAAGCACTGTTTCCTGAGTAACTACTCCGATAAGGCCTCGAAGCGCTTTTAACGATAAATCCCTTAAATCATTACCGTCAATGGTGATTCTTCCTTTTTGCGGATCGTAAAACCGGGGTAAGAGGTTTAAAATAGTGGTTTTTCCGCTACCGCTTGGGCCGACAAACGCGGCGATTTCACCTTTTTTTATCTCAAAATTTATATCTTCAAGAATATGTTTGGCTTCTTCATCGGGTTCATATTTAAACCATACTCCTTCAAAAGCGATTCTGTCTTTAAATTCTTCTATTTTAAAAGGATGTGCGGTTTCCACAATGGACGGTTTTACGTCAAGAATATCAAATATCCTTTCCGCCGCTCCAATGGCTCTTTGAAACAGTGCGTTTATTTTGCCCAGTGTTTTTATCGGTTTTACCATAGCCACAATCGCCGCCGCCTGAAGAGTGAATGTACCAATAGACAAGGACCCCTCGATAATTTTCGGGATGCGTATCATCATTATGGCTATGCAGATAACGACGCCTGTAATTTCCGTTATCGGATTTAAAATAGTATCGAGCCTAATGGTTTTAATCCTTGTTTTGTAATATTCATGATTTTGCTTTATAAACTTTTTAAGTTCAATTTCTTCCATTGAGAAAGCCTGAACAATTTTTATTCCTGTGATTACCTCAAACAGAATGGAGTTCAGTTCCGCCAGCCGTGTCTGTCCTCTTCTGCTGAAAGAACGTATTTTTTTGCCTATAAGTATAATCGGGAAAATCAGCAGTGGCAGAAGAGTAAGCATTGCAACCAGTTTCCAGTCGATAACAATAATTATTACGGCGTAAACAATGAATTTAGGAAACTCTATCAAAGTTGTGGCGAACCTTCCGGAGACCATTTCAAGAATCATCTGCACATCCGAAGTTATCCGCGACATTATAACGCCGGTTTTCCCGCCGGAGAAAAAATCCAGGGACATATTCTCCAGATGAGCAAACAACTTACAACGGATATCCTTAACCATGTGCTGGCCTAATTTTTCCATATAAATATGGCTGTAATAGTATGCAATACCTTTGATAACCATCATCACAAGCATAAATACGGCGATATACTTGAATACCATCATCCTGTCCATGGAACTTAAATAGGCGAGGAACCCGTTTAACTGCGCCAGATACGGTACCTCAATGCTGGCGGTAAGTTTTATCTTTTTACCCGTGAGCACTTTATCCATAAGTGGCACTATAGAGAATATAGAAACCCCCTCAAACATTGTGTTCATGAGCATAAAAAATATAGACAGCGTGAAATACCTTTTATAAGGTTTACCGAATTCGACAATCCGCTTAAATATCTTATATGAGTGTTTTTTCAACTTTTTTCTCCAGAAACTTAATTACGGATTCGGCGGCTCTCGATACGGCTCCCGGCGATCCGAGTTTTTTGCGTACTTCATAGAGGTCATTTTTCATTTGCGCAAGTTTGTCTTTGTTAGTGATCAGATCCATAGCGCATCGGGCGATTTGGGCCGGTTTAGCGCCGTTTTGCAGGAATTCAGGCACAATTTTTTTACCCGCAACAACATTAACCAGTCCGATATACGGTATTTTTATCACCATTCGCGCAATAAGGGAAGTTATAAAATTTACTTTATAAATTATGATCATCGGCGTTGTGAAACAAGCGGTCTCAAGGGTAGCGGTGCCTGAAGCCACAAGCACCATATCCGAATGAGCCATAGTTTCGTGAACCTGATTTTTTATCGTTTTGATATATGCTTGCCCTGCAATTCCAGATTGTGCTATGACTTTTCGCAATATATCTTTAGGCACGGATTCGCCTTCGGGGAGGACGAATTGCATTTCAGGGCAATGATCATGCATAATTTTTACGGATTTAAGCATTATAGGAAGTATTTTGAGTATCTCGTTTTTTCTGCTTCCGGGCAAAATACCGATAACAGGTTTAGATGAACATAATTTATTATTGTTTAGAAAATCTTCACGGCTGATTTCTGTTTTTAGCGTATCGATAAGCGGATGCCCCACAAAATCTACGTCGAGCCCGGTATCGGAATAAAATTTTTTCTCAAACTCAAAAAACGCCAGCATTTTATCTACGCATCCGGCAATTACTTTTTTCCGGTGTTGTCCCCATGCCCATATTTGAGGGCTGATATAATAAATAACAGGTATATTGTGTTTTTTTAGCTGTTTTGCAAACCGTATATTAAAGCCCGGATAATCCACAAGGATAACAGCGGAAGGTTTTTTTTCAATGGCAACCGCTAACATTTCGTAAAATATTTTCCGTATTTGCGGGTAATGTTTGATTACCTCCACAGCGCCTAAAACCGCCAGGTCGCGCAGGTCGTGAAGCAAAACAACCCCTGCTTTGCGCATCATATCGCCGCCGACACCGAAAAAATTTATACCGGAATAACGTTTTTTTATTTCAGCCGCTAATTTCGCGCTGTGGAAATCACCGGATACTTCACCGGCGATAATCATAATGTCAATTTCATTATTTTTCATCAGCGCGCAAGCACCTTTTTTTTCTGCTGGATCTGGTTGGCTATCTCGATAGCGACTGCCAGAGCGTTTCTTCCGTCACGACCGGATACTTGAGGGCCGGTTTTAGATTTTATCGATTCGACAAACGACTTTATCTCAAGTTTCAGCGGTTCGCCTTTTGTGAGATCGAGGGTTTCCCGTTTTATTTCGTTGTCTTCTTTTGAATATATTACGCCTTCCTGAGCTTTATAATCGAGTGAAATATAGGTATACGGCTGAAAAATTCTGATTTTGCGCATTTCTTTGAGGCTTATCCTGCTTGAGGTGATATTAGCCACTCCGCCTCCTTCGAAATTTATTCTGACGTTCGCGATATCATCGCTTTTAGTAAGCACTTCCACTCCGACGGAATCTATCCGCTCGATTTTTCTGTTTACCAGATACAGCACAATATCCAGATCATGGATCATAAGATCTAAAACCACGCTTACGTCTGTTCCGCGCGGATTATAAGGCGCAAGTCTATGCACTTCAATAAATTTCGGATTATTTACTATTTTCGAGAGTTTGATAATTGCCGGATTAAACCTTTCTACATGGCCTACCTGAATAAAGGCATTGTTTTCATCAGCTAATTTTATCAGGTCGTCGGCTTCCTCAAGAGTACAGCATATGGGTTTTTCTATAAGCACGTTTACCGATCTTTTTAAAAATTCCGACGCGATTTTATGGTGTTCGCTTGTCGGAACCGCAATAGTTACTGCCGAAAGGTTTTTTTCGAGCAGGGTATTAAAATCGCAAAACCATTCGGTTTTATTTTTATGCGCAATTTCTTTGGCTCGCGCTTCGTTAATATCCGCGACACCCACAAGTTCAACCTGATCATGAAGTTCGTTATAAATCCTCGCATGATGTTGCCCGAGGTGCCCGACACCCACAACCGCGACTCTCAATCTGTCCGGTTTAGTTTCTTTCTGTTTGCCTGAGAAAAACCCCATAATTCAATCACCCGCATTTTTATTGGTTGAAAACTCCGCCGGATCAAATACAACGATACTGATTTTATTTTTATCGGAAAAACTTACAATTTCTTCCAAATCCGCAACCAGAGTTTTGTATGCCTCAATTGCCAGAGCAGAGCAGGACGCCTCATTCATTGTTTCCATTGTTTTTAATCCTACCACAGGCACATCAAAACGCAAATCCTGTTTCGGTTTGCTCAATTTAACCACGACAGCCCCTTTTTTGCCCAGTTTTCCACCTCTTAGAATAGCTTCGTCGGTACCTTCAATAGCTTCAAGGGCAAGCACGGTTTTTTTCTTTACCACAACGGTTTGGCCTATATCCAGTTCACCTAATTTACGGGCAATATGATACCCGAAAATTATATCTTCATACTGTTCGGCGCCAGGTTTTGTTTTTGTCAAAACTCCCGGATTCGGAATAAGGTTTTTCAGATACACAGTCGAGTCGATTATCGTAATGCCCGATTCAGTGATCTCGTCAACGATAACTCTCAAAATGCTGTCCGTACGCCAGTCTTTTATTTTTGCCGCCAGGCCGATCATTTTGAAATCGAGTTTTAAATTGCTAAAGACTACTTTATGATCTATCTTTCCGATAAAAACAGCTTTGTTTACGTTTTTTTCAAGGAAAAATCCGATAAGTTTTCCGAGTTGCCCTAATCCGATCCATTTAATTTCATCGACATATTTTTCCAGTTCAGGGTCGGTTTGCCCTTGAAAAGCCACAGCATAGATTTCATCTATACCGCTTGTTTTTGCGTTTTGCGCGACAAAAAAAGGCAATTTACCGCTACCGGCAACAATCCCCAACCGCTGAGTCATTTAGGCAACACCTTATTTAGTAATTCCCCTCGAAGAGCCTTCAACAAAAGTTACAATCTGTTTTATTTCAGGCGATTCAGGGAACTCGTTTTTAAGTTTTTCCATTGCCTGCGACGTGTTCAGGTTCGATCTATAGATAATCCTGTAAGCTTCTTTGAGGTTATGTATAGCCTCGGCTGTAATATTTCTTCTTTTCAGTCCGACAAGATTGATTCCTCGTATCTCTAGGGGATTGCCGTCAGCCATCATATAAGGCGGTACATCCTGCACGATTTTGGAACATCCGCCGATAATCGCCATCTGCCCGATTCTGCAGAATTGATGAATGGCAACCACGCCTCCGACAATAGCGTTATCCTCTATAATAATATGGCCGGCAAGAGTCGCCAGATTAGCGAGTATATTGCCGTTGCCGACGATGCAATCGTGGGCGATATGCGCTCCAACCATAAACAGGTTATTGTCGCCGATTTTGGTTAATCCTCCTCCGCCTTCGGTGCCGATATGCATAGTTACGTATTCGCGGATAGTATTTTTGTTTCCGATTTTTAGATATGCTACCTCGCCTTTATATTTTAAATCCTGCGATACCATGCCGATGGAAGCGAATTGGAATATTTTGTTTTCCTCGCCAATTTCTGTCCATCCGTCAATTACCACATGCGGCCCGACTATAGTGTTTTTTCCTATTTTTACATTTTCGCCGATTATGGAATAGGGCCCTATTTCAACGCCCTGATCCAGCTTAGCATTCGGATGGACAACAGCCGTAGGATGAATTTTCATGGCAACATCTCTCCTCGATTCAAAGAATTATTGAGCATCCACGAGGGAGAATGTCAGATCCGCCTCACAGACAACTTTACCGTCAACTTTAGCTTCGCCGTGTACTTTACCGGTGCGTGTTTTCCATTTAATGACCTCTATTTCTAATCTTAACTGATCGCCGGGAACTACGGGTTTTCTGAATTTCACCTGATCGATAGCCATGAAAAAAGCGAGTTTACCTTGATTTTCCGGTTCTCTGAGCATCATAACGCCCGCCACTTGCGCAAGCGCTTCGACGATTAGCACGCCGGGCATAATAGGGCGTTGCGGAAAATGGCCCTGGAAAAATTCTTCGTTGATAGATACGTTTTTTATGCCTACTATCCGTTTTACGCGTTCAATTTCAATTATTCTGTCAACCAGTAAAAACGGGTACCTGTGCGGGAGTATACTTTTGATCTCTTCGCAATCCAAGATTCGGGTTTCAAGTTTATCCCCGGTCTGTTGATCCATTATCCGGAATCCTCCTAAATTAATTCATTGAGAAGTTATTATAGTTTAGCAACTTTTGTTTTCCGATAAGCCTCAAGCAATTCTTTAGTCAATTTCAGATTCGTGGCATGCCCTGATTTTATGGCGATTATATGCGCTTTAAGCGGAATTCCCAATAAATATGTGTCGCCGATAATATCGAGTATTTTGTGCCTGACAAATTCGTTATGAAACCTGAGGTCTTCTTTGGAGAAAATAGCGTTATCTCCGATTACCACAGCGTTATCCAGACTGCCGCCTTTAATCAGCCCCTGATCCATCAGGGCTTCCACTTCGCGGTAAAAACAGAATGTCCTTGAAGGAGCAATCTGTTCCACAAACGATTCCTGATTGACGTCAATGCTCAAATACTGCGCCTGCAGGCTTGGGTGCTTAAAGGCGACGGTATACGATATTTTAAATCCGTCGTAAGGCAAAACCACTAAAATAGTCTCATTTTCTATCAAATGAATTATTTCTTTCGGTTCAAACACATCGATAAACGCGTCTTGATCTTCAATCCCCGCCTGTTTGATCAGGGTTACGAAATCGATTGAGCTTCCGTCGCCAACCGGCGGTTCGTTGGAATCGAGCTCTATGGTAATATTGGTGATTCCAAACCCGGACAAAGCGGCTAAAACATGTTCCACCGTATGCACGTTTACTCCGTTAGATCCTATGGTAGTGCCTCTAACAAACCCAACAACATTTCGTATATCAGCTTTAACTTCCGGTTTGCCGGGCAAATCCGCCCGCACGAATTTAATGCCGGAATCAGGTTGTGCCGGAATAAATTTCAATTCGGTTTTGTTGCCCGTATGAACGCCTATACCGGAGAAAGAAATCTCATTAGCTAATGTGCGTTGTTGTCTCATTTTATCCTCAACTATCTATTCAGACTTAATATTTGCGGGCATATCGTCTTTTATTTCGTCTTTAATGTCTTTGTCCTCGGTTTTTGTTTCTTTATTCCCTTTTGATTCTTCTTTCTTTACGTCTTTGCTTCCTTTGTTGATTTCCGCAATTATTTCTTCGGTAATATCGAATTTTTTCTCTGCGTAAAGTATTATCTGCTGATCGATAGTAGGGCTTGCCATTTTAAGGCGCAGAATATAGCTGTATCCGCCTTCTTTACCTTTTTTCTCAATGACTTTATATATCTCGTCGAATATTTCGTTCATGGTATTGATGGTTTTTCGCTGGAAATCGCGACGTGTCTGGTCTCTGCTTCCCTGAGCTTCCGCGATTTTGGACTGAAGCGTTTTTTCTTTTTCTTTGCGAGCTTCGTCTGACAATAGTTCCAGTTCCTGTTTGAGTTTGTTTATCTCGTCGACTTTTTCCTGCAGGTTTTTTTCTTCCTGATTGGCTTCATCCTGAATTTTTTCCTGGTAAAGCTGTGTTTTATAGTATCTTTTAAAAACTTCGTCGAAATCGACATAAGCTATTTTCAGTTTATCCTGAGCGGAAGTAGATTTAGCGCAAATAAACGCAACCGCTAAAACTGCCATTGTTGAAACTTTGAAAAATCTGTTCATACTTAAATCTCCTTGTTTATAAAAATTTTGCTGTTGTCCCTTTAGAACGAAGTGCCCATACTGAAATGGAATCTCGGTTTGGCATCGTCTTCAGTGAATTCGTCTTTAACTATGGGAAACCCGTAATCGAGTTTTATTGGCCCTATTGGCAGATGGAGTCTTGCTCCGAGCCCGATACCCACGTTTACGTCGCCGTCAAGGTCGCCGGCTTTTTCGTAAACATCGCCTTCATCAATAAAAAAAGCGCCGTACAATCTTTGAATTATAGGGAACTGGTATTCCACGGAATTCCATAATCCCAGTTTACCTCCAAGAGGTTCGTCGTTTATATCTTTAGGGCCGAGTTCGCGGTAATCGAAACCGCGCACAGTGTTTGGCCCGCCGAGAAACTGTCGGTCGAAAATCGGCACTCTTCCGCCGGAAATGGCGCCGACAATCCCGCCGCCGTTGACAATCTGTATGGTATGTTCGGGATACTTGGCAAACGGCGCGAAATAAAACGATCTTTTCGCATCGAATTTAGTGTAGCTTTCGGTTCCGCCGGCGATTTTTAAAACAGCAACGGTTTTTGCTCCTTTTGTAGGAAATAGGATTCTATCACGGGTATCCCTGTCGAATTTGAACGCAACGGAGGCCATATTGTATGTTCCGTCTTCGGCAAGGAGTTCGGGCGAAGCTTCATCGTCGACAATAATGTCGATCTGCTCAAGAGTGAGCGATACAAATCCGCGGTTGAATTCGCCGAGTTCTTTGCCAAGCGAAAAACTTACGCCCATGCGGTCTTCGTCGTAATCATTGCTGTAATACTGGCTTTTGCTGTAAAACCCGTCGAATCCGAAACTCAGTTTTTTGTCAAATAGATACGGTTCAACGAAACTCACAAGAAAATCCTGCCGTTTGTCACCGCCTTCAAACCGTACGCGGAATTTCTGGCCGGCGCCCTGAAAATTTTTGAAATTAAACAGGTCGAAATTGGACTGGCTTATTTCCACGAATCCCACAAACGAGTCTATTGATGAGAACCCTGCGCCAAAACTTAAAGCGCCGGTTTTTTTCTCTTCCACTTCGTAGACGAGATCTTTATAACCGGGCCGGGCCGCATCTTCCACGCTATATTTTACTTTCTCAAAAAAAGCCGTATTTTCGAGCCGTTTCTGTCCGGTTTTTATTTTTGTGCCGTTAAATATTTCGCCGGGATAAACGAGCAGTTCTCTTCTTATAACTTTATCTTTGGTTTTGTAATTTCCCCGCAAGTTGATTTTATTGACGTAAAAAATCGAACTTTCCGTAATATAAAACACAATGTTCATTTTACCGGTTGCGGAATCGAAAGTAACCTGATTCTCGATATTGGCCTCAATATATCCTCTGTCGAAATAGAAATTCTCCAGAGCTTTTGTATCTTTTTCCATTTTTTCCGGAGAATATAGAGTATCCGGCGTAGATTCCAGCAAATTGCGCAGTGGTTTAGCTGGGAAAATAGAGTTTCCCTGAATATCCACAGTGCCTACGTTATAGGTAGGCCCTTCCTCAATTTTTATAACTACCTGAAATTTCTTATCTTTAGGTATTCGCTGCACATCTGTTATTTTTGCGTCCAAATACCCTTTGAAATGATAATAATTTTCCACACGGTCAAGGTCTTCGGAGAAAACTTCCTCGTCGAGAATACCGGTTTTGAGCAGAACGTTAAGTGGCCATAAGGATTCTTTTTTGGTTTTCATGAGTTTGAGCAGTTCGCCATCTTTAAAAGCCTTATTCCCTTCAAAAGAAATTTTGCTGATTTTGGATTGTATTCCTTCATCGACGATTATTTTTAATGTAGCCTCGTTTCTCTCGGGTACAATGTTTAAGTTGTAGTTGACAATCACATTGGCAAACCCTTTGAGTATATATTCGTTTTTTATGGTGTTGACATCCTGTTTAATTTTCGATTCGTCAGCAGGTGAACCTACGGTTGATGAAATTTTTTTCTTCAAATCTTTTTCTTTGATTTTTTGGCTTCCGACAAACTCAATTGCCGTGAGAACCGGTTTTTCCACCAGAGAAATTTTGAGTATTATGCCTTTTGGAGTTTTTTCCGTCTCGAAATTGATCATGGAAAAATGGCCTGTAGCGTACAGGCTTTTTATATCTTCCTTAACAATACTGGGGTAAAAATAGCTTCCTTCGCGGCTTCTGATTTTTCCCATAGCGTAATCTTTAGTTAAAGAGCGCAGTCCCTTGATCTCGATTTTGGTGATGACTTCTTCGTCGACTTCCTGAGAAAACGCGTTAAACATTATATGGTGGTCAGCAAGCAAAATTATAACAAGGATTAGAGACATCAGTTTTCGTATCGTATTTAATCCGTTAATTTTTAAAATTGATGGTTTCAATCCTTGAATCTCCTGATTTTTTGATAAATTATACACTAAACTTCATCTCTTGCAATAAAGTTTTCAAACCGTGCGTATTCCGCGAAAAATCTTAGAGTAAGGTCTCCCACAGGGCCGTTTCGTTGTTTGGCTATGATCACATCGGCTTCTCCGGGTCTTACTTCTTTATCATAATATTCCGGTCTTAGCATAAGCATAACCAGATCGGCGTCCTGTTCTATGGCACCCGATTCGCGCAAATCCGACAGCAACGGTCTGTGGTCCTGCCGTGATTCTACCGAGCGGTTAAGCTGAGACAATACGATTACAGGTACATCCAGTTCGCGGGCAAGCGATTTCAGCGCACGGGAAATTTCGGATATTTCCTGCTGGCGGGACTCGATTTTTTTGCCCACAACCTGCATAAGCTGTAAATAATCCACTACAACCAGTTTAATGTCCTCCGACGATTTAAGTCTTCTCGCTTTTGCTCTTAATTCCATAACGGATATTGCGGGAGTATCGTCGATAAAAATTTTCGCTTCGGATAATTTGCTTGCGGCATCAAGGATTTTAGGCCAATCGTTCCGGTTTAAGAATCCGCTTCGCACTTTGCTGTAATCGATTTTTGCCAGAGAACACAGCATTCTCTGCACCAGATGTTCTTTCGGCATCTCCAGACTGAATAACGCTACCGGCGCTTTGCTGATTAGCGCGGCGTTTTCGGCTATATTTAGAGCCAAAGCCGTTTTCCCCATAGACGGTCTTGCGGCAATTACAATCAAATCCGAGTTCTGCAGTCCCGATGTCTGTTTATCCAGGTCGTGGTATCCTGTGGACAATCCAGTAACGTTGCTTTTATTGTTTACCGCTTTTTCAATAAGCTGAATCGTGCTTTTAATCAGGTCTTTCGCCCCGGCGAAATCCCTGCCGATATTTCTCTGGGATATATCGAATATATGGCGTTCGGCAATATCTAATAATTCCTCCGCATCGGCATCAGCGTCATAAGCCTGTTCAATTATTGAAGTCGCGGCAAATATCAGAGACCGTAAGATATGTTTTTCAAATACAATTTTCAAATAATGGTCTATATGCGTCGCAGAAGGAACCGTATTAACTAAAGAAGCGATATAAGCCGCTCCGCCGATTTTTTCCAAGCTATTCTGCCGCCTGAGCTCATCGGTTAAGGTCAGCATATCTATCGGCACAGCCCTGTCAAACATATCTATTATGGTAGAAAAAATTATTCTGTGCACATCCCGATAGAAGACCTCTTCCCCGATCTTTTCCATAGCCCTTATGACGGCATCCTGGCTTAGTAACATAGCACCAAGCACGGCCATTTCGGCTTCAATATTCTGAGGAGGAACCTTATGCAAGGTCTGGTCCACTAAGACAAAACCCCTCTATAAAAATTATTTCTTATGTACAGAATTTATTCCTTAACTACCCAGACTTTCACAACAGCCGTTACTTCCGGATGAACCTTCACGTTTACCGGAAACACGCCGAGTTCGCGAATCGGTTCATCGAGCATAATTTTGCGTTTATCTATTTCGATCCCTTCTTTTTCCAGAGCTTTGCAAATATCCTGCGAAGTTACTGAACCGAACAGCCTGTCATCCTCGCCGACTTTCACAGGTATGGTTAAAGATACCTGAGCCAGTTTTTCGGAAAGTTTTTCAGAGACTTCTTTTTCTTTTCGTTCTTTGGCTTCTTTTTTCTTTTTTATCTCATCGACTTTTTTCAGGTTAGATTTGGTTGCCGAAATCGCTATACCCTGAGGAACAAGGTAATTGCGCGCGTAACCATCGGCTACGGCAACCACATCGCCTTCAACACCAAGCCCTTTTACAGGCTGTACAAGAATTATTTCCATCTTTCGCGCCCTCCTAAGATTTATTATTCCATTACGTACGGCAACAGAGCCATAAACCGCGCGCGTTTAATTGCATTGGTTAACTGGCGCTGATGTTTAGCGCAATTCCCTGTTATTCGTCTCGGTATGATTTTCCCGCGTTCGGTAAGATGTTTGCGCAGTCTATCGAAATCTTTATAATCTATCATTGTAACTTTATCGATACAGAATTTACATCTTTTTCTCTTTAAGAATCTTTTTTTCTTTCCGATTCCGTTAAACATAATTATGTCTCCTGCAAAAAATATTAAATTTTTTTTATTATTTCAAATCCTCGTCGTCCGGCTCTTCACTTTCATAACCATCATCTTCGCCGTAATCATCATCTTTGTCATCATAGGATTCTTCCTCTGCGAAATCGTCGTCTTCGTCTAATGAGGGTTCGGAATAAGCCGGTGCTTGCGGTTGCTCTATTTTAATTTCTTCCGGTTCTGCGGTTTTATCCGCAACGCCGGCCGGAGAAATCTCCTTGAATTCGGTAAACTTATCGACTTTGAGAATTAGTTGCCGTAATATCGAAGTGTTTATTTTAAACCGGTCCACAAGTTTTTGCAGAGATTGCGGAGGCGCCTCAAAATTTATCAGGAAATAGTAACCGTCTTTTTTTCCGCCGATATGGTAAGCGAACGTTCGCTTTCCCATAGGCTGAACAGCTACGACTTTTCCTTTTTGCTTCTTCAGTTCCGCCTGAATATCGTCCAGAACTTTGTTGCGTGACGTTTCTTCATCGTCGCCGGTATAGACAATGAACATTGATTCATACATGTTTTTTTTGTCCACAATTAAATCCTCCTTTGTTTGTTTAATCGGACCCTTTTTACCGGGCGGCAAGCGTTAAATAACCTTGCCGTTAAACTTGCTCATGGCGCTATCAATACCATGAGCGAGATACCACTCGATACTGTCGTTAGCCGCAAGCAAAATATCAGATAGAACTTCGCGTTCGGCGTTATTGAAATTCCCCAGCACAAAACTATGCAGATCGGCAACAGGGTTGTCTGTCCCGATACCGATTCTCAACCGGTGGAATTTTTCCGTTTGTATACTGTCGATAATTGATTTTATGCCGTTGTGCCCGCCGTAACCGCCTGATTTTCGCAACCGGATAGTCCCGAACGGAATATAAACGTCGTCAAAAACCACAAGCAGATTAGATACTTCGCCGTCTTCGTTTTGCTCAAGATCCAGCGACTTGACAACCTGCCCGCTCCGGTTCATAAAAGTTAAAGGTTTAATAAGATTAACTTTTTTTTCGCCGAACTGCTTTTCAGCCTTTAAGGCAGGCATTTGCCCGAATTTGCAAAACCTTAAATTATGGATTCTCTGAATAAGATCGAGAACCATAAACCCTGCGTTATGACGGGTAAACAAATATTCCGGCCCGGGGTTTCCCAAACCGACAACAAAAAAATTATCGCTCATATTTTATATAAAATTCGTTTAAACCGAATTATTATTCTTCAACTTTCTCGCGCTTTCTAATCAGTTCAGGTTGAGCGGCTTCCTCAGCGGCCGGAGCGGCTTCTTCTTCCTCGGAAATTATCGCTGAAACCACAGAAACCACTGGCTGGTCAGGGTCATCCAAGAATTTTATGCCTTTAATCGGAGGAATTTCGCCCACATGAATTGTCTGTCCGATTTCCAGATCGGTTATGTCTATCTCGATAACCGGCGGAATATCTTTGGGAAAACATTCTATTTCAAGCTGGCGCATAATATGCTCCAGAATACCTCCGGCAGCAACGCCTTTACAGGCGCCGACTTCCTCGACAGGCACGTACGTGGTTATTTTCTTATCCATAGCGACCTTATGAAGGTCTATATGCACAACCTCATTCTTATAAATATGATAAGCGATATCTTTTACAAGAACATCCTGAACCTTGTTATCAATCTTTACTTTAATCATCTGGTGTTCGCTTGTCATCGAATGCAAAAGCCTTATCAGCTCAAATTTGTTGAACTTTAAAGGCTGATTCACCTTTTCCCCGTATATCACAGCAGGTACCCAGCCTTCTTTGCGCAGTTTTTTTACCTGCTGGGATCCGACTTCGTCTCTCTTATATGCGGTTATAACTTGTTCTGCCATTTTGGTTCCTCCCTTTAGCCTTATTATATAATAAAAAATTTTTTTTCAGTTAAACAGCGAACTTACGGATTCGTTTTTATATATTCTTTTTATGGCTTCGCCAAGAAGCCCTGCCACAGAAAGCACTTTAATATTCAGTTTATAATTTTTTACTTCGTCCCTCAACGGTATGGAATCGGTAACTATTAATTCTGTAAGAGGCGAATTATCAAGCCTTTCAAGCGCAGGATGCGCAAGTATTGGATGAGTAATCGCGGCATAAATTGAGCGGGCTCCGTTCTCTTTGAGAGCTTTTGCCGCCTCAGTTAAAGAACCTGCTGTGGAAATTATATCGTCCACAATCACCAGGTTTCTCCCGCTTACTTCGCCCATTATGTTCATTACCTGAATATCTTTTCCCGTTACCCGTCTTTTGTCAATTGCGGCAAGAGATGCGTTTAGTTTCTGAGCTACCTGTCGAGCGCTTTTTATTCCGCCCGTATCTGGAGAAACTATAGTCAGGTTATCGAGTTTCAAACTATTAATATAATCAATAAATACCGGCGAGGCATATAAGTGGTCTACCGGTATATCAAAGAATCCCTGAATCTGATCCGCATGTAAATCCATTCCCAAAAGTCTGTCCGCACCGGATGCGGTAATCAGGTTAGCCACAAGTTTGGCGGTAATGGAAACGCGAGGCTGGTCTTTTCTATCCTGCCGAGCATAACCGTAATAAGGAAGCACAGCCGTAATTCTCTCTGCGGACGCTCTGCGCAAAGCGTCTACCATTATCAGCAATTCCATCAGGTTATCGTTCGGAGGCGGACATGTCGGTTGCACAACAAAAACATCACATCCACGCACATTTTCCTGTATTTTGACAAAAATTTCGCCTTCGGGAAACCGGGTAACCTCTGCTTTTCCCAGAGGCAAACCCAAATAATCGCAGATGCTTTTTGCCAGATTTGGATTAGCGTTACCCGAAAAAACTTTCAATTTACCGATCATTTGACCTCCAGAAAAGATGAAACCTGTTTACAGTGAAATATATAGATTTTAAGCATTTTCCCGGACAAAACCAGCCGTTACGGTAAAAAAAAATACAAATCCGGGTTAAATTTTCATCAAGACAGAAAAATGTTCTGATATTCTATGTATTCAGGCAATCAAAGTCAAGTATTTTTTGGTTCATGATCAATGGAAAATTTGAATATAACAAAAAACTTTTCAAATTAAAATCAAAACTTAAACCGTAAATAAAAAATAATTTATGGCGCCGTTACAAAAAGCGCGATATTTTAAAGTTGAAATCATTTCTAAGCTGGTTTATGATCTTTATTCAGCCGGTTATAACATTATTCAGCTTAAAATAAGGAGGTTTTGCTTTATGCCTTTTTTTTCCGGCAAAAAAATAACGGTTACCGGGGGCGCGGGTTTTTTAGGCGGATACGTTTTGAATCAGCTCAAATCAGCCGGTGCAGAAAGTATTTTCGTGCCTCGAAAAAATGAGTATGATCTTGTGGATAACCTGCAGGTAAAAAAAATGTACAACGATTTTTTGCCGGATATGGTTATTCATCTGGCGGCAGTTGTAGGTGGAATAGGCGCAAACCGTTCATATCCCGGCACATTTTTCTATGATAACCTGATGATGGGCGTACAAACAATGGAACAGGCAAGGCAGTACGGTGTGAAAAAGTTTGTGGCGGTAGGCACTATATGCAGTTATCCGAAATTCACTCCCGTTCCGTTTAAGGAAACCGATTTATGGAGCGGATATCCGGAAGAAACAAACGCGCCGTACGGACTGGCTAAGAAAATGCTTCTTGTGCAGTCTGAGGCTTACCGCCGGCAGTATGGTTTCAATTCCATATACCTGATGCCTGTCAACCTGTACGGTCCGCGCGACAATTTCGATCCGGAAACTTCTCATGTTATTCCCGCTCTGATCCGCAAATGCGTCGAGGCGAAAAAAAACAATCTGCCCGAAATAACCGTTTGGGGGTCGGGATCCGCCACAAGAGAATTTTTGTATGTTGAGGACTGTGCAAAAGCCATAGTCATGGCCGCTGAAAAATACGATAAACCCGAACCCGTAAATATCGGATCTGGAATGGAAATAAGCATAAAAGATCTTGTTGCCATGATCGCCGGGTTTACCGGATTTAACGGCAGAATAGTATGGGATACCCAAAAACCCGACGGCCAGCCGAGACGATGCCTCGATACCTCGTGTGCACAGTCGGAATTTGGGTTTTCGGCTCAAACATCGTTTGAAGAAGGATTAAGAAAAACCATAGACTGGTATTTGGAACAATGCGGTTAATCAATTCATCCGATAAAAAAAAATCTCTGATAGAGTTATACAATCAAAACGCCAAAACCCGACAATACTGGCTCAATAAAAACAGGTATTATTACAGGGAACTGGAACGGTTCTATAAATTCAATATTGCCGAAGGTTCGTCCGTTTTGGAAATCGGATGCGGGCAAGGGCAACTGCTGAATTCCGTAAAACCTTCTTATGGAGTAGGCATCGATATAAGCCCTGCCATGATTGAAATAGCGAAAAAACAGTTTCCTCATCTGCGTTTTGAAGTAATGGATGCCGAATCGCTTGCAATCAGCGAGAAATTCGATTTTGTGATTTTGTCTGATACCGCTGGCAATCTGTCGGATATACAGCATGCATTTTCTATGCTTCATAATGTATGCAGACCGGATACGCGGATACTGATTAATTATTATAATTTCTTGTGGGAACCTTTGCTTAAACTCGGTGAAAAACTTAAATTAAAAATGCCCGAAGGTTATCAGAACTGGCTCCCGCTCGACGATCTGCGCAACTTTCTGTATTTGAGCGATTTTGAAGTTATAAAATCCGGTTACCGGCTTTTGATGCCGGTTTATATACCTTTGATATCTGCGTTATTAAACAGGTTTATCGCCAAACTTCCCTTAATTAAAAAGTTATGCCTTGTGCAGACAATTATCGCCCGTCCCGCAGGATACCCGGCTTATCCTCCTTCAGACGCCAGAGGCTACAGCTGTTCCGTAATAATCCCCTGCAGAAACGAGAAAGGAAACATCGAGGGCGCGGTAACCCGCACCCCCCAGCTCGGGTTGTTTACGGAACTGATTTTTGTCGACGGCAACTCAACCGACGGCACACCTGATGAGATTTTACGTGTAATGAAGAAATATCCCGATAAGAGAATTTCTCTCATACATCAGGGAACCGGTATCGGCAAAGGCGATGCCGTACGAAAAGGGTTTTCCGCCGCACGAGGCGACGTGTTGATGATACTCGACGCTGACCTTACAGTGCCTCCCGAAGACCTTGCCAAATTCATGGGTGCCATAACTTCCGGCAAAGGCGAATTCATCAACGGCACGCGGCTCGTATATCCGATGGAAAAAGGCGCTATGCGCGTTTTGAACCTTATAGCCAATAAACTGTTCAGTTTAGGGTTTACATGGCTTTTGGAACAGCGGTTCAGAGATACTCTTTGCGGAACAAAAGCGCTTTTTAAAAAAGATTACGATAAAATTGTAGCCGGCAGGCCGTTTTTCGGCGATTTCGATCCGTTCGGCGATTTCGACCTGATTTTCGGGGCGTCGAAACTAAACTTAAAAATTGTGGAAATACCTATTTCTTACAAAGAGCGTACTTACGGCACAACGAATATAAGCAGGTTTCGCCACGGCTGGCTTTTGTTGAAAATGTGGGTTGTGGCTTTTTTAAAGCTGAAACTCAAAAATTAAAGCGGTTTAACTTATAATCTAATAAGCCGCAATGCGAAGCATTGCGAAAAAGTGTTTGGTTCTTTTTTCAAAAAGAACAAAGTTTTTATCTTGCTAATTATCAATTATAAAAAAATCACGCAATTCTAATATAATCTTAACATTTATATGATTTTATTTCTCTGCATATTGAATAAACCGAATCAATACAGGAGAAAAAGGGTATATGGCGAAAGAAACCATACTTGCGGTTGATGATGAAGAAGATATACTTGAGCTGATCAGGTACAATCTGTCGAAAGAGGGTTATAAAGTTTCACAGGCGTTATCCGGCGAAGATGTTTTAAAGATTGCCCGGTCGGGCATGATAGATCTCATCCTGCTTGACCTTATGCTTCCCGGCATTGACGGACTTGATGTCTGCAAGATACTCAAAGCCGATCAGAAGACCCAGCATATACCTGTGATAATGCTTACCGCCAAAGGCGAAGAATCCGATATCGTTACGGGGCTTGAAGTAGGCGCCGACGATTACATAACAAAACCGTTTAGCCCGAAAGTCCTGATAGCCAGAGTAAGATCAGTTTTGCGAAGAAAATCGAAAACCGTCTCTGAAGAAGCTACGGTTAAAATTAAAGAGCTTGTTATTTATCCGGGCAGGCACGAAGTTCTGGTAAACGGAAACCCCGTTGACCTTACGTTTACGGAATTTAAAGTCCTGCATTTTTTATCAAAAAGGCCGGGCTGGGTTTTTACCAGATACCAGATTGTAGATGCTGTCAGGGGCGATGACTATCCTGTAACAGAACGGTCGGTTGATGTCCAGATAGTGGGGTTGCGCAAAAAACTCGGTTTATGCGGTAAATACATAGAAACCGTCAGAGGTGTAGGATACCGATTCAAGGAATAAGGATTGCGCATGATTCCAAAAAAACTGGTATGGCAGTTGTTTTTTCCATTTTTTTTCATAGCGTTTGTTTCCACAAGCGGTGTAATCCTTTATTTTTCCAATACTGTCTGTAAATCTCTTTACAGCGGCGCTGAATCGGAATTGTATTCGAGCGCAAAACTTGTTGAAAACCAGGTTAAGCAGATGATTGAGCAAAACCAATACGATAAAATAGATATTTTATGCAAACAGCTTGGTGAACAAGTAAATATCAGATTTACCGTTATCCTTGCATCCGGCAAGGTGATAGGCGATTCAGAAAAAGATATTGCCGAAATGGATAACCACAGCGACCGGCCGGAAATAATCAAAGCGAAAACAGGAATCAGTTTGCCGCATAAACGGTTCAGCTATACGCTCAAAGAAGCGATGTTATATCTCGTTATACCTATAAATGTTAATGGTAGCCACAGAGGTTTTTTGCGAACATCTTTCTCTATTCAGTCAATTCAACAAGCTATACGCAAAGTTTATGTGCGTATGATCATTGCGGGAACGCTAATATTGCTAATATGCGCGATTTTATGCTGGTATGCGTCATACAGAATCACAGTTCCCATAACGGAAATACAAAAATGGTCGGCGAACATAAGTGCCGGAGATTTTAACCTGTCCATACCATTGAAATTCAGGTATTGCGAAGAAATGAATTCACTTGCACAGTCCATTTACCGGATGTCGGTTGAACTGAATAACAGATTCAGCACAATGATTCGCCAGCGCAACGAAATACAGGCAGTGTTCTCAAGCATGGTCGAAGGAGTTTTAGCCGTCGATACGGATGAGAGAATTATAAATATTAATCAGGCCGCATCGAAACTTCTTGATGTCAATCCGCAAACCGTAAAAGGGAAACTTATTCAGGAAGTAATAAGAAACTCTGATTTGCAGAAGTTTGTCAAAAAAACCATCGCGAGCCGCCAACCCGTAGAAGCCGATATAATTTTTAGCAATGGTTCAGACCGGTTTCTGCAGGCAAACGGTACTGCTTTGCTGGATTCGGAGAAAAACAATATCGGAGCTCTGGTAGTGCTTAACGACGTAACCAGAATAAAAAAACTGGAGAATATGCGCAAAGAGTTTGTCGCCAATGTATCGCATGAACTTAAAACTCCCATAACATCCATAAAAGGGTTTGTGGAAACCCTTTTGGAAGGCAGTGTAAAAGATCCTGATGAGACAACCCGGTTTCTGAAAATCATATTCAAACAAACTTCGCGCCTTATGGAAATAATCGAAGATCTTCTGGCGTTATCCAAAATCGAGCAGGATACCGAAAAGAAATCCATCAATTTTGAAAAAACAAGCATAATTTTACCGTTGAAAGACGCAATAGACGCCTGTGCGCCCAAAGCCGAACAAAAAAATATCGACCTTTTCCTTGTCTGTAGCGAAGTAATCTGTGCATATATAAATCCTCAGCTTATTCAGCAGGCTGTTGCCAATCTTATAGATAACGCCATAAAATACAGCAACCCCGATTCCCGTATCCAGATAGAAGCCTCCGAAACAGATAACGAAATTGTTGTATCTGTGCAGGACTGGGGATGCGGTATAGAAAAAAAACACCTTCCACGCTTATTTGAACGGTTCTATAGAGCTGACAAAGCGAGAAACCGTAAACTCGGCGGTACCGGGCTGGGGCTTGCTATCGTAAAACACATTGCTCATGCTCATAGCGGGTATGCCGAAGTCGAAAGTTTTGTCGGCAAAGGAAGCGTTTTTTCAATACATCTCCCTAAAAAATAAAAAAATACGAAAAAATTGTTATTTTTTTGTTGATTTAATATTATTTTCCTCATATATTCTAAATAATCAAGATCATTTGAGTGTCTTGTCCCGCTGTATCCGACTTGTCCGCTTATTTTTCATGCACCAATAAATATTTTGTTTGTTACGCTGTTTTTCCATAAGAAACGTTAGGGATTTTTTAATCTTATCAAAACTCATCGGGGGGTGATGAAAGGTTTTATTGAAATCCTGAAAAGAAGTTTTCTGTTGGTGTGTGGGGTTATTTAAAACCGAAACATAATTTATAAGGAGTAGAGAATGAAAAAAGGATTGCTATTATTAACGGTTCTTAGCTTGTTTTTTGCTATGAACGTTAAAGTCGCGAAAGCCGGCGGCGGGCCTGTGCCTCCTCCGCCTGAAGACGAGATCGCCCAGTTGAAAAAGGTCATTAACGATCTGAAAAACAGGGTCGGCGAACTTGAGGACAAAAAAGTAGAAGCTCTGCCCAACAATTTAACTCTGGAACATATAGAGAAAGCTAAATGGGCTGAAAAGGTAAAGATCAAAGGAGATTTCCGGTATCGTCATGACTACACGGACAACAAAGTCCAGACCAACCGCCAAACAACACGTCTCACTCCAAGAAACAGGCACAGAATCCGCGCGAGATTCGGTTTGGAAGCATATATAAATGATGACCTCGATGTGATCATGAGGCTTGCAACGTCCGATGGAACCGGTTCAGTAGCTGGCGGCGATCCGCGCGCTACAAACCAGACGCTCACCGGTGCATTCAGTAAAAAAGACATCTGGCTTGATTTGGCATACATCGATTACCATCCGAAAACATTTTTCGATTTGAATACTGAAGGGCTTAATCTATATGCCGGTAAAATGAAAGATCCCTTTTACCATGCGGGCGACAGCCAGTTGATACTTGATGTTGATATTACCCCTGAAGGCGGTGCTATGTCTTACGAAATGGACTGTGGCATAGTAAAACCGTTTGTCAATGTCGGCGGTTTCTGGGTTCAGGAGAGAGCAAACGACGTGGATTCCAGCCTGTGGGTATTCCAGGGCGGAGCATCCGGCAAGATTGGGGATTTACTTGAACTCACAACTGGTATAAGTTTCTATAATTTCAATTCCATAAAGGGGCAGCAGGCATTCTACAGCAATGTAAATACGCTTGGCAATACCACTATGGCAAATCCTCCCATAACAACCACTTCAGTAAAAATTTATGAGAAAGACTATGATATCATAAACCCATTTATTGAAGGTAAATTCAATGTTATGGACATGCCGGTAAAAGTTTTTGCTGATCTGGCTCAAAACGCTACCAAAAACGACAGTTTTGGTGCGTTGGTCGGATTTAAATTAAACAAATGCGAAAAACCCGGTTCATGGCAGTTTACCTATGATTATCGCGATATTGAGCCGGATGCGGTAGTCGCTGTTTTCACGGAATCGGATTTTGCCGACGGTTTTACAGGTGTCAAAGGTCATAAGTTTGGTCTAAAATACCAGCTTGCTAAAAATGTCGATATTGGCACGACTATCTGTTTAGCTAAAATCGACGTTCACCAACAGGCCAATGACAGAATCGTAAACAGGTTTGACCTCACATCGCCTCCTTCTGTCAATAGATGGGAAGATTACAAAAAAGTGATACTTGATCTGAATGTAAAATTCTAAGTTTTAGTATTATAGTAAAAGTAAACTATAAGGCGGATAATAGATATTATCCGCCTTATAGGTATCCGTTTGTTTTGTATTGTGTTAAATAACTGATAATCAAGATAATATATTATTTTAAGCGCATTGGCTTCTTAACTTGAGTAACCAAACAAATCATGTAAAAGTTTTGTATTCGGACAAATAGTTAAACTTCGATGATCAGAGGATGACGAATGAAAAAAGGATTGATTTTTCTGACTGTTTTCAGCATTGCTTTCTTAATCAATGTAAAAACATCAACTGCAGGTGGCGGGCCTGTGCCTCCTGCGCCTGAAGACGAGATCGCCCAGTTGAAAAAAGTTATCAACGATCTGAAAAACAGAGTCGGCGAACTTGAGGACAAAAAGGTAGAAGCCCTTCCTAATAATTTAACTCTGGAACATATAGAGAAAGCCAAATGGGCTGAAAAAATAAAGTTTAAAGGAGATTTCAGGTATCGGCACGAATATATTGATAATAAGGTTCAAACCAACAGGCAGACCACAAGGTTGACCCCCAGAAACCGCAACAGAATCCGTGCACGGTTTGGTTTTGAGGCGGCAGTGAATGATGATCTCGACGCAATCATGCGGATTGCATCAGGCGAAGCAAGCGGATCGGTAGCGGGCGGCGATCCGAGATCGTCTCATCAAACGCTGACAAACGCATTCAGCAAAAAGGATATATGGCTTGATCTCGCCTATATCGATTATCATCCGAAAAGTTTATGCAACCTGAATACCGATGGGTTGCATTTGTATGCCGGTAAGATGAAGGATCCGATTTATCATGCCGGGGGAAGCCAGCTATTTTTTGATGAGACAATTACTCCCGAAGGCGGTGCCATGTCTTACAATATGGACTGCGGTGCGGTTAAACCTTTTGCCAATATCGGCGGATTCTGGATACAGGAAAGAGCAAACGATGTTGATTCAACCTTGTGGGTATTTCAGGGCGGAGCGACCGGCAAAATCGGCGATATTCTGGAGCTGACAACCGGTTTAAGTTTCTATAATTTCAATTCTATCGAGGATCAGCAGGCATTTTATAACAATACTCTCAACAATGGCAACACTACAAACGCAAACCCACCGATAACCGCTACTTCAGTGAAAACGTATGAAAAGGATTACGATATTTTAAATCCTTTTATTGAAGGTAAATTTAAAGTCATGGATCTTCCCGTATCGGTATTTGGGGATTTCGCAAGAAATGCTGTCAAAAACGATAATTTCGGGGCTTTAGTCGGTTTTACCTTAAATAAATGCGAAAAACCCGGTTCGTGGATGTTCGGTTATGATTACCGCGATGTTGAACCTGATGCGATTGTCGGCGCGTTTACAGAAGCAAACGCCGGTGATGGGAGGTCGGGAACTAAAGGGCATAAATTACGATTCAAATACCAGATTACCAAATCTGTCGATGTATGTACCTCGTTATTTCTTTTTAAAATAGATGTGCATCAGCAGTTTAACAACACGCTTGTTAGTCGGGCTGACCTTACGTCTCCTGCTTCGGTAAATCGGTGGGAAGATTATAAAAGGCTTCAGTTCGATATGAATGTAAAATTTTAAGTTTAGGATCGCTGAAAAAGTCTTTTTTTTGTAATTGCGAAGCTCCGAAGGAGCTGTGGGAATCTCAGCTCTGATGATTTTGAGATCACCGCGTCGTTTTGCCTTCGCAAAACTCCTCGTGATGACATGGAAATTTAAGTTTTTTCAGCAATCCCAGTTTTTGACTATTAACATAACAAACAAAAAGAGGGCATCAGATTTTGTTGCCCGCTTTTTTTATGAGTTATAAACAATAATAGGCTAAACAAAAAAAGGTTAGAGATAATTTTTTCTCTAACCTTTTGATTAGAAACAATATATTCTCTGTTCGCCTTTCAGGGATACGTTGCAATATCAATCTTCGTATTCTTCTCCGTCATCTTCTCCGATATCGTATTCTTCGCCTTCGTATTTAAAATTAGTCGATTTCTGTTTATAAAAAGCTTCCATAACCATCGTGTGAAGATAATCTCTTGTTTTGCTGTTTATCGGATGTGCCACATCCTTATGATTTTCTCTTTTTTCTGCCCGCAGGTCTTTTGCGACGTTTTCTATATTTGATCCGCAATTGCCGCAAAACCTGTTTGTTGTAGGGTTCTTCTTTTTGCAGGATGGGCAGGGGAAAGCCACTTTTGTGCTCGGCATAGCAACAAACAGCCCTTTTTTACCTTCGATAATCTTTATATCCCTGATTACGATAGCATCGTCAATCGTTATTGTTGCGAAAGCTTTAAGCTTCTTGTCTTTTGCGAGATCTTTCGGGTAAATTCTGATTTCTGTGATTTCCATTGTAGCTTCTCCATTTCTTGCCTAATCTGATTTGAAATCTTTGCCCGGCATGACGCCTTTTTCTGACATCCATAAATACTTTACCTCCTCAGATTTAAGCCACCACTTCCTCCGTGTTTGATTTCCGTTCACAGATACCTTATTCGCTTCTTACTAATTTCGAGAAAAAACCTTTATATTTTTCCCTTATTAATTTGAGCATTTTTTTACCCTGACGTTCATTTTCTGCTAATCCGAATACAGTAGAACCAGATCCGCTCATAAGCGACCCTGTACACCCTATATCCAAGAGATCTTTTTTTATCTGCGCGATAACGGGATATTTAATCAATACCGGTTCCTCAAGCCGGTTAAATAAATTTAACGAGATTCCGGTTAAATCCTCTTTGTTTATCGCATCTATAATTATTTTAGAATTTTTTTGGGGATTTGTCAAATTCAGGTTCCTGTAAACTTCTCCGGTATTAATGTTTATGCCTGGGTTAACAAGTATAAGCCACAAACATCCTTTAAAACCGATCGGAGTAACAATTTCACCGATTCCCCCGCATACGGCGATATTAGTTTTATGCAGAAAAAAAGGAACGTCTGCTCCGATTGATTTTGCCAGCTCAAGTATCTCCGGCGATTTAGGGTTAAACCCCCATTTATCCGCAAGATATCCGATTACCGCGCCGGCGTTGCCGCTTCCTCCTCCAAGCCCTCCGCCTACAGGTATGTTTTTGGTTACAGCTATTTTTACGCCGGATTTTATCTTCTTTAATTCCTTGATTTTCGTTACTGCGGTGTAGATAATGTTTTTTTCGCCGTCAGGGACTTCAGGATGGTTTGTTGTAACATCTATTTTATCAGACTCTAAAAGGCTGATTTTTATATCATCCGCTAAATTTATGGTAAGAAATACGGAATCTATGTTGTGGTAACCGTCTGTTCGTTTTCCCGTAACTTCTAAAAACAGGTTAAGTTTTGCCGGGGAATGAATTAAGTCCATATAAACTCTCCGGTAATTACTAAAAATAATTATGATCCGTTTAATTGTAAATCGTACCGAATTATGTTAAATTTAAAATTGTATAATTTGCAATATATTTTTTATATAACTTTCTGATGGAGGGGCTATGAGGTTACCTGAAACCAAATCGGTTATTTTCGATATGGACGGCGTGCTTATTAATTCTATGGAGTTTCACTGTAAAGCATGGCAGGAAGCGGCCAAATCAAGAGGTATCACAATACCTGCCCGAGAGATATATTTGCGCGAAGGCGAAAAAGGATTGTTTTCCGGCAAATATTTTCTTGAATTAAACGGAAAAGATTCATCAGATAGCGCAACCGGAAAATTTTTATCCGATAAAGAAAGAATTTTTTCCGATATTGCCATGCCGGAATTGTATCCTTACATTGAGGATTTACTTTGCGGTTTGTCATCCGGTGGTTCAATGCTTGCGCTGGTTACGGGGACATCTATGGGCGAACTGGAAAAAACGCTACCTCAAAAAATATCGGGTTATTTCACGACAAAAGTTACCGGAGACATGGTTTTGCGCGGCAAACCGGATCCGGAACCGTATCTTAAGGCGCTGGAAATTATGGGAATATCCGCCGGCGAAACGGTAGTTGTGGAAAACGCTCCATACGGTATCAGATCGGCTAAACGCGCTGGGATTTTCTGTATCGCCGTCTGCACGTCTCTTGAGAAACAGTTCCTTGAGGAAGCGGACATAATAGTTGATTCTACTAAAGAACTTTACGAACTTTTTAAATCCGATTCAGACTGTTTAATAAAGTAGATTCGGTTTTGTTCCGATAAAATATAATGGATTTACGGCAAATTATGTTTTTGTAAAATGGAGCAAAAAGATGAATTTGTTTGATCATGATTTAATCACGAATGTGGTTCATCCGCCCAAATCCGGCGATTTCAAGGATAAAAGCGGATTACCCGACAGAGTCCAGTTCGGCAAGGACAAAGGGCACCAGCAGAACCAGAGAAAAAAAAGAGAACAGAAACAGTTCTCCAAAGAAGATCCTCACGTCGATATTCAGGCATAAATCAACCTCAGAAAATTTTTCTGCGCGGGGATTGGTATTTTTCCTTTACGCGTTTATTTTGTAAAGGAAAAGCGGGTCTTCTATATCTTTGAGTTTTTTCCATCCGACTTCCATCATATTATATTCCGGTTTTACAAGGTTTGCGGTATCGGAACTGATTAATATTTCGCCGTTTTTTGCGAATTTGGTTATGCGGGAAGTGATGTTGGTGGTCATACCGGAAGCGGTAAATGTCCACCTGTCGCCGGTTCTGCCGGAAAACCGCACCGACCCGACAAGGGCAGGGCCGGAATGAATACCGATATTTATGTTCATGGGGATTGCCGGCTCGGCCATATTCTTTTCAAGCGCCTGAATTTTTTCTTTTATGGAAATAGCTGTTCTTACCGCTTTGATGGCGCTGGATTTGATCCGGTTATCAAGAAACAGGATCATCAGACCGTCTCCGGCAGTTTCGTTGATATCACCATTGTTGCGGTATATATCGTCGAGAAAACTTGAAAAATAAGTTTCCACAAGATAGTTTACCTTATGCGGTTCTAAAATCTGATTTATATTTGTGTAACCTTCGATATCAAGGAAAAGCACGCTCACATCCTGCGTCGTTTGGGACAGGCGCGGGTTTTCGGGGCTTTCCTCAATCAGTTTAAGCACAGAAGCAGGCACAAATTTAGACAGGTGGTTTTTCATCTTTTCAAGCAACCTTATCTTATCGATAAGCTCGTTCATGGCGTCTCTGTTTTGTTTGAGGTTATCAATTAAAATAGCGTTTTCCACGAGTTTTTCACTGTAAAAACTCAGCGCTTCAAGTTCTTTTTTGTCTTTAACGGAAAAATACCGTTTTCGTTTCCTGCATAAAAACAGCGATCCGAGAAACGTATTATCGCTGTAAAACGGGTAACATATCAGCGCTGTGGGAAAACCTCGTTTCTCCTGAGTGAAATATTTTCGCAAATCGTTGATTATTATCGCGCCGCCTGTCAAAGAACCTGTTGAAAGTACAGCGCTTATATCTTTTATAATATCCGGGGAAATATTATACAGATGTTTTATCCGCATAAGGCCGGATTTATCGTCGTATGCGGAAAACCAGCCGCAATCGGCGTGCAAATGCGATATCGCCAGTTGAAGAACATTGCCTATCAATTGGTCCCAACAGTTTATATGCGTAAACAGATAGCTCAACTCCACAAACAAATTGGTTTTATTTTTCCGCGAAGACTGCTGAATATTTACAGGTTTAACGCAGGAATTTGTAAAGTCACTCATCATAAACCCTTTTTAAGTTATCATACTGTATTTTATTTTGTATTGCAGAATACAAAGAATTCTTAAAAAGTCTCCGGTTTTTGTAATAATATTCTTATACTGATTCGCATTTGAAATTATAATGAGCCGGAATGCAAAGCATTCCGAAAAAGTTTTGCTTCTTTTTTCAAAAAGAAGAGAATCTCTTTATCTTTCGCATTTTAAATTCTAAATCGGAACGCAAACCGGTTACATTTTTTTGCGTATTTGTGAAAACCGCTTTTTCATTTATCGGAAGAGAAAAGTATTTTTTAACTTATTTGTTTTACATCTGAGGTAAGTTCATATCACTGCCGGTTATCAAGCCCGGAAAAGCGGTTGTTTAAGGCGGAATTATTATGTAGCCCGCGATTATTTTTTCGCTAAAACCTTTACTTCATATACTCTATCTGAAGAATCATAAGTAACAATGTATGTTTTTAAATCTTTTTCAAGCAAAACTTCTGCCGGCATTCCGATAATTTTCCATAAAAAACAAGTAAATATATCCGCTACTAAATGGAAAATGGCTTTTCCCGCTTTTACTCCCTTTGCGTCACCCTGTTTGAATGACCATATATCAACCCTCAACCCCTGTGAGTTTTTTTCAGTTTTATCAGGTAAACCAAATTCACTTATAACAATATCTCTTGGCGTGCCAACGGCTAAAACATTTAAATCTTTCTTATCCGGTTTCTTTACCGCCATCATCGCACTGCAGGAAACTAAAGAAAAACTTAAAATTAACATCATACCGGCAGAAATGAATTTTCTCATTGATTTTTCCTTTTGCTGATATTTTTAGGCAAGATAGCTATACATAATTTTACTTCATATCAAACTAATTGATAATATTTACAAGTCAATAATAAATGATTTAAAAACGCTATGCGCAGATTAATGTATCGAGTACAATGTATTCAGTCCGATGACAGGAAAAAACCGGAGATAAACCGGATATGAATATTTTGACCATAAAAGAGTTATGCCTAATATGAAAGAATTGTTTATCGAATCGGAAAACAGGATTAAAATCGCCGTCAATCATTATACCGACGGATTAAGGGATTCGGTTGTGATAGTTTGCCCGGGCTGTTTTATATGCAAAGACGCCAAACCGTTCAAAATGATGGCTCAGGATTTTTTCGAGAAATTCGATGTGATTTCAATGGATTTCAGAGGGCATGGAAAAAGTTCAGGGCTGTTTACCTTTACTGCACGGGAATACAACGATTTGCGCGCGGTTGTAGATTATGCAAAAAAATTATATAAACGGATAGGAATAATCGGGTTTTCTCTGGGGGCGGCAAGCGCGATTATTTACACCGCAAAATTCAGAAATGCAGATTCGATTATCGCCGTAGCCCCGCCGGTAAGTTTCAGAAAAATTGAGAACCGGTTCTGGAAAAAGAGTACTTTTATTGCCGCCATAAAAAAATATGAGTTATGGAAGAATCCATCTATCAGGGCGGGCAACATTTTCTTAAAAAAGCCGGATCCGATAGATTACGTGAAAAATATATCGCCTGTGCCTTTGCTGATTGTTACCGGCGCCGATGACACCATAATTTATCCATGGCATAGCGTCAAACTGTATAAAGACTCGGGATACCCGAAAAAAATATTCATATTCAAAGACGGCCTGCACGCCGAGCAGTTGTATTTAAAACACCGCGATACGTTTATGTGTTTATGCACCGACTGGTTTTCGCGTTATTTAACTGGAGATTACATAATTTGACGACGCTCATAAAATATTTGTAAGGAATTAAAGAGATAACTCTTCGTAAAAATTAAATTTTATTGCCGGCTGTAGGTAATCCAATTGATTAAAACCGGTGAACCTTACCGGATAAATAAGCCTCTTATATATAATGAAATCTTCGGCAACCTAAATATGATTAGAAAAATCTATCTTTCGCTTTCATTACGTTAAATGATTCCGTATTAAAAGCAACCAAATAGAAAGGAGTGCAACATGAAAACGAGAAATCTAATGATTATGGTCGGCGCGTTGCTTATTCTTATGTCTGCGATAAACAGTTATGCCGATGACAAAAAATGCCCGATGTGTAAAGAACACGGAAAGATGAAACAAATGGACTGCGATAAAGACATGAACTTGAAAGACGTGTTTTACAAAAAAGCAAAATTCATCCTGTGGAACGAAAAAGACCTTAAACTTTCCGCCGAACAGGTTAAAGCGGTAAAAAGCCTTGTGAGCGAAACAAAAAAACAGATTATCCGCAACAATGCTGAAATTGACGTAATCAAAGTAGATATTAAAACCCAGATCCATGAACCAAAGATCAATGTCGAGGCGGTTAACGGGCTGATTGATAAAAAGTACGACTACAAAAAAGCAAACGCTAAACTGCTTGTGGATTCTTTAGCCAAACTCAAAGCTCAGCTCTCCGAAGACCAGATGAATAAACTCAAGGAATTATGGATGGAAAAATGCGATAAGTAAACCGCAGTTGCAGGTTATATTCAAAGACCGCCCTGTGAATCAGGGCGGTCTTTTTTATTGTGTATTTTAAAATATGAATCAAAAGGATGAAAATAAACGTTCATAGACATCTGATAAACTGTCTGCAATTCCGTTATTCGCTGTTTCACTTTTTGCCAGTAATAATCGTAATATTTGTCAGTGCGGTAGATATTCTCATAAACAGGCGCAAGATCAGGATAATTCGTATTGATTATTGCGCTGAGAGTTTCCCATGAAACCATCTTCAGATTGAGATTCTCGAAATCTATTCTGTCAACCAATCCGTTTGCTTTATCAGCTATCGCTTTCGCATCGGTAAGTTCGGGGAGATACGGCCCTGCATGAAGATAAACCGCAATCCCGTTATCTTTAAGCGTTTTTATTGCATCCAGCCTTCGCTCAACCGGCGGCGATGATTTTTCAAACGCGCGGATAACCTTATTGTCGAGAGTATTTATTGTAAAACAAACCAGTAAGTTAGTGAACTTTTTTAGTAAATCCAGATCGCGAATAATCAGGTCGGATTTTGTAAGGATGATCACGGGAACGTCTTTTTTGATAAGTATCTCAAGAATACCTCTGGTAATTTTATATTTTGCCTCGGCAGGCTGATATACTTCCGTTGTCGAACCGAGCATAACCGGTCCGCGGATAGATCCTTGTGTTTCCCGCTCAAGAATAGATACCGCATTTGATTTAACCTGAACGTAACTGCCCCAATTGCGGGTTTGTTTTAGCGCGAATTTGTTCCATTGCGCATAACAGTATACACAGCCGAATAAGCATCCGCGATAAGGATTGATCACGTATTGAGCTTCTTTTATCCCTGTTAAGGAAAGAGTTTTGCGGCAGTTTATCAGTTCGATTATTTGCATTTTTTGCCCGTGGGTATTTTGACAACCTTAACTTCGTTGCCGGTTTCGTTGTAGACAATCTCATCAAGATAAAATCTGGCTATTTTGAGCCCTCTTCCATGAAAATCGAGAATATTGCGGTTTTCATCCTGAAAATATTTTCTCCAGTCAAAACCGCATCCGCTGTCGCTGACTGTAACTTCGATTTTATTCTCGTCAGCACACAAAGATATATTTATTTTCCTGCCTTTATATTTGCTGTTTTCAGCCCGTTCCCTGAGCTGGTCAAAATAAGTTCCTTCTTTCAAAAGCGACGATTTTTCCTCATAATTTATCTCAAGATTGCCATGTTCCACAGCATTTATTATTATCTCGGCGATTCCAAGAGAAAATTTCATCAGATCTTCAGGGCTCAGGTATGCCCGAACCAAAGTTCCCAGTCGCTTGACAAAAGATTCTACTTCATAAATATTGTTGTCCAGCACAAAATTTCTTCTCAATATCATTGTTCAAGCTCCATAATGTCCACGTTGAATGCAAAATAAACCGGCTTAACAAATCGGATCCGCTATTGTTTCCCGCCCTGTTTCCGTTTTATTTTGTGCATAATGAGCAATCATTGCGCTTATATGGCCGGCAAGGCAGGCTGAAGCTGATTTGCTGTTTTTTATAAGGCGCATTAACGAAAAACATAATATCGGATTGCGTATAATATTTTTAAAGATAAATTTAGCCGGCGAATGCAGATACCCGACAAGATCATCCTGCGAAGGAAGTTTTTCTCTTGCGATATCGCTTACGCATTTTATGCATACCGATGATATATTGTTTTTAAAAAGCCAATTATATACATTGTACGATTCCATATCCACAACTTCGATTAATCCTTTTGCCCGGAGTTTTTCCTTCTCTGTGCTGTCGACAAAATGATCCGAGGTGGTTATTTTGGAACAAGATTTATATGACCGGCAGTTATTTTCAAGGAAATCTCTGACCAAATTAAAATCAGGGTGGGTTATTTCAAGCTCATAAGCCGGATCGGATAATAATGATGTTTTATCAGGCATCACAATATCGCAATATTCGTATTTCTCGTTTACCGCTCCGCATATTCCGGCGATAACAACTAAAGAACAGTTTTTTAAAATAGGGATTAGTTTTTCTATCTGTTTTTTTCGACTGAACAGTACACCGCAACGGATTATGTGAATTTTTATTCCGCCTTTTTCCCAAACCCCGTTTTCATTTGTGTATCCGTCGATTTGCAGTTTCTTCTCAAGAGCCAAAGACTCTTCTTTTAGCGCCATAATTACACAAATAACGACAGGCATTTTCAATTTAGGTTTTCCATTTTATTAATTATTTCGAGGTCTTCGGTTTTTATATAGCCGTCTTCAAAAGTATGCGATTTTGTGTAGTTGTCAGTCTCAAATTTGCATTTAGATTCGCTGTTTGCCCGATTGACAATATCAGGGTCGGGGTCTTGCCTCTTGAAAATAACATAATGGTTATCCAGATATCCGTCTATTTCTATCTGGAACTGGAGTTTAATTTGTTTCTCGTAATCCGGCGGCGGAATAAAAGCGGCTATGCCGTATATAATTCTGGAATTGTTGGATTCGGTTATGTTTCTGAGCAGATGTCGCGATATGTTATTATCCGGCTGTATATACTCAAGCGGATTATAAATCGACTGGGTTTCACCAACCAGATGAATCGATTCAGGCGGTATGCGCACGTATCTGGTATATGTGTTGTTTATAAAGATATCGAAAAACAGGTATTTTTCCGTTGACTCAAATATGCCGTATCCCTTTTTCAGAGCGTAAAAATAGGTTGTCTTGCCTCTGGTGCGCAAAGGGGTATCCACTTTTATCCTTATGCCCTGAACCGAATACGCGTCGCCGCTTATCGGTTTATATTGGGCCTCAATGATTTTGCCTTTCAGCTCTTTTGAACGGGACGCGCACCCATTGCCAAGAATTGCAAGCATACATAAAATCAGATATATCTTTCTAACCATTTAATAAACCTCTTTTGATTTTTTCTACGGATTCTATCATAAATCATGAAAATAAAAAATAGTTTTGATTAATAACATTTGCAAACTATAACTAATGCGAATAGTCTTTTTATTTTGGAATCGACAATACAAAACCTTTTCGCAAAACTTGGCGTTGTGGCTTATTATAATTTAGGTCGCTGAAAAAGTGCTTTTTATTGTCATTGCAAAGCAAAGAAGGAGCTGTGGCAATCTTAACGCTGATGGTTTTGAGATCTCCATGTCGTTTTGCTTTCGCAAAACTTCTCGTGATGACATAGAAAATTAAGCCTTTTTCAACAATCTCAGTCTTTTTATCTTATCGTTTCTAAGATCAACCGCATATCAATATTAATTCTTTTTTAGCCGCAATCTTATAAGTTTTTAACATTTGTAGCATACATTTACCCCTGTCTTTCAATTTGTGGTTAATACTTTTTTTATTTTTCAACGGCAAATTTTTTACGGCGTTCATTAAACTGATTTCGCAGGATCACAAAAAAAGTGAGAAAAGGAGGATAAAACTCTAAATAACCGATTCTTTTTCGCAATCGTTCTCAAAAAAACAAAATTAAACAAAAACAGGAGTAAATTAAATGATGAAAAAAACAGCATTGGCAATTTTGATTGGTTTAATTGTTTCTCTGAACGGTTATACCGCTAAAGCCGGCGGTAACACAAAAGACCAGCAATCTGTGGAAGAACTGGTAAAAGAACAGGCAAAAATCATAAAAGATTTAAAGCAGAGAGTGAATAAGCTTGAAACGAAAAAAGATTCGGGTTTAACTTCTTTGCCGTACAATATTACGCTCGAAAACATCGCACCGCGAGCAACGTGGGCGGAAAGAACCGTTATAAAGGGGGATTTAAGGTATCGCCATGAATATATCGACGACAAATCCTCAACTTCCATACCGCGCAACAGGAACCGTATTCGCCTAAGGTTAGGTTTGTATTCCAAAGTGCAAGACGATCTGGATGTAGGTATCAGGCTGGCTACATCCGAGGCGTCTACCGCCGAAGACGGCGCGGATCCGCGTTCAACCAATCAGACATTGACAAACGCGTTCACCAAAAAATCAATATGGCTTGATTTGGCTTATGCCGACTGGCATCCCATGGATATATTCGGGCTAAACACCGAAGGACTGCATGTAATCGCCGGAAAAATGGAAAACCCGTTTTACACTGCGGGCAAAGAACAGCTCATATTCGATTCGGATTTAACTCCCGAAGGAGGCGCGTTGAAATACGAGAAAAAGTTCAGCAGTTTAAACCTGAAATTATTCGGCAATATCGGCGGTTTCTGGGTTCAGGAAAGATCAGGCGATGTGGATACCAGTTTATGGGGATTTCAGGGCGGGTTCAAGCAGAAACTGTTCGGAGAAGCTTTGGAAATTACCGGCGGCCTGAGCTTTTATACTTTCGGTTCGATCGAAGATCAGCGCACATTGTATACCTCAACTAACTCCAGCGGCAACACATTCTATTATTTCGGCGCAGGCCCCGCCAGGGAATACCAGAAAGGGTATGATATCGTAAATCCATTTATTGAAGGTAAATTCAAAGTGTTTAATATGCCCGTAGCAGTATATGCCGATCTGGCAAATAACGCAACCGCTAATGATAATTTCGGCGCGCTTGTGGGATTCAAACTCAATAGCGCCAAAGAACCGAACACATGGGAAGCATTCTATAATTACCGCGATGTGGAACCCGATGCTGTTGTAGGTGCGTTTACCGATTCCGATTTCGCTAACGGATTAACCGGTTCCAAAGGGCATAAAATGGGTTTCAAATATCAGGTAACCAAAAACGTAGATGTGGGCACAACCCTTATTCTTTCTCAGATAGATATGCACGCACAGGCGCGAAACAGGGTAGTCAACAGGCTGAACTTATCTTCAAACGTACCGTTCAACAGATGGGAAGAATATACCCGATGGCAAGTTGACCTGAATGTAAAATTCTAATGAACCGCTAACATTTTCCTAACAATTATGGCTAAAATTACATTGTTGATCGGGAGTAGTGTACCCGGATTCAGGATAAAAACAAAAATCTTAAAATGAGGATCTTCAAAATGAAAAAAATTATGACGATTATAATCGGAGCGGGGTTAATTTCCGTTGTAACAGCAGGGCTAAATGCTCAGAACCAGAAATATCTTACTATAAAAGGATCCGATACGATGGTTCATCTTGTGAGCGCCTGGGCTGAAACATACATGAAAGAAAATCCCGGCATTGAAATTTCCGTAACCGGAGGCGGGTCGGGAACAGGTATTGCCGCTTTAATTAACGGTACTACGGATATTGCGGCTTCTTCTCGTGATATAAAACCGAAAGAAGTTGATTTGGCTAAAGAAAATAATGTTATGCCTCTTGAAACAAAAGTAGCTCTCGACGGTATAGCGGTTGCCGTAAACCCTGCAAATCCGGTTAAAGAACTAAGTATGTCCCAGTTGAAAAAAATTTTTACAGGCGAAGTGGATAACTGGAATCAGGTCGGCGGAAACGACGAGAAAATAATCGTGTTGTCGAGAGAATCAAGTTCCGGCACTTATGTGTTTTTTATGGAACATGTTCTGGATAAGCATGATTATACGAAAAATGCAAGGCTTATGCCCGCTACCTCCGCGATTGTTCAGGCAATTGCCGAAGACAAAACCGCTATCGGCTATATCGGATTAGGCTATGCTGAAGAATCAAAAAACAAAATTAAAGTTATACCGGTTAAAAAAGACGATAATTCGACCGCTGTGTATCCATCGGAAGAAACAGTCAAAAACGGTTCTTATCCGATTTCACGCGGGTTGTTTTTATACACAAAAACAGCCATAAGCTATTCGGGTATAATAAGAGAGTTCCTGAATTTCTGTCTAAGCGAAGAAGGGCAGAAAATCGTTACCGACAACGGGTACGTAACCGTTAATTAATTAGTATTCCTGAGATAACCCGGTTTTTTAGGAAGAAAACATGAATAAAGAAAATTTAATTAAATATATTCTTGCCGGTGCGGCTTCCACAAGTATTTTAATAGTAATTTTAATTTTTATGTTTTTATTCAAAGAAGCCGTTCCTTTTTTAAAAAAACCAGGTATCTCGGCATTGATAAATCAGGATTGGAGGCCGGTATCGTTTTTCAACGAATCCTTCGGGATTATACCCCTTTTTACGGGATCGGTTTTGGTAACGCTTCTGGCTACGGCGCTAGCATTGCCGTTCGGCGTTATCGGGGCGGTATATATTTCCGAGATCGCATCTGTGTATGAACGGGAAATATTCAAACCGTTCATCGAGGTTCTTGCGGGCATCCCCTCTGTAGTAATTGGTTTTTTTGGGTTAGTGGTATTGGCGCCTGTAATCAAATCAACATTTAATTTACCTTCGGGATTAACGGCGTTTACAGGCGCCGTTCTTTTAGCTCTGATGGCTATACCCACTATCATTTCCATATCCGAAGACGCCATAAGAAGCGTGCCCAAGTCGTACAAAGAAGCGTCTCTTGCCTTAGGGGCAAGCAAACTTCAAACTATCTGGAAAGTAACGGTTCCAGCCGCGTTGTCGGGGATAGTTGCGGCGGTTATGCTTGGTATGGGAAGGGTTATCGGAGAAACTATGGCTGTGCTTATGGTTACCGGCAATGCGCCTCTGACAGCATTTAATCCTTTTACATCCGTCAGAACCATGACTGCAACTATCGCCGCAGAGATGGGCGAAGTCGCCTTCGGAAGTATCCATTACAGAGCGCTTTTCTGTGTGGGGATCGTATTGCTCGTGGTTACGTTTATAATAAATCTGGTTGCGCAGAAATTTCTTCGGAAGTATAAAATATAATGAATAAACAAAAAATTTTTTTAGAAAAAATTATTATTTTTGCGATGGTTATTATAACTTATCTTATCATAGCGGCAGTAGGTTATATTGTATTTGACATCGTTTTAAAAGGAATGCCCCATATCAGTTTGGGATTTCTTACGCAATTCCCGCGCAAATCCGGCGCCGAAGGCGGTATTTTACCCGCGATTGTGGGTACTTTTTGCCTTGTTACAGTAACAATACTGATTGCTCTGCCCTTGGGGATGGCGGCGGCGGTTTATCTGACGGAATATTCCCGTCAGGGAAGGTTTATGAATACAATACGGCTCGCTATAATTACGCTCGCAGGTGTGCCGTCGATTGTGTTCGGTTTGTTCGGGCTGGGATTATTCGTGATATTTCTCGGATTCGGGACGTCTATACTCGCGGGAAGTTTGACCTTAGCCTGCATGATACTGCCGACAATTATAGTGGCAAGCGAAGAAGCCCTTAAAGCGGTGCCTAAATCACTGCGCGAAGGTAGTTTAGCTTTAGGAGCGACTAAATGGCAGACCATATATAAAAACGTACTGCCGTATTCTATATCAGGCATGATAACAGGTTCGATTCTCGGTGTCGGCAGAGCCGCCGGAGAAACCGCACCGATACTTTTAACTGCGGCGGCATTTTTTCTGCCTAAAATGCCGAAATCAATTTTCGATCAGGTAATGGCGTTGCCTTATCATTTGTATGTGCTTGCTACTCAGCATCCCGATATAACTGCTGTCCGCCCTAAACAATACGCAACAGCTTTAGTGCTTCTGCTTCTTGTTTTGGGGATTAACTCTGGAGCTGTCATTTTGAGGCTCCATTACAGAAAAAAATGCCGGTGGTAAAAGGAAACTTAATATGAACAACCCGTTCAATGAGGATTTCACAGACAAAACCGTTAAAGTATGCGCCAAAAATATGAACTTTTATTATGGAAAAACAAAAGTACTGTTTGATATCAATATGCAGGTATATGCCAAACAGGTAACCGGATTAATCGGCCCTTCGGGTTGCGGCAAATCGACTTTTCTGCGGTCGATAAACAGAATGAACGATATTATCGAAGGCGCGAAAATCGAAGGGCAAATACTTATAGATGGAAAAGATATTTATAAAAGCGCTACCGATGTGGTTCAACTGCGAAAAAAAGTCGGCATGGTTTTTCAGAAATCCAATCCATTTCCCAAATCCATATTCGATAACGTCGCTTACGGGCCGAGAATTCACGGTAGTTCCAATAAAAGAACTTTATCCGAAATTGTGGAAAAAAGCCTTATTCGCGCAGGGTTATGGGAAGAAGTAAAAGACAGGCTTGACACAAGCGCCATCGATTTATCCGGCGGGCAACAGCAGAGGTTATGCATAGCAAGAGCGCTGGCCGTTGATCCTGAAATACTGCTTATGGACGAACCTGCATCGGCTCTTGATCCGCGCTCTACCGCGAGGATTGAGGATTTAATCGGCGAACTGCGCAAAGATTATACCATCCTTATAGTTACCCATAATATGCAACAGGCCGCGCGGGTTTCCGATTTCACCGCTTTTTTTTATGAAGGCAATCTGGTAGAATACGGCAGAACAAAACAGATTTTTACCAATCCGGCAGAAAAACAGACCGAAGATTATATAACCGGCAGATTCGGTTGAAAAGGAGAACAAAATGTCGCAACATCTTTTCAGGGAAATAGAAAAATTAAAAAAAATGTTGCTGTCCCTTGTGGCGATTGTCGAACACAGTGTTCAGATGTCTGTCAGAGCGGTTTTGGACAGAGACGATCAAACCGCCCAAAAGGTAATCGACGGCGATGAAGAAATAGACCAGGCGGAAGTTGACGTGGAAGAGGAGTGTCTCAAGATTCTCGCGCTTCATCAACCTGTGGCTATAGATCTGCGGTTTATTATAGCCATACTTAAAATCAACAACGATCTTGAACGGATAGGCGATCTGGCGGTAAATATAGCTGAAAGAGCAGTTTGCATATCAAAAATGAAACAAATAGATATTCCGTTCGATTTTATACAGATGTCAAAAAAAGTCCAGTTTATGCTCAAAAACTGTATTGATTCGCTGGTTAACCTTGATTCTAAAACCGCGGTTGAAGTATGTATTGCCGATAATGAAGTTGACGAAATAAACAGAAATGCCTATATTCGGATTCAGGAAAAAATCGCCGAAAATCCCGATGATTCCAATCTGCTTACTCATTACCTTCTGATATCCAGAAATATGGAACGTATAGCCGACCACGCGACAAATATTGCCCAAGACGTGATTTATATGGTGCAGGGCGAAATTGTGCGCCATAAAAACAGCTGAAATTCAGAACGCCAGATTCTTCTGGTTTATCAAAAATACCTTGCCGGTAAAAAAATTTAGGATCGCTGAAAAAGTCTTTTTTATTGTCATTGCAAAGCAAAGAAAGAGCTGTGGCAGTCTCAGTTTTGATGATTTTGATATCACCACGTCGTTTTGCTTTCGCAAAACTTATTATGATGACATGGAAATTTAAAGTTTTTCAGCAATCCCAATTTTTATCCTGCTTAAATTAAATCTTTAGGTTGACCCTGAATTTTAAATGTAGTATAAAACAGAATTCCGATAAAAATTTAACAAATACTTAATAAACAAACTTTTTTTCTTCGTTTCCCCATATTACAAATATGAAAAGGATTTTGTTATGAATCAGGAAACTGTTTTCGGCGTAATCGGCGGGCTGGGCCTGTTTGTTTTCGGTATGCGCCTTCTATCCGACGGATTACAGCAGGTGGCAAGCACAAAATTGCGCAAAATAATCATCATGTTTACCGACAAACCGCTGATCGGCATATTCTCCGGCTGTCTTTTGACTGCAATAATCCAGTCCAGTAGCGCCACAACCGTTATGACCATCGGATTTGTCAATTCCGGCATGATGCTTCTTCGCCAGGCGATAGGGGTTATTATCGGAGCAAATATCGGTACAACTGTAACGGCGCAAATAATCGCTTTTAAAATTTCCGCATATTCACTGCCCGCAATAGGCATAGGCGCGGGGCTGTATATGTTCGGCAGAAAACGAAAAACAAGATTCTGGGGCGAAGTTATTCTCGGGTTCGGAATATTGTTTCTCGGCCTGACTATTATGAGCGATGTAATGAAATCGCTCAAGGATTCGCCCATAGCAAGCCATTTTTTTGTTAAGCTGGGCAAAAATCCGTTTCTGGGAGTTCTTATGGGTACTCTGGTTACTATCATGATTCAATCGAGCAGTGCTTCCATAGGCCTTGTTATTGCCCTTGCATCCAACGGATTGATCGATCTTCAGGCATCGATTTATCTCGTGCTCGGCGATAATATCGGCACGACAATTACCGCATGGCTTGCTTCTATAGGCACAAATATCACTTCAAAACGAGTGGCTATGTCGCATTCTATGTTTAACCTCATTGGTGCCGCTTATTTCGCTTTTTTAACAAGTTCAGGCTGGTATATTAACCTTGTGGATTACATTACGCCGGGCGACGTAAATGTAAATACTATTGCGCGCCATATAGCTAATGCGCATACAATGTTCAATGTTATAAACGCGATTGTCTTTTTCCCTCTTATACCCCTACTTGAATGGATTGTGAAAAAGATCATTCACGGAAATGAGTCTATCAGTGCAGAACCTCACTATCTTGAACCGCGGTTTCTGGATAATCCCGAAATCGCTCTGTCCCAGGCGAAAAAAGAGATGCACAGAATGCTGAAACTTTCTAAAGATACCGTTGTGAGAGCTACAAACGCGTTTTTCTCCAACGACCGTAAACCTTTAAAAGAAATACCGAAAATGGAAGACGCCATAGACAATCTTCAAAGCGAAATTACTTCCTATCTCGTGGATATATCCAAAAGCCAGCTCACTCCCGAACAATCGGAACAACTTCCCCTTTTACTTCATTCCGTAAACGATATAGAAAAAGTCGGCGACCATGCGGAAAATATTATGCGCGTTACGGAAAGGGTTATCGACGAAAAACTCCAATTTTCACCGACAGGTTTAAATCAGATACGCAAAATTTACGACGATATGATTCAAATGTTCGATATCCTTATTATATCGTTTGACGATACAAGCGATACTTCTGTGAAAAACGTTTTCAAAATTGAATCCAATCTCAATACTTCTTATAAAATTATGGGAAAAGAACAGATCCGCCATCTCCAGCGCGGCAAAAATTTTGTCTTATCGGGAATAGCGTTTCTTGACCTGATAAATAATATGGAGAAAATCGGCGATCATCTAACCAATATTGCCGAAGCAGTAAGCAACGGGTTCAGGTATCCCGAGTACACAAAAAAAGCTGTCTGAACAGGGATTAATGCTTTTTTTCAAACTGATATATGCGAAGAGTATCCGTCAGCTCGCGCGGGCGGCTTGATGAAAAATCTTTTATTTCAATGAGTTTATATGAAAGATACGACATTGTCCTCTCTATAATCATATTCGGGTTGGTATTAAGATATAATACTATCCAGACCCTGTCGAAACCCCTGATTTTCTTTTTTAGCTCAATAGCGTCCTCTATTGACAAATAGTATTTTTCAATATTGAGAAAATTATATGAACCCGAAGGGAGGGAATCGGTTTTTAGTTTAGTATCAGGGCAATAGTAATCGAATATATAGTTTTTGCCCAATCCCATGCTGAACACCATAAGATCGTTTTCTTTCGCATTGGCATAAAGATATTTCGACGCTTCTTTCCAATCCGGTTTCTGGCGCTGGGTATAAAAAGGCATCAGGTTAAAACAACCCAGCGTAACCATAATTGTAACCAATCCGGCGGTCAAATACCGTATTTTTAGGTTATCAAACCCTTTGGCGCAAATAAGATAATATGCGGGCGAGCAAGCTATAGCGTAGCGGTAAAAATAAATCGGCGTTATGAAATACGATAATCCGAAAGGTATTAATACCGGAGCGGCGAACCAGATTAAAAGCATAATTATTTTGTTTAGACCCTGAAGATCGATTTCCGATTGGTATAAAATTTTTTCGCCCGATTTTCCGGCACCATTTATTCTTCTTATTATCACCGGAGATAACGCGCATAAGATTACCATTAATATCATGCCGGTAGGCGAAACTGAAAAATGCAGTAATGTCTCTAAAATTCTCCAGTCTTCGGGTTTGCTTATCCAGAACCCTTTTTTAACTACGCCGAACTGTTTGGTTATAACCGTTATCCATGGCAAATACAGAATAAAAAGAACGATTTGGATACCGAACCATTCTAACATCCCCTTTTTTTTATTTTTTGTGAAATCAAATATTTTATAGATATTGTGAGCGATAATAATAAACAGCGCGTAAACATGAGTGTATAACAATGCCGACGATATAAGGATATACGCTATTTTATAGCCGGTATTCTTTTTGCGTTCCAGTTGCACAAGCAGGCAATAAGACGCAATAGCAAGCGTTACCATTAGCATATACCCTCTTATTTCCCGCGAATATTGTATCTGGAAACGGGAAATCGCCATAATCAATGCGGCAAATATGCCTGCCTGCGGATTGAAAACAGATTTGCCGAGCGCAAATATAAGCCAAACGGAGATTGTTCCGAGAATCGCGGATAAAAACCTGCATGAGAACTGGGAATCACCGAATAAATAAATCCAGTAATGCAGAATTATATAATATAAAGGCGGATGTGTATCTTGAGCGGTATACTTTATTACTTCAGGGATACTGCTCTGCCTGGCGGTTGCGAGTGAAAACCCTTCGTCAAACCAGATGGATTCTCCCGCTATATCGAAAACCCGCAGGAAAAACGCTGAAGCCAATATCAGCAAAAGAAATAAATTAAGTTTAGCGATATATTTTTTTATCATTTTAATAAAAAAGGAGGATAACCGCATAAACGGGTTACCCTCCCCATACTCAAAACAACGACAATTACCAGTTTTCGCCCAAAAGCTCGAAATGAGCTTGAGGATGAATGCACGCCGGACATACTTTAGGCGCTTCGGTATCTTCATGCAGATAACCGCAGTTGCGGCATCTCCAGACAACGGTTTTTTCTTTTTTGAACACTTTTCCCGATTCCACATTTACAGCAAGATCGTTATACCGTTTTTCATGTTGTCTTTCCGCAACGGATACCGCCTCAAACGCTTTGGCGACAACCTCAAAACCTTCTTCGCGGGCAACTTTTGCAAAACCCGGATACATATCTGTCCATTCGTAATGTTCGCCTGCGGCGGCTTCTTTGAGATTCTCGAATGTCGATCCGATTTTGCCGGCAGGGAATGTCGCGCAAACTTGAGCCGTTCCGCCTTCAAGAAACTTAAAAAACCGCTTTGCGTGTTCTTTTTCCTGATTGGCGGTTTCTTCAAAAATATCGGCGATCTGTATAAACCCTTCTTTTTTTGCCTGGCTGGAAAAATATGTGTATCTGTTTCTTGCCTGTGATTCGCCGGCAAACGCCGTTAATAAATTTTTTTCTGTCTGCGAACCTTTTAAATCCATATTTTTTACTCCTTTTTATGTATTGTGGTATTGAAACAGAGATTGAATTTTAATATTCGCCAAACCCTAAAATAGAATATACGAAAACCAGCCTGTTGTGAAGCATAAATTTCAGCAATCTCATGCTTTTTATGGCAACAGGGTATGGAGTTTATACCTATTATCCGATACTGCAGGTTGTTATATACAGATTGAGATTACTGAAAAACCTTAAATTTCCATGTCATCACGAGAAGTTTTGCGAAAGCAAAACGATGTGGTGATCTCAAAATCATCAGAGCGAGATTGCCACAGCTATTTCTTTGCTTCGCAATGACAATAAAAAAGACTTTTTCAGCAATCCTAGATTGGTCGTCGGAAATTTACTGTTGCCGATAATTTTACGAATCCGCGGGAATCCGGCAGTCTGTTTTTCTTTTAAAAAATTCCAAAACGATAATCGATGCGCAAATCAATACCGAAACAAACGATATTATCAATCCGTTTTTCATATAACGCGAAAAATAATTGAATTTAACGGTATGTTCGCCTTGATCTACATAAACTGTACGGAATAAGATGTTTGCCGGATAAATTTGCACAGATGCCGAATCTACCTGCGCGCTCCAGCCCGAATTGTACGCATCGGTGAAGACAAGCCATGCCCCGGCTGAACATTTTGTTTCGATAAAAACTTCATTAGGCGTATACTTTGTAATCACTGCCGATGAAATAAACCCGCTCTCGTTCTCCGGTTCCGGTAGCGGTACTGGACTTTTTTCTGAAATGAATACTTTGTGAGAAAAGTCGGTGTCGCTGTCAGTCATAATGTCGAAAAGTTCGGTTTCTGATTCTATATATTGAGCACGAGGAACCATAAATACTCTGTCGAACGCGGATTTATTAAAGTACACCGAATATCTTTTTCCGGAAAACCTTTTTTCAAATTTATCGCCGGCAAGGTCTTCAGATGAAACAACGTATTTCATATTTGCAAGATCAAGCAGGCGCGAATTAACTTGCGATAAAAATATCCCGTGTGTGCAGAACCCGCGGTTGTCGCCTAATAATTTAAAATACTGAAACTGTCTGAAAGGGCATAATCCCTCGTAGCCTCCTATTTGCTGAAACCCGTGCCTGATCAGGATATTTTCATGCAGTGAATCCGATAAAGAATAACAGAAATTCCTGAACTCTTCAAAAGATGCGTCGGGATATTTGTTCCAGAACCAATCTGAATCTTCAAAAAAAACGCCTACTCTGAAAGTATTCTTGTCTTCGGGAACCGATTGCAGGTATTTGACGGTTTCGGTTTCGGGATAATAATAGTTTCGGGGCAAAAACTCTAAATACTGGTATCCGACAAAAATAAAATCCAGAACGGTAAATATCAAAGACAAATAAAAAAACTGTTTCTTATGTTTGACGTTAAAGAAGATAAGAAGAGACAAAAGAATCAGCCCCGACAGCTTAATTATGCCCGATGAAACAAACAGAGCGAAATTCGACCGGAAAATTTCCAGAATATAATCGATTTTTTCCTGATAAAAAGTATCGGATCTTTTAAATTGTTCCGATGCGGACAAAAATTTCAGCATTTTATCCCGTATAAAGAGAGGACGGTACGTTATGAGCAGTATTCCCGCAGTGAGGCAAATATTTGCAAAGATGTAAATACCGCCCAATATTAACGCAATAAATCTCAATATTACAGAAGAAATTTTCCGCAGGCTTATGAAATCTTTTATATTATTCAGATTAGTTCTTATAACTTCACAGCCAAGCCCTGTTAAAACCGCTACTGAAAAAGAACATAAATAAAATGAATAAAACAAATGGTTGCCGGTTTTTAGAAAAGAAGGTATCAGTTTCTGGGTTGTTTCGGCTGAATAAAGCGGCCATATTATCAAATACATTGCAGGATATAATGCAAAAAACCATTTTTTTCTGTCTTTGGCATAAAAAACGCCCGTAAACGCCAGTATCAGCGCGGGGATTCCGCAATATCCGAAAACACCGTAAGTTAAACCGTAAAAACCGCCGATTTTGTTTACAAAAGAAAATTTCGGCCAGACATCCGGATAAAAAAAACTTATTATTGTCGGGAAAACCTTTTGCGGAGCATATACTACTTTACCCGAAGCGAATCTCGTGCTGTTGTTCACAGCTTCATAAACCGGCAGGAATTGAAAAGAGCACAGCCCGATTGATAAAATGAGTGCAAATATCGCAAGAGAAGTTATTTTTAACTCGTTTTTTAGCCCTTTGAAAAACATTACCGCGCAAAATATATGAAAAAGAAACAAAAAAACCATGTTGTAGCCGTACTGCAAAACAGACCCGTTACAGTTGATATAACCTGTAGCCAGAATTACTGCGGTCATGACCGCCCATTTAATAGAAAAGGTGTTTCTTAACTTGTAATAAAACAAAAAAGCCAGCGGGTATACAAATAAAAGATCCTCTATGCTTTTCATCGACATATTGTGAATCCAGAACATAAATCCGCACAAAACAAACGATATCGAAGCGATATAAGCGGGTATTTTGCCGGTTTTAAATACCGACTGCATCATAAAAAAGAACGAGATACCCAGTATCAGCAGTTCCAATATCATAATTATAATGTAAGCGCAAACCGGATCTTTAAATACAAAATAAAGAAAAATAAACGGCGAAAACAGATTCGACATTACGTTTGCTATTGCAGGCATACCGCATAAAATATAAGGGTTCCACAAAGGAAAATGATTCTGTTTAATATCCTCAACTACCCTGATCTGTTCTGTCAGAAAACGGACATAATCCATCCGGTACGGCACAGGTATTTGGCCTTGAAAATAAAATTTCAGGAAAAGAAGAGATATCGTAATGTAAATCAAAAAAATAAAAACTGTGTTTGATATGATTTTTTTCATAATATGCAAATTTTGCTGTAAATAATTTAAAAGAAGGCAAATCCTGATGATAAGTTTGGATTGCTGAAAAACCTTAAATTTCTATGTCATCACGAGAAGTTTTGCGAAAGCAAGACGATGCGGTGATCTCAAAATCATCAAAACTGAGATTGCCACAGCTCTTTCTTTGCTTCGCAATGACAATAAAAAAGACTTTTTCTGCGACCCTAAGTTAATAGTCTTTTGAGCGAAAACCATTTTACAATGTGGAATTTTATGAAATAATGGCGAAAATGCAAGGAAAAACCTGAAATTCAGCTAATTTAATTTTTTATCGGCAGTTCATTAGACCCATATTTTTCTATGCGAAAACAAAGAAATATCCGGTATGTTTGAGCATTTGCGCCGGCTTTTTATAAGATACTGGCAAAATTCCGATTACAACATAACCGGCGGGTGTTTTAGAAAAATTTTAAAATTTTTATGGACATTTTCAGCATTAATTAAGATAATCTGTGATTTTAAAATTATTTTTAAATACAATACCATAAAATACTAACAATAATTTTCAATCCATAACCAAAGAGAACGGCCAGTTATGAAATTAAAAACAGTATTAGTTACCGGCGGAGCAGGGTTTATCGGAAGTAATTTTGTGAACTATATTTATAAAAAGTATAGGGATTACAGGATAATCGTGCTCGATACAATAACGTATGCCGGAGATATAGAAAATCTCCCGATAAACATAAATAGCCTCAACGACCAGCGCCTTCGGTTCTGGTACGGAAACATAACTAACGGAGAACTGGTGGATACTCTGGTATCCGAATCGGATATAGTAGTGCATTTCGCGGCGGAAACTCATGTTACCAGGTCAATTTATGATAACCTTCTTTTTTACCAGACAGACATTATAGGTACGCAGACTATCGCCAACTCGGTTTTAAAATATAAGGACAGGATTGAGCGGTTTATTCATATTTCCACATCAGAGGTTTACGGTACCGCGTTAAAAGATAAGATGGATGAAAACCATGCTCTTAAACCGGCGTCTCCTTATGCCAGCGCCAAAGCCGGAGCCGATCTTCTTGTGTCTTCTTATGTAAATACTTATAATATACCCGCAGTAGTTATACGCCCTTTTAATAACTACGGTTATTATCAGCATCTGGAAAAACTTGTGCCGCGTTTTATCACAAGCTGTATACTCGACGAACCTCTGACAGTACACGGCGACGGCAACAGTAGCAGGGACTGGCTGTTTATTGAGGATCACTGCGATTTTCTTGACAAAGTTGTCCATGCGGATATCGACAAGATTAAAGGAGAAGTGTTTAATGTGGGTTCGGGTTACAGTATAAGCATTAATGAAATAGCCGAAAAAGTCATACGCAAAATGGGCAAAGACCCGTCGCTTATCACAAGAATCGGAGACCGGCCCGGGCAGGTGTTCAGGCACACTGCATGTATAGATAAAGCGAAAAAAGTTTTCGGATGGGAACCCAAGACCGATTTTGATACCGGCCTTGATAAAACTATACAATGGTATAAAGCCAACCGCAAATGGTGGGAAAAGAAATTATGGATGCGTCATATTCCCATCATAGCTAAAAACGGAAAAATAGAGATGCATTAAGATTATGGATACCGCAAAAAAATATATCTTTTTTCACAGGCCGTCGTTTGGTAAAGAAGAAGAAACCGAAATACTCGAAACTCTTAGAAGCGGCTGGATAACCACTGGAGAACGAACCAAAAAATTCGAAGCGGACTTTCAACAGTATACTGGTGCGGCTTATGCTGTCGGTTTAAACTCATGTACTGCCGGTCTTCATCTTGCTTTAATCTGCGCCGGAATCAAAGAGGGAGACGAGGTTATTACCACGCCCATTACGTTTCCGGCGACGGCAAACGTAATTGTACATACCGGCGCAACACCTGTTTTTGCCGATGTCAATCATGATACGCTAAATATAAACGTATCCAAAATAGAAGAAAAAATCACTCCAAAAACCAGAGCGGTTATACCTGTTCATTTTGTCGGCCAGCCTTGCGATATGGACGCTATCTCGGAACTTGCGCAAAAATACAATCTCGTTGTAATTGAAGATGCCGCGCACGCTCTGGAAACCGTATATAAAAACAGGAAAATCGGGTCTATTTCCGATTTTACGTCGTTTAGCTTTTATGCGACAAAAAATATTACTACCGGCGAAGGCGGAATGGTTACCACCAATAATTCCGAGTATGCCGATATGCTCAGGATACTCAGCCTGCATGGAATCAGCAAAGACGCCTGGAAACGCTATTCCGAATCGGGATATAAACATTGGGAGATTATGTATCCCGGTTTTAAATATAATATGTTTGACATTCAGGCCGCTTTGGGAATACACCAGTTAAAGAAAGCCGATGTTTTCTGGCAACGCAGAAAAGAAATTGTCGAAATTTATAATCGGGCTTTTGCCAATATGGACGCAGTAGAGCCTGTGTTGCAGAAATTACAGCATAACGGCGATAAAAACGCCTATCATCTTTATGTAATCCGAATAAACCCTGAAACAGTTAGGGTTTCAAGAGATGAAATTATGGATATGATCCAGCAACATGGAATCGGTGTGGGTGTTCATTTCAGAGCAATACACATATCTCCTTATTATTCTGAAACTTTTGGTTTCAGAAAAGGAATGTTACCCGTTGCTGAGCTCAATTCCGACAGGGTAATATCGCTTCCCATTTATCCGTCATTGTGCGATGAAGACCTTTATTATATAATTGAGGCCGTAACAAATATTTTAAAAAAAGTAAAAAGATGAGGTAATTAGATGCCTTCAGTAAAAACGCCTTTAAGTTTATCAATGCTTAGCTGGGCATATAACGAGGAAGAAAATATCGCGGATTTCATTGAAAAAGCAATCAAACTTCTTGAATCATTAACCGATGATTACGAATTGATACTGATAAATGACGCAAGTACAGACAAAACAAGGCAAATAGCAGAATCTTACCTCAAAAAGTACCCGCGTATACGCCTGATCAATAATCCGAAAAATATGAATTGCGGTATGAATACGCGTATCGCCATAGCCAACGCGACGAAAGACGTGCTTTTCTGGCAGATGGTTGACTGGTCTTATGATTTGTCTAACATAAATCTTGCGCTTGAATATCTTGCCGATCCGAATATTGATGCTGTGCAAGGGGTTAGAGTAAACCTCAAAGAGGCCGATTATATGAAGCCTTTGAAAAAGATGGGGTTATTTAAGAAAATTAAAGTATCGAAACGTTCCGATAACCTTTTTAAAGCGGTTGTTTCGGTAACGAACTATCTGCTGGTCAGATTTTTGTTCAAATTACCGCTGAATGATTTTCAGAATGTTACTTTTTACAGGCGCAAACTTGTCCAGTCGGTCGATTTCGAGACATCGAGTTCGTTTACTAACCCTGAGTGCTTGTTGAAAACTTTCTGGAAAGAAGCGGTTATTAAAGAAATACCCATAGATTTCATTCCCCGCAAAAAAGGAACTGCCAAAGGAACAAAATTTAAATCAATCATAGCTTCAATAAAGAATATTTTCAAATACTGGTTTTTATGGGTTGTGCTCGGTAAACGCAAAGATAAAGGAAAGGGAATAATCATTCCGTATTATATCCACCTGACACCTTATCAGACAGCCGACCTGCTGATTTCAAAATTCAAAGGACTGGTTAACAGCTCTATGGAAAAGAAACTGGAAGCGCCGGTGAAATAAAAAGGGAAATTTTTTCTTAAAGGCTGTTTCTATTGCAGAGTATTCCCAGACTATCTTTTCCGCAGTTAAATATCAAGTCAATAACGGATAAATACGGTATAAAATCTCCGTGAAGCTGAGGATATACAGGATGCCTGTAATCCTGATAAGCAATTTTTATTCCGTTATTCTCAAACAGGTTGTCATCAATATAGTTTCTGCCTGAACTTCCTTCATAGAATTCATCGGCGCCGAGTTCTTTGCACATTTTGATAAGTCTCTCTACATTTTCGCCTTTGGACGACATTTCGGATGAATATAACACAGGCGTATTTATTCCAAGAGCTTGCCTGAGTTTATGGATAAGGTACATATCCAGTTCAAGCAGGTTAATCCATTCTCTGGAATAGGTATCTTCAAAGATACCGAAATAATCTTTAAAAAAAGGGGCTTTTTTGTAGTTCAACTCGATTGATTTGAGATGATTTTTGCGCCAGTTGAGTTTATTGTCGATTTCAACTTCACGCACAATCTGGCCTGTTTTGCCGGAAGACAAAACAGGTACTGTAAGCCACAGGATTCCCTGCGGGGTTTTTATCCGGTTGCGGTTGCGCCATCCGTTTTTGTCGTACTGGACATCATCGTAAATAACGAATGTATCGGCATAAACCATTTGTTCAAAAAAACCCAGCCACGGAATATAGCCCGGCTGAAGAATAGATATTCGTTTCATAACTAAATCTGCGAGTTTTTGTGTGATTCGGCTTTTTTTATTATGTTCCAGTAATTGTAATTCCATGAACGGTACTGCCAGTCTGGACATTTACTGCAAATGGGTATTTCATCGCCTTGCCTGGACAGATGTTTTTTACGCAGATACGTGAATCGTTCTCCGTGCCAGATGTCTTTGATAGATTCTTCCAGTATATTTCCGAATTTCTCCGCAAACGCTATGTCTTCCCCGCAAATAGTTACATCGCCCCGTGAATCGATATTTAGCCTTTCGAATAACCATGGGCACGGCACTCTTTCATGCGGGGGAAGATACGGTGTCGAATCGGCGGACTGGTCTTTGTTGTAACCCCAGGTAAGGTATTTTCGTATCTGGACATCATCGACAATCGCGCCCCAGAACTTTTTTGCTTCTTCAACGTCTACGCCAATCTGATTAATTACGCTGACTATTATTTTGGTATTTGATTTTTCCCTGTTGCGGATAGATACAGCCGTCTTTACGTTTCTGACTACGGTATTGAAATCTCCGCCCGGGCGGACTTTATTGTAAGTTTCTTCATCAGATGCGTCGACACTGAACTCTATCATATCTACCTGAGCTCTGATAAGGCGTGCCAGCGATTCTTCGCTGAACCTGCTTCCGTTTGTTATCAGCCCGATTCTTGCATTTTTTGATTTGGCGTATTCCATCAGTTCAACTGCCTGCGGATGAAGCATTGGTTCGCCGCCTCCCGAGATTCGAATGTATGAGTTATATATACCGCATTCATCGGCAATTTTCTTAAATATGCGTTCGGGCATAAAAAGAGCGTCTTTGTATTTTGTGCGGATATCGGAATTGTTGTAAGGGCAGTTAGGGCATTGCAGGTTGCATACATAGACAAACGATAAAACGCACATCATCGGAAATTCCTGCGCCTCTTCGCGGATACCGTATTTTTCCTGTTTATGTAAAATATCAGCCATTAATTTTTCCTCCTTCAGGATATGAATTCACTTCGCAATATAGCCATATGTACTGTATCGCAGAATTTTCCATCTGTAAAAACATTTTCTCTAAAACGCCCTTCTTCCTTGAATCCTAACTTTTTATAAAAGTCTATGGCGCAAATGTTGTAGTCCATTACATAAAGGTATACCCGATTTAAGTTTAGTTTATTGAATGCGTATTTTAACAGACATTTTACGGCATCAGTTCCGATACCTTTGCCCTGAACCGATTTGGATAGATAAATCCACAGTTCAGCTTTCTGGTTTCTGTGGTCTATGTTTATCAGCGCGCAATTGCCTATATATTCGCGTTCCTGATCTTTATCAATCGCGAATATAGCTTTGGTATGATCGTTAATGACACTCTGATACCACTTCAGATGATTAGAATATGCTACAGGACTGAACCTGTTGATAAGACGCGCTGTTTCTTCATCGTTTACCCAAAAAATGGATTTTTTTAAATCTTCTTCTTCAAGAGCTCTTAGAATTACTTTTCCTTCTTTGTACATAAAATTAATTGCTCCTGTCAAAATAAGTTTCATACCATATCTGAAAACATACAAGATTCCAGAGTTTAGCCGAATTATCCGCCTGCCGGTTAAAATGCGATTTGATTAAGGCGCCTATTGTATTTATATTAAAAAAATTATGTTTTTTCAATCTATTCGCTGACAAAGTATCGGTTATGAAACTATCGAGTTTGTTCAGTATCCATTGGTTTACAGGCAAAACAAACCCTTCTTTCGGACGGTCTATGAGATCGGCAGGCAAAATACATTTAACCGCTTCTTTAAGAATGTGTTTTACACGGGTTCCCTTAATTTTCATACAACCGGGTATTTTTGCGGATAATTCAACCAGCCTGTAATCAAGAAACGGCGGGCGGACTTCAATCGAATGCGCCATCGACAACCTGTCCACAAACGCCAGCACCTGATCGGGAAGTAACGATTTTATATCGCATTCCAGAATCCGGTTCAGCGGATCGGCTGTTGTCGCCCGATCGAAGTAAGATTTGTATAATAATCTCGTATCAAATCCGTTAATATGATTTTTAAGATAATCCGTGTACAGGTTCTGTTTTTCTTCTTCGTCAAATACCGCGATCCTTGATCTCCAGACCCAATCATCTCTGTGCGAAATTTTATTCAAGTACCCGATATTGTCTTTAAAATGGCCGAGAAGCATCAAATCGGAATCGGTAAGATCTCTCCCCGTCATGTTATATTTTATAAAATTATGTACAGGATTGGCAAGCCTGTGCGGCAGATAACTCCCGAACAACTCGTCTGCCCCGTCTCCTGATAAGGCCACTTTTACGTGTTTGCGGATTAATTTAGATAAATAAAATGTTGACATTACGCCCGAGAACGGTTCCGAAAAAGAAGAGATTATTTCAACGATATCTTGAGGAATTTCTTCAGCCGACATAATATACTCATAATGATCCGTGCCGAATAATTCGGATACTTTTCTTGCGAAATGCAAATCGGCGGTTTTGTTTTTAAAATCATCCTCGTAACCTAACGAGAACGTTTTCAGGTTGCCTTGCGTATACTTGCTTAAAAGCGCAACTACGCTCGACGAATCCAGCCCGCCGCTTAAATACGCTCCAATGGGCACATCGGATACCATCCTCATTCTGACCGAATCGTTCAATAGATATAATATTCGCTCACTCGCGTCTTGTTCGGTAAGATCAGGTTCTTCATTAAAATTAAGGTTCCAGTAAAAATTTTTAGTTATGCGGTTATTTTCAAAAACCAGTTTTTCTCCGGGATATAAACTGAAAATATCCTTGAAAATCGTTTTCGGGCACGGAACGTGTTTGCATGAAAAATAATGGTGCAGTGATTCGAAATCGATATCTTTTTTGTAGTCGGGATTGATAATCAGTGATTTTATTTCGGATGAAAATAACAGCCTGCCGTTTATATGGCTATAGTATAAAGGTTTTATTCCCAGTCTGTCGCGGTACAGAATCAATTTTTTAAGGTTTTTGTTCCATACGGCTATGGCAAACATTCCGTTGAGCTGGTGAACGAATTCTTCACCCCACTGTTCATACGCGTGAATTATTGTTTCAGTATCGGAATTAGTGGAAAAAACATGGCCGGATCTAATCAGTTCGGTTCGGATATCTCTATAATTGTAGATTTCACCGTTAAAAACTACCCAAACCGATTTATCCTCATTTGCCATAGGCTGATGGCCGGCGCAGAGGTCTATTATACTTAATCTTCGCATAGCCAGATTCATTTCGCCGTCGGAATAATAGCCTTCGTCATCGGGACCGCGATAATGAATCAGCCTGTTCATTGATTCAAGCAAACTACGATCCGGTTTACCTGCAAATCCGACTATTCCGCACATGAAATTACAACCTGCTTTCTAAATATCAACTGTCAACAGTTTTAGCTCCAACAGCCTGCCAGTCAAGACATTTCATGCATAATTGCGGAATTTTGTCCCAGTTGCCGGCAAGATGGTTTAGTCGCGCTTCTCTATGGGCAGTTTGCCAGATGTCCTTTATGGTATTGCTGTTGACATTGCCGAAAATTTCTTTTCCTTCATAATCGACAGCACAGATAACGATATCGCCATTATAATGGATCGCACAGGTTTTTATACCCCATGGGCAAGGTATTCTGTCTATCGACGGATCGAGATTGGCCGCATCGACTGAACCTGTCCATGTGAGTTTTTCCCTGTACTTAACTAACGCTCCCTGAGAAAGCCAGTATTTTTTGAACTGCTCGAATTCATGCTCGTTTTCTTCCATAATAGAAAACTGAACTTCGATTTTCGGTTTTTTTAATCCCAATTTGTTTTTAAGATTAATTATGTTTCTTACATTTTTATCCATTACTTCATAAATACCGCCGACTCGAAGTTTTTCGTAGGTTTGTTTAGTGGCGGCATCAATGCTGACTATAAACCTGTCAAGACCTGATTCAATCAGCCAGCAGGCCGCATCCTCGTCAAGAAGCATGGCGTTTGAATTGAGCACGACATTCGTCAACCCTTTTTTCTTGGCGTATTCGATCATATAATACAGTTTATATCCTAAAATGAGCGCGTCGCCGTAAAATGTCATCCAGATTTCCGTATCTTTATTCTCAGAGGCTATCTCGTCTATGATTTTCTTAAACAGCGTCATAGACATATTCCCTTTTTTCCGTTTCATATCCTTATGCCCGCACATGGTGCATTTCATATTGCAAAAGGCCGTTGTCTCAATAATGATCTGATACGGAAATTTAAGATCCGATAAAGTTTCGGAAATTTGTTTCAGTTTTAAAATCTTTTCATCTTTTGAAATCATTTTCAAAATTCCTTAGAGATAAAATTTCGGTTTTTGAGTAGGCAGTTGGAACAATATATTAATTCAAATAATATTTCAATGCAAAAACAATTTCAGAAATTTTTTAATGTTGATTGTGAAAAGAAAAAGGCGGAGGATTTGTAATATAATTATATTTTATCAAGCTTATTTTATATAAATATCTAATATGAAAAATTTTGCTAAAATTAAAAATATTTCTTGATATGCAAGGAATTAAATAATCTTTTTTTTATAAATAAATAACATACCTTTATCAATAAGTTGGAATATTAAGTTGAGGGCGCTGAAAAAGTGCTTTTTATTGTCATTGCTAAACTCAGAAGGAGCTGTAAAAATCTCAGCTCTGATGGTTTTGAGATTACCACATCGTTTTGCTTTCGCAAAACTCTTCATGATGACATTCTAATTTAAGTCTTTTTCAGCAATACCAAGTTATAGGCGTATAATCAGATTTGTGAGACGGATGGCATAGTTAATTGTGAATAAAAAGAGAATAGGAGGATTTGGCGTAAAAGATGGTTTGCTAAGAATAATTGTAAGACGACTATATTTATAATTCACGGAAGGCCATGGGAGAACCCATATATAGAAACCTTTATCGGTGGGTTTCGCTATCGGGATAAATGCTGAATTGTGAATTATTTAAAAACGACAGACATGCGCGAATTATTCTGGAAAATTGACGAATTGAATATAATACTTATCGGCCTCATAGTTCATTAGGATATAAAACGCCGAAAGAATTCGCTGAGATATCTGGAAACATCGATCAGCCTACGGCTTCTCTCTGTTTCCAGAGCGGTATTCAAAAACCACAACCGGAGGAAAACACTAAGTTATAACTGGTACTAAAAA
>Ga0067045_1002631_pt1 | contig 61520 bp, 62 predicted proteins | sample TerdegcTABiofilm_FD_59184 | JGI IMG/M metagenome (GOLD analysis project Ga0067045, IMG submission 59184) | Combined Assembly of (Gp0054472, Gp0054536) Wastewater bioreactor microbial communities from Singapore -Terephthalate degrading...
TCTGTGTATGATCAAGATAAAGCCCGCCGCCTACCGTCAAATTGTTGGGTAGTGATGTTATTGGCGTGTAGCTAAGGTCAAGATACCCGCTTACCGTCAGATTATCTGGAAGATCTGTTATTTGCGTATGGCTAAGATAAAGATTACCGCCCACCGTCAGATTGTCGGGTAATGTTTTTATCTGTGTATGATCAAGATAAAGCCCGCCGCCTACCGTCAAATTGTTGGGTAGTGATGTTATTGGCGTGTAGCTAAGGTCAAGATACCCGCTTACCGTCAGATTATCTGGAAGATCTGTTATTTGCGTATAGCTAACGTCAAGCCAACCGCCTACCGTTAGATTGTCGGGGAGTGATGTTATTTGCGTTTCTCTAAGGGTAAGATTGCCGCCTACTGTTAGATTATCGGGGAGTGATGTTATTTTCGTATAGCTAACGTCAAGCCAACCGCCTACTGTCAGATTATCAGGTAGTGATGTTATTTGTGCGCCTCTAAGGTTAAGATTGCCGCCTACCGTCAAATTGTTGGGTAGTGATGTTATTGGCGTGTAGCTAAGGTTAAGATACCCGCTTACCGTCAGATTATCTGGAAGATCTGTTATTTGCGTATAGCTAAGGTCAAGATTACCGTTATTATTTCCCATTAGGGCTTTCAGTTCGTCTAATGTCGGCTTATTTTTATTCATTGTTTTATCTCCTTACTTATCAAAATATTTAATATAATGCTTGTCCAAATTATCAGTAAAGATGTCAGTAAACTTAGTTGATCTCTTTCATAGCCTCCGACTGCTCCAAGGATTATTAAACATATTAATCCTTGTATTATTGTTTTAAAGGCTTGTTTTGCTTTAAACATTTAACTTACTTCTTTCTCTTTAGATTTTTCATATGCATCAATATTCTCTTGTTTTGCATAAAAGTTTTGTAATTGTTCAAATAGATTTAATAATGTTGCTTTTTCAATTTCTATTTTTTTTAACAACGTATTGTTTTGTAAGTTTTCTTGTTCATCTGGTCTCAATTTTGGCATCTTCTTATACTCCAATTTCAATTTTAAAAATTTAGATTTGCTATTGCTTGTTTAGCTTTAATAGTTTAATGTTTGCTTCTTTGGCATACTAATTCTTACTTATTACGTAAGTTTGGGTTAAAAAAAATATTAGATGCTTCTTCGGGTGTTAAATTTAAGCCAGAAATTAATTTATTGATTACATTAATTGTAGGGTATTTTTTTTGGTTTAAAATACAACTTAATGTATTCCTGCCAATATTTGTATGCTCTGAAAGCTTTTGGACTGTAGATATGTCTAAATCAATCATTTTTTTCTTTAATTCTTTAATGTTTATAGTATACATTGTTCATAGTCCTTTCTTACGTATTATGTAAGTCTTTATTTATATACTATCATTACAGTTAAAGCATGTCAATACGCAATGCGTAAGATTATAAATAAATTTTAATAAAATTGTTGCATTTAGCGTATAATATTGATACAATATGCTCTCAAGGAGGATATTACAATTTATGTCAATAGGTGAAAGAATAAAAGAAAGAAGATTAGATTTAGGTCTAACATTATTACAAATAGCCGAAGAACTTGGAGTGAAAGAAGCAACTGCTCAGAGATATGAAAGCGGCGCTATAAAAAATATAAAATATAAAACTCTTATTAAATTAGCAATTGTCTTAAAATGCACACCTGAATATTTGTTGGGATTAGAAAAAAGAGCAAATAAAGGAGTTAAAATACCTGTTTTAGGAAAAGTGCAGGCAGGAATACCAGTTGAAGCCGTCGAAGATATAATTGATTATGAAGAAATAACCCAAGAAATGGCAAAGCAAGGCGAGTTTTTTGGTTTGCAAATAAAAGGCGATAGCATGCAGCCACGCATGTTAGAGGGAGATGTTGTTATTGTACGCAAGCAATCATCTGTCGATAGTGGAGATATTGCAGTTGTACTAATAAATGGCTCCGATGCCACAATTAAGCGCCTTATATGCCACGAAAGCGGAATATCGCTTATTGCTTTAAATCCTGCATATCCACCAAGGTTTTATACAAATAATGAAATTGAAAGTTTGCCTATTACTATATTAGGTAAGGTTGTTGAACTAAGAGGAAAGTTTTAAATATAATAGCAAATCAAGAATACACTATAATAATTAAGCAGAAACCATAAAATCGACCTAGCGGTTTTTAGTATACATAAGAGGTTTTATAAATGAATGCTGTTATTTATGCAAGATATAGTTCAGATAAGCAAACAGAGCAATCAATAGACGGACAAATTAGGGTGTGCAAAGCATTTGCCGCCGCTCAAGGATATACTATAATTAAAATATATGCCGACCGTGCTATTTCTGGGAAAACAGACGATAGGCCAGACTTTTTGCATATGATTAACGATAGTATAAGCGGAGCTTTTAGTGCTATTATCGTATACAAATTAGATCGCTTTTCTCGCAACAGATATGATAGTGCTATATATAAAAAAAAGCTCAAGAAAAATGGTGTGCAAGTTCTATCCGCAACGGAGGCTATTAACAACTCAAACGAAGGAATAATAATGGAAAGCCTTTTAGAGGGAATGGCTGAGTACTATTCCATTGAATTAGCGCAAAAAGTAAAACGAGGAATGAGAGAAAGTGCTCTTAAATGTAATAGCAATGGGGGCGCTATTCCCCTTGGGTATGTAGTTAAAAATAAAAAACTTGAAATAAACCCGGAAACTGCACCTATAATAAAGATTGCGTATCAAAAATATGCAAACGGAGAAAGTATTTTACAGATTGCCGAATATCTAAATTCAAAGGGATACACAAATAATAAAGGCAATAAGATTACATATGATACTTTATACAGAGCTTTGCAAAATGAAAAATACGCTGGTACTTACATTTTTGATGATATAAAAGTACCAGATGCTATACCTGCTATAATTGATAAAGACTTATTTGAAAAGGTACAGAACATGAGAAAAAAATATAATGTTGCACGTCATTATTATAGTGATAATACTAATTATATATTAACCGGAAAGGTTTATTGTGGCCTTTGTGGTTCGCCTATGCGTGGCTCTAGTGCCAAAAAAAAATACTATTATTATGCTTGCGGAAATAAAAACTGTACAAAGAAATATATGCCTAAAGAGGAACTTGAAAACATGGTTATTGAAGGAACTGTGAATGAAATATTAAAACCAGAAATAATAGATGATATTTCCAAAAAGCTAGTTGCCTTATCAAAAGAGCAAGCATCTTCAAACCCATTGATTAAATCGTTACAAAGCAACATCAAAGAATGTCAGAAGAAAATTAACAATATTGCTAATGCTATTGAGCAGGGCATAATTACAGAAACCACAAAAGAACGGCTAGAAGCTGCTGAAAATAATCTTAAAGAAGCAAAAATTCATTTGGAGCAGGAACGATTAAAGAATAAGAACTTTTCTTCAGACCAGATTAAATTCTGGCTTAAGTCATTTTTAAATTATGATACAACAGATGAACAAAGTCGAATAAAATTACTAAATACATTCATAAATTCGGTGATTGTTTATGATGATAAAATAGAAATTGTCTATAATATAGCAAAAAGCTCACCCGACATCGACACCGATGTTCGAATGAGATTGCAAATGGTGATCCATCCGCGATTCGAACGCGGGACACCCTGATTAAAAGTCAGGTGCTCTGCCAGCTGAGCTAATGGATCATATTTGGCTGGGGTGGCAGGACTCGAACCTACGCGTGCGGGAGTCAAAGTCCCGTGCCTTACCGACTTGGCTACACCCCAACATAAGCACCCACAAAATAATTGGGGTGAGTAGTGGGAGTCGAACCCACGACCTCCAGAGCCACAATCTGGCGCTCTAACCAACTGAGCTATACCCACCATGTTATAAATTGGCGCGCCTGCAGGGAGTCGAACCCCGGACACACGGCTTAGAAGGCCGTTGCTCTATCCTGCTGAGCTACAGGCGCATACGACTCTGCCAACAAAATAGTTGTTCTAACACTCTGCCGACAATTAAAGATTTTAGCATATATAAAATTGTATGTCAATTAAAATTTTGTCGTTAAAGGATTTAACGTGTACAATTATTATACATCTGATTTCAAGTGATTATCAAGCTTTTCCATTAAAGATACAAGCGCTTTATACCTATGGCTAATCTTATTCTTTTCAGCAGAATCAATCTGCGCCATCGTTTTACCATATTTATCCAAATAAAACAAAGAATCATAGCCAAATCCATTCGTTCCGCATGTTTTTGTATATATACGTCCTTCACAGGAACCTTCGGCTGAGAGCATAGTACCATCAGGTAAATACAATGCAAGCGTACAAACAAACCTTGCAGTTCTTTTTTCGGTAGGCACATTCTCCATCATCTTAAGCATCAGCTCGTTATTTTCATCATCCGTGGCGTGCTCTCCTGCAAATCTTGCCGAATATACGCCCGGTTTCCCATTCAAAGCATCAACAACTATTCCCGAATCATCTGCGAGTGTCGCGCATTTTGCTATATCAAATGCTTCTTTTGCTTTCTTCTGAGCGTTTTCAAAAAAGGTTGTCCCATCTTCTACTACATTTAATTCTATTCCCGCCTCTTTAAGACTCATTATCTCTTCAAAATATTTTCCTAATATATCTTTTATTTCTATTATCTTGCCTTTATTATTTGAACCGACAATAAGCTTTTCTATTTTTTTATGCATGATAATTCTCCTAAAACACTCTTTTGTATTTCAAACAACTCTTTTATGCCTTTTTCGGCATAAGAAAGCATACAGCCAAGCTGATCTTTACTGAACGAATCGTTTTCTCCCGTACCTTGTATCTCCACAAAATCACCGCTACCAAGCATTACTACATTCATATCTACATCTGCCGCATAGTCTTCCTGATAACACAGATCCAATATGGGCTCTCCATTTATATATCCAACGCTTACTGCAGCAATATAGTCTTTAATAGGCGGAATTTTCAGTTCTCCTTTTTGCATCAGTTTTTCCATCGCAAGACAAAGCGAAACGAAGGCACCTGTTATAGACGCTGTCCTGGTACCTCCGTCTGCCTGTATCACATCACAATCTATCATCACAGCTCTATTGCCTATAAGTGACAAGTCGACAACCGCTCTTAACGACCTTCCAATAAGTCTTTGTATTTCTATCGATCTGGAATCGACAAACTTTGTGTCTCTATTCTTTCTTGTAGGTGTAGAACCCGGCAGCATTGCATATTCTGCGCTGAGCCAGCCTTTTCCGCTGCCTTCCATCCATGCAGGTACCTTATCAAGAAAAGTAGCCGTAGTAATTACCCTTGTATCTCCAACTTCGATCAAAGCTGAGCCAGGTGCTGTTCTTATGAAATCTTTAATAATATTAGTTTTTCTTATCTCATCGGTTTTTCTTTCGTTAAGGCGTTTCATTTGTTTCTCCTAAATCAATATTCGTTTTCATAAACAGGTGAGGCAAAAGCTGTCGTATCCATATCCAATGGTTCACCGTTTATAGTTATTTCTACTCCTTCAACACCATAAACCTGCTCACAGGTTAACACTATAGTTTTAATAATTGTAGTATTTAATTCGGTATATTCTTTTATATCACTGAACTCGGAAGAAAAGTCCAAAGTAACAATGCCGTCTGCAGAGGTTTTATAGCTGTTTAGTTTTGTGCCGGAAGGTATGGGGCTAAGCAGATTAAGTTCATCATCCGGCCCTTTCAAAAGCTCACTTATAACTGTTTTTACGGTGACTTTATCATTTATATATCTCGTTGTCGGCACTATCAAATATCCTTCAGGGCTAAGATAATATAGCTTGATCTTGTTAGCTGTATTTATATCTACATCCCTCGAAACCGTTTCTACGTTATAATCCATCTTAGTTATATGTTTAGAGATGTTTGTACCATATGCCATTTCCGCTGCCGCTTTTCCGTTTACTGTTATTCGAACGCTGCTTACTGTCGGAAGATCCAGTAGTGTATTGACTACGCCTTCTACCATACTGGCCTCTTCTTTTGCATTCTTGTTCTTAAGATTTGTAAAATCAACATTCGCTACTTTATCAGCTACAGTAACTGTAACTTTTGTATCTTTAGGAATAAGCGTATAAAGATTCAATTTAAGCATATCTGCACTGTTTTCATCTGTAGAAATAAGCAGGTCTATTATATCCTGGGCACTCATTGTTTTATCCAATCTGCGCATTATAGGCACGATAAGCCCATCTTCGTTTTTGTAGTATAATACTGTGCTATTTTTATTTTGCTCGGCATTATTTGAATTATTCTCTGTACTGCTATCCAATTGGCTTTCTATCCTGCTGAACACACTTTTCGAAGTAACCTCAGGCTCTTTCGTCTTAACACTTGCGGAATTATTTGAGCAGCCGCTTGTTAAAATCATACAAGCAGATAAAGATATAATAGCTATGCTTTTAAATTTCTTGCTTAGCATTTATTAACCCCCTTTTAGCAACTTACTAATGTATATTAGCTTAAAGAAGGCTATATGTCTTTCAGAAAAACATTTTATCATATTCTAGCATTTACAGCAATTCATCAGAAATTATGCTACAATAATAAAAAACATATTTTCGAGGTAATTATGACTATAGATGGTATTATACTGAATTGCACGATTAAAGAGCTGCAAATGCTTATCGGTGCAAAAATATCAAAAATACATGTTCCAAAGAAGGATGAAGTTCTGCTTCAGCTAAAAAAAGATAAGGATACATTTAAGCTTTCTATAAACGCAAATGCCAATGACTGCAGGATTAATTTAACCCAGTCACAGAAAGAAAATCCTTTGTCCGCTCCTCCTTTTTGTATGGTATTGCGCAAATACTTATCAAACGGCAGGATAACAGATATTGAGCAAATTGCTTTTGAGAGAATAGCTGTAATTTCGATACTGAGTGCAGACGAAATGGGTGAACTTAAACAATATAAACTTTATGCAGAGCTTATGGGCAGACACAGCAACATAATACTATGCGATAATACTGATAAAATTCTTGACAGCATTAAACATGTACCTCTTTCTTTAAGCAGATTAAGGCAAGTTCTGCCGGGGCTTACATATTCATTTCCGCCTTCTCAGGGCAAGTACAATCTCTCGGAAATATCTTTAGTTTCTCTTAAGGAATTAATAATGGGAGGCTCAGGCGCTTTATCCAGCTTTATCCTGAATACGTTTGAGGGCCTTTCCCCTGCTCTTGCACGGGAAATCGCATATAGATCGGGTTCAAATGAAGATATGGACATAAGCAAGCTCTCAAAGAGTGAAACAGCCCATATAAGTGAACGTATCATGGATGTTTTTACTACCATAAAGAATGGTAATTACAGTCCATACATACTATTAAATACAGATAAAAAGCCTATAAATATACTGCCGTTTCTTTTCTTATCATATGACAAATCTTTACAGTACCCCCAAAAAAGCATGAACGAAGCGCTTGACTCTTTTTATGAAAAAAAAGAGTTGCTATCGCTATTAAACGCAAGAAAAACTGCTCTTAGCCAGAACTTAAAAACTCGCCTTCAAAAATGTGAAAACAGATTAGCTATCCAGATGCAGACGCTTTTAGATGCAAGCAAAATGGATAAATACTCTCTATACGGTGAGCTTATTACCAACAATATATATGCACTCAAAAAAGGCATGAAAAGCGCTACGCTATTAAATTATTATACAGGTGAAAACATTGACGTGCAGCTGGATGAGAGATTGTCACCTTCTGCCAACGCACAGAAGTATTATAAGCGTTACAATAAATTAAAGCTTGCACAGCACTATGCCAGCAATGAAAAAAATGTTCTGGAGCAGGAAATATCCTATCTTGAAAGCATCCTTGACTCTTTGGACAGATGCGAAAATATAGAAGATATACAAGATATACGTCAAGAACTCATTAATGAAGGCTATATTAAAGAGGAAAGAAAATCTAATAAAGTACATAGAGAACAATCTTCACCGCTAAAATATATAGCATCAGACGGAACAATGATTTTTGCTGGTAAAAACAATAAGCAAAACGATATATTGACTCTTAAAATAGCGGAAGATAATGATATCTGGCTGCATACAAAGGATATACACGGCAGCCATGTAATAATAAAAGCAGGTAAAACGGAACCTAATGAAAAAACATTATTTGAAGCAGCCTGCATAGCCGCATATAACAGCAAAGCAAGATTTTCTCAGAATGTGCCTGTGGATTATACTAAAGTTCAATACGTAAAAAAGCCATCCGGCGCAAAGCCCGGGATGGTCATTTATACACATCAAAAAACGTTATACGTTACTCCTAATGAAAACACCGTTGAGCAATTACTAGTCAACAAATCTTGCTTTTAACGCATTTAGTATTCTAATAACTTAGTTGCTCCTCTGTAAATAAAGAGTCCAGCTATTGCGCCTAATACATTCAATATAATATCATCAACATCGAACACTCCAAGATATGTAAAAAACTGGACCACTTCGATCAGTAGGCTGAAGCATGCGAAAAATATTATAGCGGGCAACAGCGATTTGAACTTTTCTATTGCAGCAGGCAATAATGCGCCAAACGGTATGAATGGTACAAAATTCCCTACTAAATTTTGTACAGCAATACTCCCGCTCGGTTGCCCTTGTATATATGTCAAGATCGTTTTAAACGGAATAAAATTACTGCTAGCAAATCTAGCTGATAATGCTATATTGTTTTGCGCCCCAATTATATCTGCTATCATAGAAAGAGGATATTTAATAAGGATTATCTTAACCAGCAAGAAGCAATATAGTAAGAAAACAATACGTATTATGAGCGTAAAGTATCTTTTTGTAGCATCATCACTCATTTTATCATTCCTCTTCTTCTAAAGTTTAAAGCAAATGTAGTAAATAAAATCAATATACCAAAATAGTAACTCAGCTAATTTACTACTCTTTTCATAAATCAAATTGCTTATCTTATTTTATATTCTATTGGGGTATTTGTCTATATATTGTGCCTATGTCATTTCTGTAATAAATTCCATCAAAGTTTACACTTTCAATACCTGTATAAGCTTTGCCAATTGCCTCAGAAAGCGTATTTCCAGTAGCTGCAGCACATAATACCCTGCCGCCTGAGGTCTTTAAAACTCCCTTATATTCTGCGCCCGCAACAAAAATTTTACAATTTGGATCTTGCTTAATTTTAATTTCCATTCCCTTTACATATTCTCCCGGATAACCTTTTGACGCAGCTACAACGCAGCAAGCCGCTCCTTCGTTCCATTCAATTTTGACACTGCTGAGTTTTTTATTCAAAGCAGCATCAATAAGGTCAACGAAATCGCTTTTCATCATTTCAAGTACAACCTGTGTTTCAGGATCTCCCATTCTTACATTATACTCAAGAAGATAAACACCATTCTTTGTGATCATAAGTCCAAAGAAAACAATACCGGTATAATCAAATTTTTCGCCTGCAAACCCTCTTTCTGTCGGCTTCAAGATGTCTTTTTCAAATGCTTCCATTACCTTCTCAGTGCAGTAGGGATTAGGCGCTATTGCTCCCATACCGCCTGTATTTGGTCCTTTATCTTCGTCAAATATGTTCTTATGATCTTTTGCTGAGATGAAAGGTATGATTTTCTCTCCGTCAGTAATAGAAAGTATGGATGCTTCTACTCCGTCAAGGAACTCTTCAATAACAATCTTTTTGCCTGAACCATGGAATATATCATTTACCATAAAATCGTTTATAGTTTTTTCTGCTTCTTCATAGTTTTCGCAAATGACTACGCCTTTGCCCGCTGCTAAACCGTCAGCTTTAATGACAGCCGGATACGGACATGTTTTTAGATATTTAAGAGCTTTTTCTTTATCGTCAAATGTCTCACATGCTGCTGTTTTTATTCCGTACTTTTTCATGAAATTTTTTGCATATATCTTACTGCCTTCAAGTTTAGCAGCTTCTTTTGCAGGCCCAAATATCTTAAGTCCACCCTGTTTGAATCTGTCAACAATACCATCGACAAGATAAACCTCAGGACCTACTATCGTAAGATCTATGGCTTCTTTTTTTGCAAAATCGTACATTTCATCTATGCTGTGAATATCTACGTTTTCGCATTTGGGTTCTGAATATGTACCACCATTACCGGGTGCGCAGTATATTTTTTCAACAGCAGGATTTTGTGCTACTTTCCATGCTATGGCATGCTCTCTTCCGCCGCTACCAACAACCATTACTTTCATAATATTTACCTCGCTTAATGTTTAAAGTGTCTTACTCCTGTGAATACCATTGAAATGCCATGTTTATTGCACTCATCTATAGACTGTTTATCATTTATGGACCCGCCTGGCTGCATGATTGCTTTTATTCCGTATTTAGCTATTTCAGCAACTACATCTCCAAACGGGAAATATGCATCAGATACAAATACTGCTCCTTCAAGTTCACCTTTTTCTTTTGCTCTCTTAAGCGATTCTTCTGTAGGCCAAATCCTGTTTACCGAGCCTCCACCTATAGATATTGTTTTCCCATCTTTTGCAATGAGAACCGCATTTGATTTTACAAACTTAACAACTTTCATTCCAAATAACATGTCCTGCATTTCTTTTTCAGTAGGTTTTGCTTCAGTAACTACTTCGAGTTTATCAACAAGTTTATTGTCAGTGCTCTGTACAAGTATGCCACCGTCAACTTTCGCTAAATCGTAATTGTCTGATGGTTTAACAGTACACTTTATTACTCTTAAATTCTTTTTCTTTTTAAGTACTTCCAGTGCATCTTCATCAAAATCAGGAGCCATGACTATTTCAAAGAATATCTTTGTCATTTCTTCTGCTGTTCTCTTATCTACTTTACAATTGAAAGCGATTATACCACCGAATATAGAAACAGGATCTCCCGCATAAGCTCTTACATACGCATCATACACATTTTCAGCTATAGCTACACCGCATGGGCAGTTATGCTTTAATCCGCAGCATGCTATTTCATCGAATTCCCATACAGTTTTCCAAGCTATGTCCATATCTTTGAAGTTATTATAAGAAAGCTCTTTGCCGTTTAGCTGCTCAAAGTCTTTCATCGCTCCTTTACCTGCCGTTGTTGTATAGAACGCAGCTGTTTGGTGCGGATTCTCGCCATATCTAAGATCCATAGCTTTTTTGAGCGACAAACTATAATACTCAGGATATTCTACATCGCTTAGGAAGAATCTGCTTATCGCAGCGTCACATGCAGACATAAGATTAAATACTTTACCTGCACATTTCTTTCTCGTATCGTAATCAACGTCGCCGTTCTTTTCTATCTGATCCATTACGTCTTTATAATCATTCGTATCCGATAACACCAATACATCCTGAAAGTTTTTAGCGGCAGCTCTAAGCATTGTCGGCCCGCCTATATCAATAAACTCAACTTTTTCTTCAAAAGTAAGGTCTGTATCTACTTTTTCAAAGAAAGGATATAGATTTACAACGACAAGATCTATAGGCTCTATTCCTTTTGCTTTTATCGTATCCATATGCTCTTTATTGTTTCTAATAGCTAAAATGCCGCCATGGATAACTGGATGAAGCGTTTTTACTCTTCCGTCAAGTATCTCATCAAAGCCTGTCACATCGGATACTTCAATGACTTTAATACCGTTTTCCTTTAAATGCCTGAATGTTCCGCCTGTCGAAATAATCTCTACTCCTCTGTTTTGTAAAAATTTGGCAAGCTCAAGTATGCCATCCTTATAAAATACGCTTATAAGTGCTCTCTTAATCATTTCAATTCCTCCAAAATTTTTACTTTTCTATCTTCTATCTGTACCCTGCCTTCGGACAAATATTTAATAGCTTCCGGTAATGCTTTATGTTCTTCTGCAAGTATCCTTTTTTGAAGCTCTTCAGGCGTATCGTCATCCATAACCGGTACTGCCTTTTGCAGTATTATAGGCCCGGTATCCGTACCGCAATCGACAAAATGAACAGTACATCCTGAAATCTTCACCCCATATTCCAATGCTTTCTGGTGAACCTTAAGCCCGTACATTCCGCTTCCGCAGAAAGACGGAATGAGTGAAGGATGAATATTTATCATTTTATTTTTGTATGTTTCAATTATCTCCCCGCTTAGTATTGATAAAAACCCAGCGAGTACTATAAGATCTACTTTTTTATCTAAAATTCTCAGTATCTGCTGTGAAACAGTTTCCGTTTTTGATTTTCTGTCCAGCACATAAGTGTTTATATTTTCTTTTTTTGCTCTTTCAAGCCCATAAGCTTTTGGGTTATCGCTTAAAACGGCTTCTATGCTGCAGTTTTTTATGTAGCCGCTGTTTATACCGTCTATAACCGACTGCAAATCCGTTCCACCGCCTGAAATAAGTACTGCTATCTTAAACATATGCCTTCTCCTTGCTGCTCTACATGTCCAATTATATATGCCTTTTCGCCCAAAGATTCAATCTTTTTAACAACTGCTTCCTTGTCGCTATCACAGACGCATAAGACAAACCCTATGCCCATATTGAATGTGTTATACATTTCTTCTTCTTTAACTCCAAGCGATATTAGATGCTTAAACAGAGCCGGAACTTCATAACTGTTTTTATCTATAACGGCTGTGCATCTACCTTTGAATATTCTAGGAATATTTTCGATAAAACCGCCGCCTGTTATATTTGCCATGCCTTTTATCTCAAAATCATTCATTAACGACTCAATAAGCTTAACGTATATTTTTGTCGGTGTAAGAAGAACTTCACCCATATTTTTGCCGTTAAAATCAGCAGAGTAATCGACAATAAGCTTTCTTACAAGTGAAAAGCCATTACTATGAAGTCCCGAAGAAGCTATGCCGATAAGAGCATCCCCTTCTTTTATCTTACTGCCGTCTATTATTTCATCCTTTTCAACTACTCCGACACAAAAACCAGCAATGTCGTATTCGCCCTCGCTGTAAAATCCAGGCATTTCAGCCGTTTCTCCGCCAATAAGTGCACATCCTGCCTGAATGCAACCATCAGCAACTCCCTTGACTAAATCGGCAGCCACATTCGCTTCCAATTTGCCGCAAGCTATATAGTCAAGGAAGAACAGAGGTTTTGCTCCATGACATAATATATCGTTTACGCACATGGCAACGCAGTCAATGCCCACCGTATCATATTTTTTTGTATCGAATGCTATCTGCAATTTCGTTCCGACACCGTCAGTGCCTGAAACCAAAACCGGGTTATTGTATTTGCCAAGTTCGAACATCCCCGCAAAACTACCAATACTGTTAAGAACGCCTGGAATGAATGTCCTTTTAGCATGTTCTTTAATGAGCCTTACGGATTTATATCCTTCTTCTATGTCCACTCCGGAATCTTTATAAGTTGCCATAGTATCTACCTTTCCTAACACTTATTAAACCTATCTTTTGAAACGCCTATTGGTGCTGATAATGGATAGATGCCTCTAAAGCACCCCAAACAGAATCCTTTATCTACTTTAAGTGAATCCAAAAAGCCGTCTATACTCAGATAACTAAGGCTGTCTGCTCCGATATGCTCATTTACCTCTGCCGGAGTTTTATATGCGCCGATAAGTTCGTCTCTTGAGGATATGTCTATTCCAAAATAGCATGGAAACTTGACCATTGGAGAAGCAACTTTGAAATGGACTTCTTTTGCTCCGGCTCTCCTTAACAGCTGTATAAGTTTTTTGCTTGTAGTACCCCTGACAATGGAATCGTCTATAAGCACGATTCTCTTGCCCTCGACATTTACTTTGAGTGGATTCAGTTTAACAGAAACTGCTTTCTCCCTTAACTCCTGAGCCGGAGATATAAATGTCCTGCCAACGTATTTATTTTTTATAAGTCCCATTTTATTAGGCAAACCTGATGCTTTAGCATATCCTTCTGCTGCGGCAATACCTGAATCAGGCACACCAATTACTATATCCGCTTCAACAGGGCTTTCTTTAAACAGTTGTTCTCCAGCCCTTACTCTTGATTCATAGACATTTATGCCATCCATAACGCTGTCTGGTCTTGCAAAATAGATATACTCAAAAGCGCATGTTTCGCACTTCGTTTTTTCTGCAACATTTATTGACTTAATGCCGTTTTCATCTATTATAACTATTTCACCCGGATTTACGTCACGGACGAACTCCGCCTGAACGGCATCAATAGCACAACTTTCCGAACACAGGATATAGCTGTCGTTTAACTTACCAATGCACAACGGTCTTATGCCATTAGGATCTCTAACGCCAATTAGCTTATCTTTTGTGAGGATAACAAGGGCATAAGCCCCTTTAATAGCTTCGATTGCTTCAACTACTGCTCTTTCTACCCCTTTTTTAGCCGCTCTTGATATAAGATTGAGTATTACTTCAGAATCGGATGAAGTATGGAATATGCATCCTGCATCCTCCAAAAGCTCCCTTATAACATCAGTATTAACAAGATTTCCATTATGTCCTATGGATATAGCGCCCAGTTTGAATTCGCTGAGCAGCGGCTGCGCATTCATTATATTACTGGAACCTGTAGTAGAATATCTTACATGACCAATAGCTGATATACCTTTCATATTTGCTAGTATTTCACTGTTAAATACTTCACTTACAAGGCCCATACCCTTATTGCATATGAGCTTTTCTCCGTCAGATATAGTTATTCCTGCGCTTTCCTGTCCCCTGTGTTGGAGAGCATAAAGCCCATAATAAGTTAAAGAAGCAACATCCATTTTATCTTTAGCGGAGTATATACCAAATACTCCGCATTCTTCTTTAAATTTATCATCTTCTAAGTTGTACACAGTGCCCTTCCTTTCCATGTAACCACATACATGAAGCAATTAATTTACTCCAAGTCTTCTTAGTATCTCTATATAAGCTTCTTCTACATTGCCAAGATCTCTTCTGAATCTGTCTTTATCAAGTTTTTCGTTTGTTTTAGCATCCCAGAATCTGCATGTATCAGGTGAGATTTCGTCAGCAAGTATTATTTCGTCATGGTATTTACCGAATTCAAGTTTGAAGTCGATAAGTTTGATTCCTTTTTCCAGCAAGAATGCCTTAAGCACTTCGTTTATCTTAGCTGTCATTGCATATATTGTTTCCAATTCTTCTTTTGTAGCAATGCCTATAGCTATAGCATGATAATCATTAATAAGCGGATCGTTAAGTGCATCATTTTTGTAGCTGATCTCAAATACGGGTGCTTTAAGCTCCATGCCTTCTTCAAGGCCAAGCCTTTTAGCCATGCTGCCTGCTGCAACGTTTCTTGTTATTACTTCAAGAGGAACTATCTGAACCCTTTTACAAAGTTGCTCTCTATCGCTGAGTTTCTTCTCAAAATGAGTTTTTATTCCGTTCTTTGCAAGCAGATCGAAAAATATCGATGTTATTGTATTGTTCATTACACCTTTTTCTTTGATCTGACCTTTTTTAACGCCGTTGAATGCAGTAGCATCGTCTTTGTAGTAGATTACGATCTTGTCAGGATCATCCGTCGAGTAAACCTTCTTAGCTTTTCCTTCATAAATCATTTCGAGTTTTTCCATTATAGTTCCACTCCTTCTTCATTTTCTTTAATAAATTTTTGTTTCATGTTTTGTCTATACTCAATAAGCTTTTCTTTAATATCAGGATATTTAACAGCTAAGATTTCTACAGCCATCATTCCTGCATTATAACTATTGTTTATTCCCACTGTAGCCACAGGGATCGATTTTGGCATCTGAACTATAGAGAGAAGCGAATCCATTCCGCCCAGCGCCGCATCTATAGGAACGCCGATTACGGGAAGTACAGTATGTGATGCAATGACTCCCGGCAAATGCGCCGCAAGTCCTGCTGCCGCTATTATGCATTCATAGCCATCTTTTTCTATGCTTTCAATTGTTTCTGCAAGTTTCTCCGGTACTCTATGTGCTGAAAGGATAAATGCTTTGTATTCTATATCAAATTCATTTAGGGCTTTTGCCGCACCTTTCATTTTTTCTGTATCGGATCTGCTGCCAAATATTATTGCAACTTTCATATTAAACCCCCTTTTTTACTTGAAGTAATTTACGCCGCTCTCAAACAGCTTTTGGTCTTTCTCTCCCCATACATTCTTGGATACATAATTTCCCATTCGTTCAGAATGGCACATCTTTCCAAGTACCCTTCCATCCGGACTTGTTATGCCTTCTATAGCATAGGCCGAACCGTTTGGATTGAATTCTATATCATAAGTTGGATTGCCGTCTAAATCTACATACTGCGTAGAAACCTGACCTTTTTCGAATAATTCTTTTATGAATGCATCATTTCCAACGAATCTTCCTTCGCCGTGTGATACGGGGATCGTGAAGCAGTCGCCAAGATTTACGCTGCTAAACCATGGAGAAAGTTTGGAAACAACTTTTGTGTGAACCATTTTAGACATGTGCCTGCCTATTTCATTATAGGTAAGAGTTGGGCTGTCTTCATCAAGATCTCTTATTTCACCATAAGGAACAAGTCCAAGTTTTATAAGCGCTTGGAAGCCGTTGCAAATGCCAAGCATCAAGCCATCACGCTTATAAAGCAGGTTCATGACGCTATCAGCAACTTTCGGATTTCTAAATACTGCTGCAATAAATTTGCCGGAGCCTTCAGGTTCATCACCGGCGCTGAAACCGCCAGGTATCATAACTATCTGTGAGTTATTTATGAGCTTTACCATATTATTTATCGACTGCTCTATATCTGAAGCAGAAAGGTTCCTAAATATCATTATTTCCGCTTCAGCACCTGCATTTTCAAACTGTCTTTTTGATTCATATTCGCAGTTATTGCCCGGGAATGTTGTGATAATTACTTTTGGTTTAGCTATTTTTACTTTTGGAGCTAATCTGCTGCTATAATCGAACATAGAAGTAATCATTTTGCCTTTAGGATTTGTCTTCGTCTGAAATATACTTTCAAGAGTAGCAGTCCACGCCTCAAATGCTTCTTCAAGCGTTATTTTCTTCCCGCTTATTTCTATCGACTGATCATTATTAGTAGTACCAAGTATTTTGTATTCAATTCCTTTAAGCAATTCTGCTATATCATATGTGCTGTCTATTTCTACAACTAAAGAGCCATAATCAGGCAGAAACAGTTTTTTGTTTTCAATATCGCCTTCAAATGTCATGCCTATCTTATTACCAAAACTCATAAGCGTTACAGCTTCAGCAATGCCACCATATTTAACTGTCGCAGCTGCGGTTATTTTGCCGCTTTTAATAAGTGTGCTTACCGTATCAAAGTTCTTTTTCAGCACGTCAAACAGCGGCATATTCTCTTTATCCCTTTTTACAGGAATCAGAGCAATTATGTCGCCACTCTTTTTAAATTCAGGAGAAATTATGGCAGAAGCATCTGAAGCATTTACAGCAAAAGCCACTACTGTTGGTGGAACATCAAGATCCATAAATGTACCCGACATACTGTCCTTGCCGCCTATAGCAGGCACCTCAAAAGCCATCTCCGCCTTAAGCGCGCCCAAAAGAGCACTAAGCGGTTTGCCCCATCTTGCAGGTTCATCGCCTAGCTTTTCAAAGTATTCCTGCAGTGTGAGCCTTGCACTTTTGTAGTCTCCACCGCACGCAGTTACCTTTGCAAGAGCTTGTACTATCGCATAAACTGAGCCATGGAACGGACTCCATTTGGCCAAATCAGGGTTGCAGCCATGTGTCATTATTGTTGCCGTTTCTGTTTCGCCTTTTAATAAAGGAAGTTTTGCTGCCATGCCTTCAGTAGGAGTCAATTGATATTTGCCGCCAAACGGCATTAATACCGTCCCGGCTCCGACTGTGCTGTCAAACCTTTCAACAAGCCCTTTTTGGCTGCATACATTTAAGTCTTTTAAATTATTAAGCCAAGCTTCTTTAATATCTGAATCAGCGTTCTTAACGCAATCTCTAAGTGTATTAAAATAATCGGTATCGACAGGTGCCTTTATTTCAGCCTCTACTTCCTGCCTTATGCCGTTTGTATCCAAAAACTCTCTCTTAATATCGACGATCGTATTGCCTCTCCAAGACATTCTGAGTCTTTTGCTGTCCGTTACTGTTGCTACGATCGTAGCCTCCACATTTTCCTTAAGTGCTTCCTTTATAAACGCATCTGCATCCTTTTTATCTATTACAACAGCCATACGTTCCTGTGATTCCGAAATCGCAAGCTCTGTTCCGTCCAGCCCTTCGTATTTTTTAGGTACAAGATCCAGATTTATATCTATACCGTCAGTAAGCTCTCCTATAGCAACCGAAACACCGCCTGCGCCAAAATCGTTGCATCTTTTTATCATTCTGCTGACGTCCGGATTTCTGAACAGTCTTTGAAGCTTTCTTTCGGTTGGGGCATTGCCTTTTTGTACCTGTGCTCCGCATGTAAGAATAGATTCTTCCGTATGTTCTTTTGAAGATCCTGTTGCACCACCGCAGCCATCTCTTCCTGTTTTTCCGCCAAGAAGTATTACTACATCCCCTTTTACAGGTTTCTGTCTTATTACATTTGCCTGAGGTGCTGCTGCGATAACCGCACCTATTTCCATTCTTTTTGCAATGTAGCCTTCATCATAATATTCTCTTACCTGACCTGTGGGAAGTCCAATCTGATTGCCGTATGAGCTATAGCCTCTTGCAGCCTCAATCGTTATTTTCCTTTGAGGCAGTTTCCCTGGCAATGTATCTTCAATTTTCGCCCTCGGATCACCGCTGCCCGTTACTCTCATTGCTTGATATACAAACGTTCTCCCCGACAGAGGATCACGTATCGCTCCGCCTATACATGTAGCAGCACCGCCAAACGGTTCTATCTCTGTTGGGTGGTTATGCGTTTCGTTCTTGAACATTACAAGCCATTTTTCTGTTTTGCCGTCTATTTTAGCGTCTACAACAATGCTGCATGCATTTATTTCATCAGATAAGTCTATATCGGTTAGCTTGCCTTGCTTCATCAGTTCCTTCATGCCTATCGTTGCTATATCCATAAGGCACTCTGCTTTATCTTTTTCGCCATGAACCGATTTTCTTAATTCTATATAATCAGCATAAGCTTTTTTAATCGGCTCCGTATATTTGCCATCATCAAATTTAACACCATTGATTTTTGATTGAAATGTAGTATGTCTGCAATGATCAGACCAATACGTATCTATTACTCTTATTTCCGTTATAGATGGATCTCTTTTTTCATCATCTCTAAAATAATCCCTGCAGAATCTAAGATCTTCAATGCTCATTGCCAGATCGTTTGCATCAATAAACTGCTTTAGTTCTTTGTCATCAAAATCTGTGAAACCGTCTAGAATTTCAACATTCTCAGGTGCAGTCATAACCATTTCAAGGCTTTCCGGCTTTTCTTTGGAAGCTTCTCTCGAATCAACAGGGTTTATATAATAATCTTTTATTTTTTGTATTTCTTCTTTGGTCAATTTGCCTTTTAGCGCAATAACTGTAGCACTTTGGATTTCCGGTTTTTCTTTCTCGGAAATAAGCTGAACGCATTGTGACGCTGAATCTGCTCTCTGATCATACTGTCCGGGTAAATATTCTACAGCAAAGCTGACATACTCTTCTCCAAGATCTATTTCTTCGTCGTATACGTCATCAACTGTGATCTCTGAAAAAATTGTTGTCCGTGCCTTTTTATATTCTTCATCTGAAATGCCTTCAATGTCATAGCGGTTGATTATCCTGACATCCTCAAGATTATCCAGCCTTAGATTTTGTTTTAAGTCTAAAAGCAATACCTTAGCCTCTGTATTAAACCCAGGTTTTTTCTCCGCAAATATTCTTTTTACTTTGCTGCTCATATTATAATTCTCCTTATAAGTCCGCAAAACACGAACATTAAATTAGACATTATTAATAAAATTCGTACATCTTTATTATAATCTATAAGCGTGAATATTAAAAGTGCCCTTTTCAATTTTTTTATTAATATTTACATTTTCATTTATTTTTTTCAAGCTGCATAATTTATATAAAAAAAGTCAAAGCGCATTAAACGCTTTGACTTTAAAAAAGTTATAATCAGTCGCTGTACAAAACTACTTCTTCTGTATCATCTATTTCTCTTAAATTTACCTGGACATGCTCACTTCGTGCTGTAGGCACATTTTTGCCGATAAAATCAGCACGTATAGGCAATTCTCTATGACCTCTGTCTATCATTACTGCAAGAGCTATATACTTTGGCCTGCCAAGATCTACAAGCGCATCAAGTGCAGCTCTTACTGTTCTGCCTGTATAAAGAACATCATCAACAATTACTACCGCTTTATTATTTATATCTTCGCCCACATGGGTTTCGCTTACAACAGAACCTACAGTAGTTTTAGAAATGTCATCTCTATAGAGCGTTATATCAAGTGTGCCAACAGGTATCTTAACGCCTTCAAATTGCGCGATCTTGTCGCTCAAACGTTTGGCAAGAGGTACTCCGCGGCTTTTAATGCCTAATATTATTATATCTTCAGTACCTTTGTTTCTTTCCACTATCTCATGAGCAATACGAGTAAGCGCTCTATCCATAGCTTTTTCGTCCATGATGACATTGCGTTTCATATATACCTCCAATACTTAGCCTTATAATTCATATTCTTTATCAAGTATCGAAACGATATCTAGAAAATACCCGGGAAGTGGTGCATTGAACTCCATCCTCTCGCCTGTTTTTGGATGAATTAAAGATAGATTATGCGCATGCAGTGCCTGCCATTTAAGTCCGAAAGGATTTTTCTTCTTTCCGTATAAAGGATCACCTACAACACTGTGCCCTATATAAGCCATGTGCACCCTTATCTGATGCGTTCTGCCTGTATCCAAATGAGCCTCAATAAGCGCATAACCCCTGTACTGCTTAATCAGCTCTATATGTGTTCTTGCTTCTCTTCCGTCTTGCACTACCGCCATTTTCTTCCGATCCGTCTTATGTCTGCCTATTGGCGCTTCTATCGTTGCTTTAGGCGTCTTCAATATGCCTTCAACAATAGCAGTATAGCTTCTTTTTGCCACTCTGTTTTGTATCTGTTTTTGCAGTTCAGTATGTGCAAAATCGTTTTTAGCAATTACAATAAGGCCAGATGTATCTTTATCAAGTCTATGCACGATTCCAGGCCTCAACTCCCCATTTATGCCTGAAAGATCTTTTATCCTGTACATAATAGCATTAACAAGTGTACCTGCATAATGCCCCGGAGCAGGATGGACAACCATACCCTGTTCTTTATTAATTACTGCCATACATTCATCTTCGTATACAATGTCTATAGGTATGTCCTCAGCTTTTACGTCTACTTCTTTAGGTTCTTCAAATCTAATCGTTATAATATCTCCGATTTTGACTTTGCAGTTGCTTTTTGTTTCACTGTTGTTTAGAAGTATGTCACCTTTTTTTATCATAATTTGAATTTTCGTTCTTGAGATATCTTTATATAAAGCGCCTAGGTATGTATCCAGGCGCTCGCAATCATATTGTACTATGTGTTCAGTTTTGTTCATTTCCGGCCGTCTTTCTTTCATCTGAGTGCTCTTTGCTTACTTGCTTTTCATTCTCTTCCGCTTTTTTGTCTTCAATAAAAAAGTAATAAATGCCAAGCAGGATCAGTCCTACTACAAGACAAGCATCAGCAATATTGAATATAGCAAAATTTATTGCTCTAAAGTCAATAAAATCAATAACATAGCCTATCCTAATTCTATCAATCAAATTGCCAATAGCGCCACCAAGTATCACAGCGGATGATATTCTAAAAAGCATGCTGCTGTATCTATTTTTTAAGAGCAAATATATTATGACGATACAGGCAATAGAAGTTATAACAATAAAAAAAGGTTGCATGTTCTGCATTATACTGAATGCAGCCCCATAATTCCTTGCATATGTAAAATACAGTACATTTTCTATTACTGGTATCGACCCCAATGAAGTAGCAAGAAGCCATGTTTCAATGAGATGCTTTGCAAATTGATCCGCAAAGACACACACAAACACAATAATAATTTCTAACATAATGCCCCCAGTGGTATTTTTTATTATTATAACATACTCTGTAGCTATTTAATAGCCAACTTTGCTTTCAACTATTTTTACTATTTCAGCAATAAAGTCACCTATCAGCGGTATATTCTGCACTGCCAGGTTCCTTATCACGATAAGTATTATAGCTGTTATAACAGTAAAGCCGATAGCGGTACCAATTCCTCTTGATATGCCGCTTAACGTGTTTATATAAATTATCCGCTTAGTGTTGTTTAGATAACGTATATACTCATTAAGATGCATGCGTTCCATAACATAAGATAGTTCATGCAGTTTCTTTTCAAATCTTTCAATATCTTTATCTAATCGCGCCATAAACACCACCGTGCGTTTTTTATTAATATTCCACAGCACTATCGTATTTACGCAAAAAGATATTATACAAACAAAAAAAGTGCCTGTGCACTTTTAATTTTATTATATATCTTCTTTTTCAATTTCCTCGTTGCTAAACTCAAAATCAGCATTTTTGAAGTCATAGTCAGCAAATTTTAAAAGCCAGTTTTTTTGTTTATCAACGTATTCTATAAGTCGCTTTTGATATGCGGCAAAGCCTTCTTTAAGCTCTGCAGTTTCTTCAGTTATCCTTGCATACTCAAGCTTTGCCTGTGTTTCAAGTAAAGCTGCTTGTTCTTTAGCTTCCTCAATCATTGAGTCTGCTGTTTTATGTGCAGCAAGCAGTACATCTTTGATCGCAGATTCTTTTATTTTATATTCTTCTATTCTGGCACTGAGTTCTTCATTTTTTGCAACAAGCTCTGCCATAGCTTTATTCTGCTTTTGGGCCTCATCAGCAAGCATTTTTAGATAGCTATCCACTTGAGATACGCTATAGCCTTTTTTCTCTATGGCAAACACTTTATTACCGATATCCATCAAACTCAACCATCCAACCCACAAAAATTAATAATCTCTTCTGCCTGCTATATTAAAAAAATTCTTTCCTTTTAAATCTTCAGGTACATTACCAGAAATATCAACATTAACAGGAGCCAAAACAAATATACCTCTTGAAATCTTGTGTATATTTCCGTTCAGTGCATATACTGCGCCACTGATAAAATCAAGCGTGCGTTGCGCTACATCCTGATCTAGACTTTCAAGATTAACAATAACAGGTTTTTTAGATTTAAGATTATCTATTATATTTTGTGTATCGTCATAAGAAACAGGCTGATAGACGATCATTCTATATTTATTTTGCTGAGGAGTAGAATGCAAGTTTACTACCTTACTCTCTCTTTCCTGCTTTTTACTTCTGCCAAAGCTTCTTTGCGGAGGAGGTTCTATTTCATATTCATCTTCCTCTTCCATATATTCTTCAACAGGCTGTTGCTCTTGGTACGCTTCTTCTTCATACAACTCATCATCTTCTAATGTATCTTCTTCCAAACCAATTACATCTAATATCTTATTAAAAAAATTGCTGGCCATTCTAATACCCCCAAAAATTTATGCGCGTTTTCCAAATATCGCCGTGCCAATACGCACCATATTTGATCCTTCTTCTATTGCTTCAACATAATCACTGCTCATACCCATTGAGAGATAGGTAAACGGCGCATACAATAGATTTTTTGACTTTTGTTTCTCATAGATATCCTTCATGCGTTTAAAATAATTACGTACAGTATCGCCAGAAGATATAGGCGGTATCGCCATAAGTCCTTTTACTCTGATGTTCTCAAACTGTTCAAGTGAAACAATGAAATCATTAAGCTCATCAGGCATTATGCCGCCTTTCTGTATTTCCCTGCCTATATTCACTTCAATTAGGACATCTGCAATAAGATCGTATTTTTTTGCTTGCGCGTTTATCGCTTTTGCAAGTTCAAAGCGATCCATAGACTGTATTAGCCATACCTTATCTATTATGTATTTTACTTTATTTTTCTGAAGTTGTCCAATAAAATTCCAAAATACTTTGTCCTTGCCTAATGTTTCAAACTTGTCGGTAAATTCCTGTACCCTGTTTTCTCCTAAGTATTTAACACCAGCATTGACCGCCTCTATGCAGTCCTCCACAGGGAAAAACTTGCTTACGGCGATAAGTGTTATGTCCTTCGGATCTCTTCCGCTTTTTATTGCTGCATTTGCAATCCTATCATTTATTTCTAAAATATTGTCCTTGATACAACCCATTTTATAGCCTCTTTTTATTTTATAAGCACTTTAATACCTTCGCTAAAACTTGTGTTATCAAGTGCTTTTACAATTGCATTATTACTATCGGCCATAACAACCTCTACAGGCACAAATACATTATCGTTGCCGTTCTTAACATAAATGCCCGTTGTTTTGTCTTTCGTCGTTACAGCAGAAACAGGGACTGTAAATCCGCTGTAGTTTGCTTTAAATGTACCCTTTATGTTTCTTATTGAAATAAGGTTCCCGATAGCTTCATTCATCTTTATAGTATATAACGTATTACTGCTATCAATCTGCCTTACCGATATAACCGTACCCGTAAACGGCTTATCCAAATAACCTTCAAATGTTATATCGAATTTTTGATCTTTAGCAAAATAATAGCTTGGAGCATTCTGAACTAAGAAAACGCAATACCAGTCACCGTTTATCAGCCTATATATTGGCTGAACGTTACTGCTTGACGTTGTGCTAGTCTTTGTACCGTTCATAATTTTTTTAATATCGCTTAATGTAAGATTATCTATGTTGCTTGGTTGCAAAAGATCTTCATATCCGTCAAAATAGAATGACACTATACCGTCGCTATCAGCAGTCAGATCTGTTTTCCAGCCATTTATTCTATCTATGGCATCCTGCTCCTGCTGATATAGTTTTGTAAGTTTAGTATCTGCATTTGCTTGGGTCTTAGATTTAAAAAGTGATTTCCTCTGATCAAGCAATGTTTGCAGATCTGAATAAAGGGTTGAAAGATCCCCATCCTTTTCCCCATTGATTACAGCCTTTATATTAGAAAGCTTGTCCAGAATGCTTTGATTTTTATTAGTCAATTCAGCATCCAAAGTGCCTTTTAGAATAGTATTCTGCTGATAAGTCATTATATCGCTTTGTGTACTTACAAGATCCTGCATTACAGTATCTTTATAGCCCCATTTAAAAAGCTGAGCCACGGTATCGCCCTTTTTAACAGTATTACCTTCTGGAACATTGAAAGTTATTTTACCATAATTTTCTGCTTCAACAACTTTTTCATTACGAACTATTACAGTAGCCTCTGTCTTTTCGAACATGATGGTACCTTGCTTCATATCGGCATATGTACTTTCCCTGAAAAACAAAAAGTATGCCGCAATTAATGCAACAATAATGATACCTATCAATATATAAAACCTAGGGGCTATTCTTCTCTTTGCCATATTCTGCTCCTTAAATGGTTTTTTATATACCAAAAAAATACTCCGTTATACCTTCTCTTAATAGTATAACAGAATATTTATCTGTTTAATATACTTACATGTATACCTTTTTGCTGTATTTCTATTGTTTCGCATAAAGTTGAAACGATTTTCAAGCCTCTGCCGCTTTCTTGAAGTGCTAAAAAATCATATAAATCTATAGCATCATGCAAACTTGCTATTTTTGCCTCAAAATCTTTGCATAAATGAGATACATATATATCTATATTACAGTCCTCTATGCTTACCTTTACTTTTACAGGCAAGAGTTCCTCACAATTGCCATGCAGAAAACAATTAGCTAAAAGTTCATTTAGCACAAGTCTTACATCATATTGTTTTTCAGGGCAAATATCCAGCATATCATTAACAAAAGCAAGGATATCTTTTATACGGCTCCTCATATCATTTATGCTGTATAATTCTACACAAAACCAGTCCATTCAGCTTCACTCTACTATAATAATATTGTTCTTATATACATTATAAGCAAACATAATACTATTGAAACACCTAAGCTATGCAATATATTTTCTCAATTTAGCCAATATCTTTCTTTCCATCCTTGAAATGTACATCTGAGACACGTTAAGCTTTTCAGCTATCGCTCTTTGACTTAGACCATCGACATATCTACCAATAATGATCTTTTTTTCATCTGCAGTTAATTTACTGAGTGCTTTTTTGAAAAAGTCAGAATTTTCGATATCGCTGTAGCCTTTATCTTCTTCTCCCAAAAACGTCAACAGATCGGTGTTTTCTTCATCGTTCATATAGCTGTCCAATGAAGAAACATACGAAGCTGTCCTTGCTTCTAATAGTTCCAAGACACGTTCAGTCGATAATCCTACCTCAGCAGCTATCTCATCCGGTTTAGGTGTCCTTAATAACTTTTGTTCAAGCTGCAGCTGAGCCAATTCTATTCTCTTAAGTTCTTCGCTGTCGCGCCTTGGGAAACGCATTATACGCATTTTATCTCTAAAATAGTTTTTGACCTCACCGACTATTGTAGGAGTAGCAAAAGACGAAAACTTAAATCCCTTATCAATTTCATATCTTTCGATGGCTTTTATCAGTGCCAAAGAAGCAACCTGCAAAAGGTCTTCATATTCTATGCCGCGCCCTGAAAACTTCTTAGCAACTACCTGAGCAACATAAAGATAATGATTTACAAGTTCATTGCGTATATCTATACTTTTTGTTCTATTATACTCTTCGAAAAGAGCTCTTATATCTTCTTCTTTCAGATTATCTTTTGGCAACTCCATCCTGTTTTGCACACACCTTCAATTTAGTTCTTTTAAAAGCGAAATAGCACAAGCATCGTCTTTACAGGATATAAACACGCGATCTACCATTGACTCCATAATATTTACACTCAGCTCGCCGGCTTCTCCCGATAATAATGTGCATCTCTTATTGCGGGAAAGATTTATTTCAAGTTCTTTATCTATCTTAAATGAAATATCAATATTTTCATTGCCTTCCGACTCTTCTTCGCCTATAAGCAGTATACACCCTTCAGCTACACAGACCTTGAGATCTTCAATACTTTCCACATCAAGCCCTGCTCTCGTTGCTATGCCTGCAACAGCCAGTCTGACAGTCAAAACATATTCAGGTTTAGCTGGAATGGTTAGTAAAATAACATCATTCATACAGGATCCACCTCTAAACTGAATACATTATCAAGCCCTGTTATAGTAAATATTTTTGCTATATAAGGCTTTAAATGCTTAATGATTATCTTCCCGCCGTAAGATTTTACTTCTTTGAGTATACTTACTAAAACACCCAGTCCTGTACTATCTATGTAATTAAGGTTTTTTGCATCCAAAACAACATCTGCGTTTTTTTGAGCTATAAGCTGCAATAAACCCTTTTTAAGTTCTTGTACATTGTATATCTCTATATCACCTGACAGAGCAACAATCCATGCATTTGTTTTCTCATCGTATAAACTAGTCTCAATCATACATACTTCTCCTCGCTATGTATTATTATCTATAATAATACCATAACTTAGCTTTATAAGGAATAAATAATAAGAAAGTAGGCCCATCTATTTGTTAAAAAAATAATTAACTGCACATATGCTTTAAATAATGTAAATAGTATCATTTCAAAAAGTCGTATTATAATTGATTTATAAAAAAAATAGAAGGCAGTTTTTTGTGAAACGTCAAATTATCACTTATGGTTCCGGCGGACTTAGCGCAGAAGGATATCTATAGTTGACAATTCTATTTTAAACCAATACAAAGTAAAAAAGCTATAAATATGCTTCCTGCCACAGACCACAGATGGCGCTATAATGTATTCACATTAATTTTTTTAACAATTTTATGAAATATGATGCCAAGCTCTCATGGCTATCTCTTTTCACGCCTCTGCCCGGCGACCTTGAAGATTACTTGCTTGGCAATGGATATTATTTATGTTGGTGAAGGAAATACAAAGCCGATGATTGCATTATGGTACGAATGAAACGTCTATTATATTTAAAAAAGGCATACAAAAAAGGAATATACTTTGCGGCATAAGCGCATATGCAATTGGTCGGTTCGATTACGGTTCTCAGATTCAATCTCTGATGAATATGCAGAAATAAAGTTCTTATGCCTATTAAAAAACATTTTTAATAGGCATAAGCATGAAAACAGCGCTCGTAAACAGATTTTCAAAAATAGTTTATAATTATGATATTTGATACGGATTAGATGGTAATATGGTAATGCATTTTAAAAGTGAAGAACTTTTCACCGTTTTTGCAGGAAGTCCTGATTCAATAGGATACATATACTTAAACAATACAAAAAACCAATTTTGAATAAAACAAAAAGCCGTGAGCAAATATTCAGACGGCTTTTATTTTGTTCAATAGCAAATGCTTCTTTATTAGTTATCCAAATTCAATTCAATAAACTTTGCCTTTGCCAGTCCATACATAACTCCAGGTATTATTATAAGCTGCAATATTATTCCTGGAAACCCAATGATAATTGTTGATGCAAAAAAAGCAATAAGACCTACGCTGTTTGCAAAAAGTACTGCTTGAAACAAGCTGGCTGTAAGTCTGCCAAGAATCATTGCAATTAGCAATGGCAGATATACTCTTTTCATAAAAAGAGCATTTTCATTCCTTCTATATAAAGCATTAATAACAATAGTATAAGTAACTAGTTCCGGAATCATATATAATAAGCCTGAAAAAGGCGGAGAACCTGTAAAAATCCAATTCAATAGCGGTGTTATAAGTGCAACTGCAATTGCATAAGGCCAAGAAAGAATAAACCCTCCAAGCATGACAGTAATATGCATGGGCAGAAAAGCTTTGCAAGAACCAATAGCATGAAATATTATTGATAAAATAATACCGATAACAACCAGCAGTATAGCCCATATAATTTGTTTTATATCTAAATAACTTCTCAAACTTACTTTCCCCCTAAATAACACAATAATATAATTAATTAAATATATCAAATCCAAGAATCGCAGAAATACTGTAATATTAAGTGATTGCAGTATTCTGCGACAGATAAATTAGTTTGTTAAGCTATTAGCAAATTATGTAATTTTTATTTAATCCTTCCGTTAATAAATACGCCCAGCTGGGTGAGCCCGAGCTGTCTTTCTATTACCAGCAGTCGATTATACTTTGCTGTTCGTTCGCTTCTTGCAGGCGCACCTGTTTTTATCTGCCCCGCATTGACTGCAACAGCAAGATCTGCAATAATGGTATCTTCTGTATCGCCTGATCTATGCGATATTACAGTTCCATAACCTGCTCTCTTAGCTAAGCCTATTGCATTAAGCGTTTCTGTAAGCGTGCCTATCTGATTCATCTTTATTAATACCGCGTTTGCCATCTTGTTATCTATGCCATGTAGTATCTTTTTAGTGTTTGTGACAAATAAGTCATCACCTACTATCTGAATTTTGCCTCCTAATTTCTCTGTTAAAAGCTTTATACCTTCTTCATCGTCTTCATGCAGTCCATCTTCAATTGATATTATTGGATATTTTTCAACCAGCGTACAATAATACTCCACCATTTCTTTGTTTGTTAATACATTATAATCTCCTGAAAGTTTATATACGTTTTCTTCTTTATTAAAAAGTGCGTTTGCCGCTACGTCAATCGCAATAGCCATGTCTTTATTTGGTTCATACCCGGCTGATTCTATTGCTTTAAGCAGGAACTCGATTGCTTCTTCAGCAGAAGATATTTTAGGCGCAAATCCTCCTTCATCTCCTACATCAGCAGAAAGCCCTTTTGATACTAATAGCTTCTTAAATGCTTTATAAACCATAACGCACATCATAATAGCCTGCTGCATACTTTTGGCTCCTATAGGCATTATCATGAATTCTTGAAAATCAAGATTATTCGTAGCATGGGCACCACCGTTTAGTATATTCATCATGGGCATAGGCAATATATTTGTAGCCGTGCCCCCAATATATTTGTAAAGAGGCAGATTCAGTTCATTTGCAGCAGCTTTTGCACAAGCCGCAGAAACACCGAGCATCGCATTAGCCCCTAAATTCTTTTTATTTTCGGTTCCGTCAAGTTTTATAAGCGTCGTATCTATTAATGCCTGCATGGAAGCATCCATGCCTTTCAATTCTTTTGAGATAATATCTTCTATGTTTTTTACAGCCTGAAGTACACCTTTGCCTCCATATCTTTCTCCTCCGTCTCTTAGTTCCAACGCTTCATGCGCCCCTACGGAAGCTCCTGAAGGAACTATAAAAGAACCTTGAGTACCACTGTCAAGTGTAACGATTGTTTGTACTGTTGGATTGCCTCTTGAATCAAGCACTTCTACCGCATCTATTCTATCTATTTTCATAAATCCACCCCTTTTTTTATTTTGGGAATATTATTCCCGAAATAAAAAAAATAAAGCGCAATTATTGCGCTTATAAGTGTTTTATAAGGTTTTTCCCTGTCATTTCCTTTGGCACAGGAAGGCCCATTAACGAGAGCATTGTAGGCGCTATATCACATAACCGCCCTTCGTTTGCTAATTTAACATATTTTCGTTTGTCATCTATCAATATGAAAGGGACAAGATTAGTTGTATGCGCCGTATATGGCTTCCCTTTGTCCATCATTTTTTCAGCGTTGCCATGATCTGCAGTTATTATGGCCCTGCCGCCTTTGCCCCTTATTTTTTCTATGACTTCATGAACGCATCGCTCTACAGTTCCAACCGCCTTACAAGCAGCTTTGTAATTGCCTGTATGCCCTACCATATCAGCGTTAGCATAATTAACTATTATCACATCATATTTGTCTTCATCGATCAGCTCTAAAAGCTTTTTCGTAACTTCCAAAGCGCTCATTTCAGGTTTTAAATCGTATGTTGCCACTTTGGGAGATGGAATAAGTACCCTGTCTTCTCCAGGAAACGGCTCTTCCACTCCTCCGTTTAAAAAAAACGTAACATGGGCATATTTTTCTGTTTCAGCTATCCTCAGTTGTTTGAGTCCTTTATCAGAGAGATACTGACCAAGAGTATTTTCTAAATGCTGTGGTTTAAAGGCAATAAGAACGTTTTCAAACGTCACATCATACTGTGTCATGCATAAATAGCATACATCTCTTACGTTTTTTCTCTCAAAGCCGTCAAACTGTTTAAAAGTGAATGCTCTAGTTATTTCTCTTGCTCTATCTGGCCTAAAATTAAAGAAGATGATGCTATCGCCATCTTTTAGACCTGGATATGAATCTGAAACAGCCGGAATAATAAATTCATCCGTTATATCATCTGTATAGCTTTTTTCAACAAATTCCTGTGCATTATCGAATACTATCCCTTTGGCATCTGTTATAGCATCATATGCCTTTTGGACACGATCCCATCTATTGTCTCTGTCCATTGCATAATATCTGCCAATTATTGTTGCTATAGTGCCTATATCTTCGCTGTTAATAACCGATTCAAGTTGTTTGATGTATGTTATACCACTTGTAGGCGGCACATCTCTACCGTCCATAAAGCAATGAATATACACTTCTTTTATCTGTTGTTTTTTTAAAAGTTCAAGTAAAGCAATAAGATGATCTATATGGCTATGCACTCCGCCGTCCGATAAAAGGCCCATTAAATGCACAGCACCGTTTTTTTCTTTTGCAGAATAGATTGTTTTCAATATTTCAGGATTTTTCTCAAAAGAACCGTCTTTGATTGATCTGCTTATGCGTGTAAGCTCCTGATAGACTATTCTGCCTGCGCCTATATTAAGATGTCCTACCTCAGAATTACCCATTTGCCCAGCCGGCAAGCCAACCGCTTCTTCACTTGCGCGAATAACAGTACTGGGAAACTCTGCCGTATACTTCTTAATATAATGCGTACCACAGCCTTCTACAGCATTGAAACTGGAATAACCGCTTGTGCCATACCCGTCCATTATAATAAGAGCCGTTACTTCTTTACTCATTAATACCCTCTCTTAATAGCAAACTATTTTAGCAAATTTCTCCGCAACTAAACTTGCACCGCCTATAAGCCCGCCGTCTATCTCAGGCATAGCCATGAGCTCTTTTACATTCTTTTCATTCATGCTACCCCCATATAGTATGCGTATCTTTTCAGCTGCAGCAGCACCAACTTTTTTGCCGATAACCGATCTTATATGTGCAATAGCATCATTTGCCTGATCTGCAGTTGCAGTTTTGCCTGTACCTATAGCCCATATAGGCTCATAAGCAAATACGATATTCTCCACTTCGTTTGGCTTTATATTTTTAAGTGCAGCACTGACCTGCTTTTCAAGCAATGAAAACGTTTCATTGGCCTCTCTCTGATCTAGGCTCTCGCCAACACATATGATAGGCTTCAGTCCATTTTCAAGAGCAAATCCTACTTTTGCCGCAACAGAATCATCTGTTTCTCCGTAATACCCTCTACGTTCACTATGCCCTATTATAACATAAGTGACTCCAAGTTCTAAAAGCATATCAGCAGATATTTCCCCTGTATATGCTCCGCTTTTGTTTTCATTGATATTTTGAGCCCCAAGCGCAATATTTGTTCCATCTAACTGCTTTTTCAGTTCTGAAAGAGCCGTATAAGGCGGGCATACAGCTACTTCACATTGAGCGTCTTTCACTAACGGTAGCAGTTCTTTTATAAGCTCCTGTGCTTCTTTTACGGTCTTATTCATTTTCCAATTTGCGCATATAAATGGCTTTCTCATTTTTATATTACTCCTCTACAAAAAGTGAATATTGCTTAAATCTTTCTTTTTCATTGAGTGCCTCTACGCCAGGAAGTTCTTTCCCTTCCAAAAGCTCCAAAGAAGCTCCTCCCCCTGTTGAAACATGTGTCACGCATTTGGTAAATCCCAAATGATCTATAGCTGCAGCTGAATCTCCGCCACCTACTATTGTAGTGCCTTGACACTTAGACATTGCTTTTGCGATCTCCAGTGTACCTTTACAATAATTACTCATTTCGAAAGCGCCCATTGGTCCATTCCAAATAACTGTCTTAGCTTTTTCTATCTCATCAGCAAATATTTTCGCTGTTTCTGGCCCAATATCAAGTCCCATAAAATCAGGCTCTATTTCGCCTCTTGGAACTACTTTTATTTCATTTGCATCATTTTTGAATTCATCAGCAACCACGTAGTCTACCGGAAGCATTATTTTAACATTTTTCTTTTCTGCCAGAGCAAGGACTTCTTTTGCATACTGCAACCCTACTTCATCAAACAAAGATTTACCGATACTATAGCCCTGAGCAACATCAAAGGCAAAAGACATCGCGCCACCTATAAGTATCTTATCAGCTTTATTTATTAGATTTTTTATTACCCCTATTTTATCTGTAACTTTAGCTCCGCCAAGTATAACTACAAAAGGCCTTTTGGGGGCCTCAAGTGCTTCACCCATTATGCTCAGTTCTTTTTCAAGCAAAAGTCCTGCAACAGAAGGAAGATATTTTGTTATACCAACTGTTGAAGCATGAGCTCTGTGAGCTGTTCCAAAAGCATCGTCGACATATACATCTGCATAAGAAGCAAGTATTTTTGCAAACGCGTCATCGTTTTTCTCTTCTGCTTCATGGAATCTTAAATTTTCAAGCAGCACTATTTCATTAGGTTTAGCGTTATCGATTATTTTTCTTGTTTCTTTTCCGATACAATCTTCAGCAAATATTACAGGAACGTCTACAAGCTCCTGTAATCTATTTACAATGTGTTTTAATGAGTATTTTTCATTTTTCTCACCCTTAGGCCTGCCAAGATGCGAACAAAGAACTACCTTGTTTGCGCCTTCATTTAAAAGGTATTTGATCGTCGGCATAGCTTCCGTCATACGTGTATCATCCATAAGATTGCCGCTTTCATCTAGTGGTACGTTAAAATCAACTCTTACAATAAAGTCTTTTCCTTTAATAGAAATATCTCTTACTGATTCTTTCTTCATGTAATTTCTATTGATCATCATCACTATCTCCTGAATCTAATTTTTTGCCTTTATCATTCAATATTGAATAAGCAATATTTGTAGCATGGTCTGCAACACGTTCTAGGTCACCTATCATATCAGTGAAAACGACTCCAAACTCAGGGTTGCATGTTCTCATATTAAGTCTTTCGATATGGTGATCTCTATACAGCACCTGCAAATCATCTATTTCTTGTTCTGCCGGAGCAATTTTTTTAACTAATACATAATCGTTGTTTTCAAAAATTTCAACACTTAATTTAACGATATCTTTTGCTTTTTTACCCATTACTTCAAGTTCATGGAACGCATCTTCAGATATTTTGGCATCGCTCTCCACAAGGTATTCTATGTACTCAAAAATGTTCTCAGCATGATCTCCAATGCGTTCCAAATCAGCAACAACATGGAATAATCTGCCAACATATTTTGCATCTTTTTCAGATAATTGAAGCCTGGACTGAATCTCGACAAGATACCGTGTTATCTCAAAATTGAGGAAGTTAATTGTCTTTTCAGTTTCTGCAATGAGTGGTTTATTATAAAGATCCCTATTAAAGAAACTTGATAATACTAAGTCAAGATTATTTTGAACTAATTCGGACATTCTATGCACTTCTTTTGACAACTGCATAACTGCAAGCGGAGAAGCAGTGAATATGGTACTGTTCAAATAAAGAAGTTCTGAGCGAGGTGTTTCTTTGTCTTTGCCAGGTACGATGATTGTAGCAAGTTTGATCAGCTGATTTGCAAATGGGAAAAGGATTATCGTATTGATTATGTTAAACAACGTATGGAAGTTTGCTATCTGCCTAACTGCATCATCCCCTGAAATACTCTTTACAAACGGTACTATCGGTATGAACATTAACGCTAACAAGAAAATGATCGTACCTATGACTTTAATTGACAAGTGAATTACTGCTGCTCTTTTAGCTTCCTTTGATGTACCAATGCACGCAAGAATCGCAGTAATGCATGTACCAATGTTTTGTCCCAGAACGATATAAACGGCTGAGTCAAACCCTATAAGTCCTTGCAGCGCAAAAGCCTGAAGTATTCCTATAGAAGCGCTGGAGCTTTGTATGACTGCAGTTACTGCTGCGCCTATCAGCACTCCCAAAATAGGATTGTCGAAACTGATAAGTAAGTTTCGGAATGACTCCATTGTTTTTAATGGTTCCATTGCCTGAGTCATTAAACTCATGCCTAAAAAAAGCATACCAAAGCCAGCTATTATTTCACCGATCAATTGTATGCTTCTTTTTTTTACAAACATATATAGCATGACACCTATAAATAATATTATAGGGGCAGCATCTGTTAATTTAAATGCAATAAGCTGTGCTGTTATGGTGGTTCCAATATCCGCACCCATTATAACACCGACAGCTTGCATAAGCGTCATCACGCCTGCATTTACAAAACCAACTACCATAACAGTAGTTGCGCTGGAGCTTTGTATAATTGCAGTTACTCCAGTACCTACCAAGATGCCGGATAATCTGTTGTTTGTTAGGGCAGCAAGTATATTCCTAAGTTTATCACCCGCTAATTTGCCAAGGGCGTCGCTCATTATTTTCATGCCATATAAGAATAACCCTAAGCCGCCTAACAGAAGAAAGATATTGTAAATACTCATATGCTCCTCCGAACTTTATTAAAATTATAAATGTATTTTATCCACTGCATTTTATCTCTATAAAAGTCCTTTGAAATGCTGCTGTCTTATCGCTTCGTATAGTATTACAGCAACGCTGTTTGCCAAGTTTAAACATCTGATCGAATCTCGCATCGGTATACGTATCAATAGGCCCTTGTTTGCATCCAATATCTCTTTAGGAAGCCCTTTTGTTTCTTTCCCGAATACCAGAAAGCAGTCCTCATCGTAAGTAACATCACAATAATTCTTGTCCGCTTTTGTCGTAGCATAATAAAACTGTGAAGTCTTATACTTATCATGCAGTTCGTCAAAAGAATCATATACTGCCATCTGTGCTTTGTCGAAATAGTCCAACCCAGCCCGTTTAAAAGCTTTGTCCGTTATAGAAAATCCAAGTGGTTTTATTAAATGTAATTTTGCACCTGTTGCAGCACAGGTACGGATTATGTTACCTGAATTCTGAGGTATTTCTGGTTCAACCAGAACTATATTCATCATTTGCTTAACATCCTTAATAGCAACGATCTATCAATGTTCACAGCTAAATGCGGGCATACTTCTTGACAGCAAAAGCATTTTATACATTTGCTGTAATCTATAGCTGCCTTATTCCCAGCCATTTTTATGGCTTTAGCCGGGCATGTGTTATAGCAATCTCTGCAACCAACACATTTTTGAACATTAATAACCGGTTTTGTTGTCAACGTTTTTTCAAGAATTGGTATGAAGGGTTTGAAAATAAGTGGTATATTCCCTTTAAAAATTGATGTGCTGTGCACCTTAGCTTGTTTAAAGTCTTTCACCAAAAGCGCTGATATCTCAGCACCTTTAACATCGATATCTTTTATATCTCCGCTAAATAGCCCTCTTTCCTGGGCCCTTTTGACTGTGCAGATAGACAATGGCTCTGCATTTGTTATTGAAATAGCGACAGTATCTACTGCGTGAGGATTAAACCCAGCAATTATTGCTCCTATTTTCCTCGGAGTACCAGCTGACGGTCCATCACCTTCCATGCCATAGACTGCATCTACTATTGAGAAGACCGGATTTATAAAAGCAGCTATATCTACAAGCATATTTGAAAAATCAACTAATTTAGGCATCCTATAGTGGTATTCGGCTTTTGTCAGACCTGGGATACACCCAAATAGGTTTTTAACGGCTCCTGTAAAAGCTGTCATCCCATGTGTCTTGAGTTTTCCTATAGTTATAACAGCATCCGCTTCATAGATAGCTTTTACTACTGTAAACTTTTTAAGAACTGCAGCATCTTCATAAAACACATCTTTTGTGCTTACATCATAGTTAAGAGTTATTCCTTCTTGCTCGGCCATTTCTGTTATGCCGCATTTATCATATATCCCTTTTAGTGCCCTCTCATTAAAAAGGCCCGCAGGGCTATCTCCAACAATAACCTTAGCGCCTAGACTCTCTACATATTTCGCAACTGCCGCAACTACCATCGGATTGGTTGTTACTTGGTCTTCCGGATTTTTCTTCATCAACAGATTTATTTTTATAAAAACAGTCATGCCTGGGTGAATCACATGACCTAATCCACCTAAAATATTAATTGCTTCATTTACGGAACTAAATACTTCGTTTCTATCGTATGAGTCACACTTTATAAGTGCAACCGCTTCTCTTGCCATATATTACTCCCAAAGTTTTTAGACAAAATTATATATTGCATAAGCAAACCCATCGTCGTCACAAGTTTTTGTAACAAAGTCGGCGCTTTTTTTGATCATATCCTCTGCATTACCCATAGCAACGCCTATTCCCGCCATTTTTATCATGTCAATATCGTTATAATTATCTCCTATTGCCATGGTTTCAGTTAAATCTATATTAAGAATATCACAAATATTTTTCATTGCATATGCTTTTGTTATTGAACTAGCCATTACTTCCACATTGGATTCAAAAGATGAGGTAACACTTACGCCTTCTATTTTCACCAATTCATTATACATATTCTGCCTTTTCTCGTTATCTTCCGCAAAGAGAATAACAGATAAGACATCATCATCAGTAATACTGTCGCAAAGCTTTTGATTATTATCATAATAATAAAACTTCATTTTGTTTTTTTCGCCCAGCATTTTATCCCATCTGTTTTGCAAGCCTAAAGCACGTTCAGAATAAACAACATGAACAGAATCTATAGCATTCATAGCAAAAAATATATTCATATCATTAGCAATATCGCATATTTCTCTAAGATGTTTGTTAAGTATATTTTTCTTATAAAGTATATTGTTGCTTCTATATATAACTGCGCCATTACATGAAGACAAAAGCATATCATCGCTGTAAAAATCGCTGACTGCTTTTTTTAATGTCGGTATTACACGTCCAGAAAGAACAGCAATATGCACGCCCTTGCTTCTTGCATAATTAATAGCTTCTATATTTGCCTTTGAAACAATCTTTGTTACCCCTGCAATCGTGCCATCAAAATCTGCCGCTATTAGTTTTATATTGCCTTTTTGCATTCAATATACCTTTCTATTCTGCATTAAGCAGCAAAAAAGCCGCCAAGAGGCGGCTAATATTACTGCCGCTTAAATATTATAACATAACTTTGACATATGCATAATACTTAAACGAAACAAATATATTCTATTTTTATGGTGCCGAAGTCGTCGGTGTCGAGGTCGCAGTCGTTGACGGAGTTGGTGTCGGGGTCGGTGTTGCTACTGCCAAAGTTCCAACTATACGTTTACCCGCTCTTGCAGGATATGTATCCGTAGAAACAAGTTCCGTTTTTATAACTGTTCCATTCTTTATAAATTTTTTATAAGTTTTTGATATATAGCCAACGCTTCTTGTAATAACCACTTCATTATACGTAGTAGGTTGTGTGTTATCCTGCACTATAACTTCATCTGATGTTGGCTGCAGCGTTGCAACAACTTCTGACGTTACAGAAATTGTTACGCCGTCATCTAATGGTTCGCCGTAGATTTTAAATGTCAATGTAGATTTCTTTTTATCTATTATAGCAAATATAAATATTGCATGATCATTATCATTTCTAAATACTAAATCAGGCCCGCCTGTGCTTATTGTAGCATCTCTGCCAATAGGCACATATGTACTCGGTATAGAGTGAGGAGATCTTTGCAGTATTGTTACATCAGCCATCAAAAGCGCATTATATAATGTTGAGGAAACCTGACATACACCACCACCAAGTTCATCAACATGCTCGCCGTTTAAAATAGCAGGCGCCAAAAACCACCCTTTGCCATCTACTCTTGGACCTAACACATTATTTATGGAAATCGTTTGACCCGGTTCAACTTTTAGACCATTAATTATTCCTGCCGCTTTCTCAATATTGCCTTTTCTGCCTGAAGACCCCGTATAGGTAGTTTTATATGTGGAAATAAGAGATGTATATTTTTTTAATTCTGCTACCGTTTCTGTAGGCTGAACTTCTGTTGTAGGCACTTCTATCGTAGCAACAAAATTACCTGCATCTATTTGTTCTGTTATCAGATTGTTAAGCGATTCTATATCAACAGAATATCCAGCGGTGCCTTCTTTGTACACAAGATCGGTCTGGTTAGATGCAATACTGACAGATGGCTCTACAACTGCTTTTGAAAGAGGATCCAGTTTAGCATCTATGTTTGTAAGTGTGCTATCCTTATCGATAGTCATTGTTATCTCAAAATTTTTTCCGTTTTCAAGTTCTTTTTTTGCTGCGCTTTTATCGAACGAATTTCCTTCAAGCCCATATTTCAATGCTTCGATCAATACATCTTCAGTATTAAATGTCACCACAAAATCTTCGCCCGTGATTTCTACAGTACCATGATTGTTCTTAAGCGTATACTTTATCTCAGCAACTTTATCTTCTTCTACACCTTCGAGTTCTGTTTTAGCTTCTTCATATGTTTTACCCGACATATCAATCCCGTTGATACTTATTCCGTCAGCAAATGTACCACTTTCTTTTAATGCTTCGATTTGTTGTTCAGTAAGAGAATCTACTTTAAAATATAAATCGTATGCAAAATAGCCTGCTACACAGCATACTGCAACTATAGCTGCAATTATTCCAATAAGTTTATTTTTATTCTTTTTATGTATCTGCTTTTTCTCGAGTTTCCCATTATTACTTGAATTCATCTTATAACCTCACAATTGCATTAAAAGTCACACTTGCAACAATAATAATACACGCGACTTTTTTTGTAAACATGGTATCTGCACATTTAATAATTGTTCATTTTTTGTAGTATTTTCGTAAAAACATAGATGTAGTCTGTCATTTGCTAACGACCGTAAGCATTAATATTAGATTCCAAACAAATTAATACTCATTACTTGTTTTAAACAATAAAACGTTTAGCGAATCACTTAAATGGACATTTTCAACATAAACACCGTCTTTTATTTTAAGATCGACCGTTGCAAAATTCCAAATGCCCCTAATCCCTGCATCCATTGCTATATCTGCAACTTGCTGTGCTCTTTCTTTTGGTGTAGCTATCACAGCGATATCTACTTTGTTTTTGCTTATAAAATCATGCAGCTGAGCAATATCATATACTTTTACTCCATTTATACTACTTCCTATTATTTTATCGTTTTTATCAAAAGCAGCTATGATATTGAATCCTTCATTTCTGAATCCCGCATAGTTTATTACAGCTTGTCCTATATTACCTGCTCCTATAAGGACAGCTTTGTATGAATTCATGAGTCCCAAGATATTTGCCATTTGATGACGTAACGTTTTTACGTTATAGCCATATCCTTGTTGTCCGAATCCTCCAAAGCAGTTAAAGTCCTGTCTTATCTGCGACGCATTCAACCCCATCTTCTCACTTAATTCTTTTGAAGATACCTTTTGAATACCTGCTTTATCCATTTCAGTTAAGTATCTATAGTATTTCGGCAGCCTTTTTATTACCGCTTCAGATATTTCTTTTTTCTGCAACTTTGAACACCTCTTCTATAAAATTAGCTATATATAAGCATACCAATTACTGCAGCGCATATTATAGTGATTATTGGCGAAACTTTGTATTTTACAATTACAACAAATGAAATTACTGTCATCGCTATCGCTAAAAAATCTATGCTGCCCAAAAAGTTTATTATCGAACTTAGATCATAACCTTTAGGGAAAAATGCTGCAATCCCTAAAGTCGACGCAGCAGAAGCAATCAGAGCAGCTACGACTGGCTTTATTCCATATAACGCACCTTTTACAAGAGTTGTCTCCTGCATATTAAAGAAGTATTTAGCTATGATCAGCGTTATTACAAGAGAAGGTGTTACCAGTCCAAGCGTTGAGATAACCGCACCAAAAAAGCTAGCTGCTTTCATGCCGGAAAATGTCGCCGCGTTGATTGAAAATGGGCCGGGAGTCATTTGTGCTATTGCAATCATATCAAGTACTTCTTGATTGGTCATATATCCGCCTGCAACCAGATTGTCTTGTATCAGCGGTATCATTGCATACCCGCCGCCTATTGTAAATAGTCCTATCTTAAAAAACATAAAGTATAAACTAGCTAGCACGATTTCTCCTCCTATAGTATAAATATCCAACGATACCACCTGATAGGATGAGTATTATTGCATTTATATCTGTAAAAAATGCAAGTATAAAAGCAACCGCGCATAGTATTCCAGTAAATATGTCCTTTATTGAAGGCCTCCCTAATTTAATTATTGCCGAACATATAAGTGCAACTACAGCAGCTTTGATCCCTCTTAGTGCTCCGATTACATATCTGTTATCTCTAAACTGCAAATAGAACATCGAAATAATGCTAAGAGAAATAAGTGACGGGAGCACAACTCCAAGTGCACATATGAGTGCTCCTTTTGTTTTTCTTGCTCTGTAACCAACCATAATAGAACTATTGACCGCTATCACGCCTGGCACTGATTGTGCAACAGCTATAATGTTGCACATATCTTCTTCGTTCACCCAATGCTGATGTGTAACGAATTCATCATGAATAAGGGCTATCATTGCATAGCCCCCACCAAAAGTGAATGTTCCTATTTTTAGGCAAGCAAGAAATAGCTTTAGAAGCTCAGGCTTATTAAGTTGCTCTTTAGCTATTTCATTTTCTCCCATTAGATTCCTCCAAAAAGCTATCAAGCATTCTGTCTAGTATAATTAAGCAATCCGCCTGCAATAAGCACTTTCTTTAATCTCTCAGATACATTTAATTCAACTTTGAACTCATATCCCTTTGTTATATTCTTAATTGTAATCACATTTCCATTTTCAATCTGCTTCGGAGCATCATTTATTACTAATTCATCACCCATCTCTAGCTTATCATAATCTTTTTCATCAGTGAATGTAAGCGGTAATATCCCTGAGTTGACAAGATTTGCTTCATGTATGCGTGCAAACGACTTTGCGATGACTCCTTTTATTCCCAAATAAAGAGGAGCTAAAGCTGCATGCTCTCTTGATGAGCCTTGTCCATAATTCTGCCCTGCAACTAAAAATCCTCCGTTTTTCTCTTTTGCTCTTTTAGGTAGCTGAGGATCTACAGGCGCTAAGCAATAATCAGAAAGATAAGGAATATTTGACCTATATGGAAGCAATTTTGCATTTGAAGGCATTATATGATCTGTTGTTATATTATCTTCCATCTTAAGGAGCACTTCACCTTTGACATCCTCAGCTAAAGGCGTATTTTGCGGAAAAGGTTTTATGTTTGGTCCTCTTACTACTTCAACATCTTTTGGATCATCTGCCGGAGGAACGATAAGGTTATCATTTACAGCAAATACTTCAGGATCTTCGATATCCAAATCAACGTCTATCTCAGAAGGATTTGTCAGCACGCCTTTTAATGCGCTTATCGCAGCTGTTTCAGGAGAAACCAAGAATACGCTTGCGCTAGCTGTTCCGCTTCTTCCAAAGAAGTTCCTGTTAAATGTCCTTAATGATACAGCATTTGTTTTTGGTGCCTGACCCATACCGATGCAAGGTCCGCACGAAGATTCAAGTACACGAGCACCTGAATTAATTATATCTGCCAGTGCTCCGTTTTTAGCAAGCATGCCTAGTACCTGCTTTGAACCTGGCGCTATGACCAAGCTTACATCTTCCGCTACTGTTTTGCCTTTAAGTATGCGTGCAACTTTCATAAGGTCTCTATAAGAAGAATTAGTGCAGCTTCCTATAGCAACCTGATCTATCTTTATAGGGCCAATCTCACTTACTTTTTTAACATTGTCAGGCATATGAGGCATGGCTGCAAGAGGTTCCAAATCAGAGAGATTTATCTCAACTATTCCATCATATACAGCATCTTCATCAGCTTTAAGCTCTACAAAATCTTCTTCCCTTCCCTGGGCTTTAAGGAATTTTCTAGTTATTTCATCGCTTGGGAAAATAGATGTCGTAGCGCCCAGTTCAGCTCCCATATTTGTTATAGTAGCTCTTTCGGGAACACTCAGTGTTTTTACGCCTTCGCCCGTATACTCCATTACTTTACCTACTCCGCCTTTTACACTAAGTATTCTAAGTATTTCCAAAATAACATCTTTTGCGCTGACATACTTTTTAAGCTTTCCAGTGAGATGCACGTTTATAACTTCAGGCATAGTAATATAGTATGGTCCGCCTGCCATAGCAACCGCAACATCAAGACCACCTGAACCTATAGCAAGAGCACCGATTCCACCCGCTGTAGGTGTATGAGAATCAGAACCTATAAGCGTTTTCCCCGGTTTTGCAAAACGTTCCAATTGGACTTGATGGCAAATGCCATTACCTGGTTTAGAAAAATATATGCCATGTTTTTTAGCAACTGTCTGTATATATTTATGGTCATCAGCATTTTCAAAACCTGCTTGCAGCATATTATGATCGATATAAGCAACTGACTTTTCTGTGTTTACCTTTTCAACGCCAATAGCTTCAAACTGCAAATACGCCATTGTTCCTGTTGAATCCTGAGTAAGAGTCTGATCCATTTTGAGCGCGATTTCTGTCCCAGGAACCATTTTGCCAGAAACCAGATGCTTTTCAATTATTTTTTGAGTTAAATTTTTCCCCATGCTCTGCCTCCAAATACTATAAAATTAAAGCTTTTGCTTTTATTATTAATAAGGTAAGATATAATATATATTCTAACACAAAAAAAAAATAATTCCTATATGTCCTTTGCGCAATAATTATAAGTTATAAGAGGTAAAAAATGAAGCTCTGGGGAATAATAAAAAAGAATCATAAAATAATAAATGATCAGATTGTGGAACTAGACTCTTCGTTAAATGATGAAGCTTTTTTATCCGCATTAAAAGAAATCTGTGTTAATTTTGATATAAGCGTACCAGTTGTTCTTTCTAAACATACTAATGAACTGAACAAATTTAACAGAACAGTTTTTAAAGCTTATGATTTTATTGACCCAGTCAATTTTGATTCATTCGAAATAGAAATATTTGATAAAAAGAAGAAAGATGCATAAAAATGCTATCAAATAGTTACATTAGTATAAACACAATAAAAAGGAGTTGATAGCTTTGGATAAATTTGCACTAGTTTTAGTCATAATCGGCGCTTTGGTTTGGGGCATGGTTGGGCTGTTCCAATTCGATATAGTTGCAGCAATGTTTAATGGCCAAACAAGTGTTTTAAGCCGTATTATCTACACACTGGTTGGTTTAGCCGGTTTGTGGAGTATCTCATTTTTATTTAGGGATAGAGATAGAGATAGAGAACAACATGCGAAATAAATTATATGCAATTATTTTTTAAGAGCCATTATTTGGGCTCTTAATTTTATTTTTTTATAATGCAAATGATGGTATGATAATAGCATAAAAAAGAAAGGTGGAATTTTGATGGTTAATATGGAATTAATTGGTGCTGATATTATTGATCTTTTGGATAATAAAGGCGCATTTTTTATTACAGGCAATAAAGATAAGCTGAATGTCATGAATATAGGCTGGGGTACGATCGGATATTTTTGGTCCAAACCAACATTCATAGCTGCTATAAGGCCCTCAAGATATACATATCAGTTTTTGAAAGAGAAAGCGGAGTTCAATGTATGCTTTACAAAGGGTGCTTTAAATAAGCAGCTTGTTATGGTGGGCACAAAATCAGGCAGAGATATAGATAAAAGGAATATTGAAGGCATAACATATATAGATTCAAAGACAAACAGTACTCCTGTTATTGAAGAAGCGGATTTCACAATAGAATGCAAAGTGCTTTATACTCAGCCATTGGATCCAAACGCTTTGCCGGAAGACGTCAAAAAAACCTTTTATGGCGGCAGCGACCCTAAAGACGTGCACACAATGTTCTATGCTGAAATAACCGCGATGTATTAAAAATAAATAAAATTTAAGAAGGGCAAGTCAAACTACTTGCCCTTCTTTTTTATTACAACGTAAAGATTGTATATTTACTTTAACATATATCGCATACATTTGTCACTTGTTAATTATTGTATTACTTAAAGTATCGTTCCAAAAGGCCTAAGAATGCTTTTCCATGGCGTGCCTCATCTTTACACATTTCATGAACAGTATCATGTATTGCATCAAGATTAAGCTCTTTTGCTTTTTTGGCTAACATGAGTTTGCCTTCTGTAGCACCATATTCAGCATCAACACGCATTTCCAAATTCTTTTTTGTGCTTGGAGTTACTACTTCGCCCAGCAGCTCAGCAAATTTAGCTGCATGTTCTGCTTCTTCATAAGCTATCCTTTTATATGCTTCGGCTACTTCAGGGAACCCTTCCCTATCTGCTACACGACTCATGGCAAGGTACATACCAACTTCAGTGCATTCTCCTGTAAAGTTTTCACGCAAGCCTTCTATAATACTTTCGTCAACACCTTTTGCTATGCCCACTCTATGTTCATCAGCCCAAGTACGCTGTGTGCTTGTTTTTTGTTCAATAAATTTCTCTTTTGGAGCATTACACTGAGGGCATCTCTCTGGTGGCTCTTCTCCTTCATATACATATCCACAAACAGAACAAACCCATTTTCTCATAACTAATTCCTCCTAAAATGCATTTTTCAAAGATTACATTTTTTATAATCTTTCCTTTGACATATATATACCATAATAATTTAAGAGTGAACCAATTTTTTATTCTACAGTAACACTTTTTGCAAGGTTCCTTGGCTTATCTACATCGCAGCCTCTTTCTACTGCGACATAATAAGCATAGAGCTGTACAATTATAATAGCAAGTATAGGTGTAAAAAGGTCTTCAACGTCAGGAATAGTAAACAGATAATCTGCTATCTCAGATACTTTTTCTTTATCTCTTTCTTTACATATAGCAAGCACTTTTGCTCCTCTGGCTTTAACTTCCATCATATTAGACAATGATTTTTCTATTATAGAATGCTGCGTAGCTGAAACAATTACAAGCGTATTTTTCTCAATCAATGCAATCGGCCCGTGCTTTAATTCTCCTGCCGGGAATGCTTCAGAATGGACATAAGATATTTCCTTCAGTTTTAATGCACCTTCAAGCGCAACAGGATAGTCGAGCTGTCTGCCAAGATAGAAAACAGAATTAGTTGCAAAATTATGTGCTGCGAACTTCTGTATCGTTTCTTTCTCAGTGAGAACTCTGTTTGCTTTTTTAGGCAGTTGTTTTAATTCATTTAGCAGTTCAGCATATTTTTCATTATCAATAGTACCCTTAGCTGAGCTCAATTCCAAAGCGATCATATTGAGCGCCATAAGCTGCGTTACATATGCTTTTGTTGAAGCAACAGCTATTTCCGGGCCAGCATGCGTGTATAGCACTGTATCCACTTCTCTTGAAATAGTACTGCCTACAACATTTGTTATTGCCAGAGTCTTGCAATTATGTTTCTTGCAAGCTCGCATTGCTCCCAACGTATCTATTGTTTCTCCAGATTGGCTTATTATTATGCAAAGGTCATCTTTATCAAGCAATATATCGCTATATCTGAACTCAGATGCTATCTCAACTGTTGTTGGGATCTTAGCCAGTCTTTCAAAAACCTTCTTTCCGACTAAGCCGGCATAGTATGCCGTGCCGCAGCCAATAACAAATATACGTTTTACACTTTTTAACATATCAGGAGTTAATCCTGCTTCGCTTAAATCGATTTTTTCATTCTTGATCCTTGTTGAAAGAGTATCATTAAGCGCTTTGGGCTGCTCATGAATCTCTTTTATCATAAAATGCTCATAGCCAGCTTTTTCTGCTGAAGTAACATCCCAATCTATGTGCATGACCTTTTTTTGTATCTCTTCATGTTTTGCATTGAAATAAATGACTTTTTCTTTAGTTAGCGCAGCCATTTCTCCATCTTCAAGTACAGCCACTTCTCTTGTATGATTAAGTATAGCAGGGATATCTGATGCTATGAAATTTTCATCTTCACCAAGTCCTATGATAAGCGGGCTGTCTTTTCTTACAGCTATTATCATATCAGGGTGTTTTTTTGATATAATAGCCAGAGCATAAGATCCTTCTAGTCTGTCAATGGTCTTTTGTACTGCTTTTATAAAGTCACCGTCATCATAGTAATTTATAAGATGAGCGATGGCTTCTGTATCCGTATCAGAAGTGAAATGTACGCCTTGTTCTTTCAGCCACTTTTTTAATTCTTGGTGGTTCTCAATTATTCCATTATGAACAACAGCAACAGTTCCGTTTTCGTTTACATGAGGATGTGCATTAGCATCTGAAGGTACTCCATGTGTTGCCCATCTTGTATGTCCTATACCTCTTTCTCCTGTAAGAATATGTTCTTTTAGTCTATCTTCAAGGACTGATAGTCTTCCCTTTGCCTTTTCTACATTTAGATTTCCTTCATCGTCAAGTACAGCAACCCCTGCAGAATCGTATCCTCTATATTCAAGTTTTGATAATCCTTCGATAAGGATATCTATTGCTTGCTTATCTCCGATATACCCAACTATTCCACACATAATTAACGCCTCCTAAACGTATTAATTCAGTCTCTGCTCAATAAGTTTTGCTAGATTCTCCGCTTCCTTTCTTATTGCAGCTTCGTCTTTGGCCTCTATCATTACTCTGACCAGCGGCTCTGTTCCGGAAGGACGTATAAGTACTCTTCCTTCACCATGAAACATTTCTTCTATGCGCTCAATCTCTTTTCTTATCACGTCATCCTTTAAGTAGCTCTGCTTTTTCTGTTCGCTGACTTTAGCATTTACAAGTACCTGAGGGTACTTTTTTACTATCGCGGACAGTTCGGAAAGTTTTAACGATGTCTGCATAAGCACATCTAAAAGCTTTATTGCAGTCAGTATACCATCGCCTGTCGTATTGTGCTCTAAAAACACTATATGACCTGACTGCTCTCCGCCAAGGACGTATCCGCCCTTTCTCATGCACTCGATAACATATCTATCTCCGACATTTGTCTGCTCTACTTTTATTCCTGCTTGATTAAGCGCTACAAATAAGCCAAGATTGCTCATGACCGTTGTAACAAGCGTATTGTTTTTGAGTTTGTTTTTTCTTTTTAAAGCCATAGCGCAGATGCCCATTATCTTATCGCCGTCTACTAATACGCCATGTTCATCAACAGCTATTACTCTGTCCGCATCGCCGTCAAAAGCAAGGCCTATATCTGCTCCGCATTCTGCAACAAGCTGCATAAGTCTTTGAGGATGTGTTGAGCCGCAATGCTCATTTATATTACTTCCATCTGGTTGAACATAATAAGATATAACAATTGCTCCTAGCTGCTCAAATATTTTGGGTGCAATATCATATGCTGCACCGTTTGCGCAGTCCAGAACTACTTTTAGTCCATCATAAGTATTTTCTGCTGTAGAAACAAGAAAATCTGAATAATCCCTAGAAGCATTTTTAATGCGTACCGTTCTTCCAACATCTATTCCTATCGGCAGCTTTATTTCTTCGGTGTTATCCAGAATTATAGATTCGATCCTATTTTCTGTTTCATCTGACAATTTAAATCCGTTTTTATCTAAAAATTTAATTCCATTGTATTCCATAGAATTATGTGATGCAGAAATAACTATTCCGGCATCAGCCTCATAGTATCTAGTAAGATAAGCAATTGCAGGAGTCGGCATAACGCCAACAAGCTCAGCTTCAGCGCCGACAGAGCAAATTCCTGCGACTAGAGCAGCCTCTAACATATTGCCAGAAATGCGAGTATCTCTTCCAATAAGGATCTTAGGCCTTTTTGATTGACTGGTAAGTACATATGCACCCGCTTGACCCAACTTAAAAGCAAGTTCGCAAGTTAAATCTTCGTTTGCAATCCCCCGTACCCCATCAGTGCCAAAAAGCTTTCCCATTTAAAAAAATACCCCCTTAAAGAAATTAACCGGCGCATAAATTATAACATTAATTAAATTTCTTTACAATTAGGAGGTAGTCTTTTGTTTTTTATAGATTAATCCTTATGCAAAATGTACTGTTCTGCGCAGAACGCTGCAACTGCCCCATCCGCTTCCGCAGTTATTATCTGGCGCAGCGCTTTTTGCCTGATATCACCTGCAGCAAAGACGCCCGGAATATTTGTTTTCATTTCCTGGTCCGTTATTATAGCACCTCTTTCGTCCATTTCAACGATGCCCTTTACATCTTGGGATTGAGGTATATTGCCTACCGCAATGAATACTCCATCCACATTCACTTCATGTGAATTCGTTCCGTCTACTTTTTCAACCGTAATTGATTTAATATTATCTTCGCCGTTTATCCTAATTACTCGACTGTTCCAAATAGGTTCTATTTTCTTTTCTTCAAACAGCTTTTTCTGAAGTGTCTTATTAGCTCTCAGTTCATCTCTTCTGTGTATTATATAAACTTTCTTACAGAAACGTGCCAAGTAAAGAGCATCTTCAACCGCAACATCTCCACCGCCTACCACAGCTGTTACTTTATCTTTAAAAAACGCACCATCACAAGTAGCGCAATATGAAACGCCTTTGCCTCTTAATTCTTTTTCTCCCGGAGCATTAAGCGGACTTGGAACAGCACCCATAGCCAATACTACAGTTTTTGCTTCATATACCGTATCTCCGCAATATATTTTTTTTACATCGCCTTCAAGCTCCATTTTCGTTACATCGTTATAAATTGTCTCAACATTGAACTTTGCCGCATGTTCCTGAAGCTTAAGAGCATAATCCACTCCGCTAATCGTTTCACTGAATCCAGGGATATTATCTAACTCGTATGTATTAGTGACCTGCCCTCCTACATACATTTTTTCGATTACTGCTGCCTTCAGTCCGCCTCTGCATGCATAAATTCCGGCAGTCATACCAGCTGGGCCACCGCCTATAATTAATACGTCGTACATTCTTTTACCTCCAAAAATACTGATACGTTAAGTATACCCTTATTAGAAAAAGTTAAATAATAAATTTTTTGTAATCTATATTTTATAATAACATATGGTATAATATTTTAAAATCTATGCCAAACATTGTGGAAGCACAAAATAGGTCACGTTGTGTATGTCGAGCAAAAACAAAAGAGCTTGACAGTATCTTATACGGCAGTAAGACCATGCTGATTCGTGGCGCAGTCAGAACAAAAATGCCTTATGGAAAAGTATTTATGAGCGATGTAGTATATTTTATCAAAAACAACGATGAAGGAGAAATCAAAGCTAAAGCAACTGTAGCATCAGTATTCAATTCTAAAAGAAATAGATAAAGAAAAGTCACTTCGCTTATTGCAAATAATATGTCAAAGCTTAAATTAAGCGATGCACAGACAGAAAGGCGGCAGATAAAAGATATCTTGTGCTTATCGAAACCAAAGATGCGAGCCTTTTAGCATTGATAAAAGTAATTTTGGAAATATGGACGACTGGCTTTAGGTAGAAGATATAGAAAAAGTTAAAATATAGTTTTGGATATGGAGAGTTCTTATGAGTGATATCAAATTAGTAAAACCAACAATTGAATACGCAGAAGATATAATGAAGTTCCGTCAGGAATTATTGGATCTGGGAGAAAGTTTTGCTGGCTGCGGAAAGCTTCGTGATTGTCAGACAGCAGAAGAATGGTTGAAAATCATTGATATGTATGAAAGCGAAGAAGCTTGCTCAAAAGTCTTAGTTCCATCAAGCACTTATATCGCAGTACGTTTATCTGATAACAAAATTGTAGGAATTACAGACCTAAGACATCATATCAATCACCCGGTTTTAAGTGTTTGGGGCGGTCATATCGGCTATACTATAAGGCCTGATGAAAGAAGAAAAGGATATGGCAAAGAAATGCTGCGGCAAAACCTGCAGAATTGCAGAAACCGAGGACTCAATAAAGTTCTAATTACTTGTGCCCAAAACAATATTGCAAGTGAAAAAACAATTATTGCAAACGGCGGAATATTTGAAAAAGAAGTAGAAGCAGATGGAATTATGCACAAACGATATTGGATACAATTATAGCTTTGTGAGCATAATTCCAGTATAAAAGCAAACGCTGAAAGAACTTCTTTCAGCGTTTCTTTTTATACTTATTCATTATATTTTTCTTTTGAGTTAATAACTGTTTATTGTCATATAAATAGTGACATGTCCGATTCTTCAGCAAAAGCAAGCATAGCTGTTGCTCCGCTCATCTTAACACCGTCAATCAGTTCTTCAGGCTTTATGCCCATTACATCCATACTCATAGAGCATGCTACAAGCTCTACACCGTTTTTCATTGACTGTTTGATAAGATCTTCAAGACTGTCTATATTCTTATCCTTCATGACCTTTCTGATCATCTTTTTACCCATACCACCCATGTTCATTCTAGACAGTGACAGTTTTGTAGTGCCTCTTGGCATCATGATGCCAAACATTTTTTCAATAAAGCTTTTCTGTACACTGACCTTTTCAGGTTTACGCAGTATATTAAGTCCCCAGAATGTGAAAAACATACTAACCTTTCTTCCCATTGCCGCAGAAGCGTTTGCTATTATAAAAGCAGCTATAGCCTTATCCAGATCTCCTGAAAAAACAATCAGATTTTTGCTGTCTCCCCTGGGACTAACTAGTTCATTAGCATCTTTTAAAGCGCCGCCTTTTCTTATGAGTGCTACAGACACGCCTTTACTGCCTCTTGTTATGCCTTCAAACTTATTGCCTGTTCTTTTGCAAAAGCCTTCTATATCTGAAGCAAACGCAGGATCTGTTGTCGTAATCTCTATTACATCACCTTCCTTAGCATCTTTCAAAGCGCCAGACAATTTGACGATTGGACCAGGGCACTGCAGCCCGCTTGCATTTAGTTTAATTGTACAGTCTTTACTTTCAGGAAGCTGTGTTTCAGTATTCAGTTCTATTTTCCCCGCTTTTCCTTCATGCTTTCCGAAAATCGAATTATATAGCCTATAGCCACCACTCAGGTTATAACAGTCAAAGCCATTCTGCGTCAGGATCCTTGTAGCTACATATCCTCTCAAGCCTACCTGACAGGTCACATATACCTTTTTATTTTTGTCAAGCTCAGAAAGCCTATTTCTCAAATCATCAAGCGGTATGTTTATAAAGCCTTCTATATGGCCGTTATCGTATTCAAGCTGTGTACGGACATCAAGCAGTATCACCCCATTGTCTTTCTGAAGCGCTTCAACATCATGCCAATGGAAGTTCTTCACTTTGCCTGTTAAAATATTTTCAATTACAAAACCTGCCATATTAACAGGATCCTTTGCCGAAGAATAAGGAGGTGCATAAGCAAGTTCCAACTTAGTAAGGTCGAAGGCTGTCATACCGGCTCTTATAGCCGTTGCTATCACGTCACATCGTTTATCGGCACCATCAAATCCAACAATCTGCGCACCTAATATTTTCCCTGTTTCTTTTTCAAAGATCATTTTAATAGACATATTAAGCGCACCGGGATAATAACTTGCATGTGAAGCAGAATACGTAAATGACTTATCATAGTTTAAGCCTAATTTATTTGCTGTCTTCTCGTTTATTCCCGTTGTTGCTACTGTCATATCAAATACTTTCAGTACTGCTGAACCTTGTGTTCCTGTATATTTGCTCTTTATGCCACATATATTATCGGCAGCGACTCTTCCCTGTTTGTTTGCAGGCCCTGCAAGAGGTATAGAACCTTTTAGGCCTGTTACAAAATCAGTAATCTCTATCGCATCACCAACAGCATAAACATCGGGATCGGATGTCTGCATATTATCATTTACTATAATAGCTCCTCTTTCGTTTACGGCTATACCGGCTTGTTTGGCGATAGTGCTTTCAGGTCTTACGCCTATTGACATTATAAGCATATCAGCTTTTACTTCACCGTCATTAAGTTTTACGGTCAATTTTCCGTCTTTATCCTCAATAGACTGAACTGCGTTCCCTAAAATCAAGTTCACACCTTGGCTCTCTATATGCTTATGAATATCACAAGCCATATCATAGTCAAGCGGTGCTATAACCTGATCAAGCATCTCAACTATTGTAACTTCTAGGCCTGCCCTTTTAAGGTTCTCAGCCATCTCTACTCCGATATAGCCCCCGCCTACAACAATAGCGCTCTTTGGTTCGTTCTCATCAATATATTCTTTGATTTTATACGTATCCGGGATATTTCGAAGAGTAAATACTTTATCCGACTCTATCCCTGTTATCCTCGGACGTATAGGCTCTGCGCCCATAGCAAGAATCAGCTTATCATAAGTCTCAGTATACTGCTCTCCAGTTTTCACTTTCTTAACTGTTACGATTTTTGCTTTTGTGTCTATAGCAGTAACTTCATTGAAATTACGTACATCCACATTAAACCTTGCGCGAAAGCTCTCGGGTGTCTGTAGTGTCAGTGCTGATTTCTCCGTTATCTCACCGCCAATGTAGTACGGCAAACCACAGTTTGCAAATGAGATATATTCGTCTCGCTCGAACATTATTATCTGCGCTTTCTCATCAAGCCTGCGTAATCTTGCCGCTGCCGATGCTCCTCCGGCAACGCCGCCTATTATAAGCACTTTTTGTTTGTCTTCCATATCAATTCTCCTTATGTCTTATTAAAAAACTTCACTGTCTAAATAATAACGTAGAACCTAGCAAATCAAACAGTTTTGTAGTATTAATATAATCATTAATTACAATTTTCTTTATTTTCTGCTTTCTTCCGTTATGAGCATATCTACCAAAAATAGTTTGCCCTAAATGTAAATAAAACAATACATAAAAAAGCACCCGCTATAGCGAGTGCTCCAAGACTTCGTGTAAATCTTTTATTTCAAGAATCCTTTTAATACTGTATCTTCTGCTTCTTTTTCCGTTAGTCCCAAAGACATCAGTTTTATAAGCTGTTCGGAAGCTATTTTGCCTATTGCCGCCTCGTGTATAAGCTGTGCGTCAGAATGCAGAGCTGAAATCTCAGGGATAGAAGATACCTGCGCATTATGCATGATAATTGAATCACATTGTATATGTCCGCGGCATGGAGCATACCCACGCAGATTCAAATGAAAGACCTGTTTTGAATCATTCTGCGCAACAGAACGCGAAATGACTTGTGCTGTTGAATTTTCACCTACAAGCTCAACCGTTATATTTGATTCGGCAGTTTGATCCAAATAAGTTAAAAGCCTTTCGGAAACTATTAAACGAGCATTTTTATGCAGCCGTACATCCGTGTCTCTAATTGTTCTGTCTACGCCCTTGATTTGGACCATTTCCAGTTCAACAACACCATTTTCTTCGACTTCGATAATAGTTTTGGGGTTCAATACTCTCTCTCCTGTGCCATTACCTTCGCCATAGTGTTTCTCGATATATTTTATGTGTGCGCCTTTACGTACAAAAAACTCATGTACGCCATCATGCTGCGACTTTTTTTTGCCAGGATTATGGATACCGCAACCCGCAATGATGATGACATCTGCATTTTCTCCTATTTCAAATGTATTATATACCATGTCATCAAGTCCTTCCTCTGAAAGGATGACAGGAATATGTACGCTTTCATTTTTTGTTCCAGGCTTTACTATTACATCTATGCCCGGTTTATCTTTTTTCGTTACAATATCAATATTTTTAGTAGTATTCCTAGCTACTCCTTCGCCGTTTTTTCGAATATTGTATGCGCCTTGTGGTATTTTATGTAAATCTGCAACCTGTTCCAGTAAATTTTTATCTATTGAATCCAACACTTGCTCTTCCCCCTTTGTTGCAGTCCTCTTTGCATAGGCAGCTGTCGTCTAGACTTTCAATGTCACTGAGTATCTTTTCTTTGCTCATTATTTCATTTATCTCACCGTTTGCGATCAGTATGACCTGATCAGCTAGCCTCAAAATACGTTCTTGATGAGATATTATTACTATTGTAGTATCATGTTCTTCATGCATTTTTTGAAACGTTTCTGATAGTCTCTGAAAGCTCCACAGATCGATTCCTGCCTCTGGTTCATCAAAAACAGCTACTTTTAAATCACGAGCAAGTATGCTTGCTATCTCTATCCTTTTCAGTTCTCCGCCTGAAAAGCTCGAGTTTATCTCTCTGTTGAGATAATCCTGTGCACATAATCCAACATCATAAAGCAAATCATGCGGGTTGATCTTTTTATTTGGTCCTGCTGCCAGTTTAAGCATTTCCTTAACTTTTAAGCCTTTAAATCTTGGAGGCTGTTGGAAAGCATAGCCTATTCCCAACCGAGCTCTTTCTGTAATATCCAACTCTGTAATGTCCTGGCCGTCGAGCTTTATCTTTCCGCTTGTCGATTTATAAATGCCCATTATTGTTTTGGCAAGCGATGATTTTCCGCCTCCATTTGGTCCAGTTATTACATATATTTTTTTATCCTCAAGAGTCAAGTTTATATTTCCCAATATCTGTACTTGATCATTATCTTCTGCTGAGGTTACGTTTAAATTAGCTATTTCAAGCATTTAATTGTTTCAACTCCATCTGTTTTTTTACGCCTTGTACTATTATAAGTCATCATAGCAACAAATCCAACTAATTTAATTTATTATCACTTAAATGTTTATAATTTTTGAACTATATCAACAGCTTAAATTGTTTATTTATAGAATGTTCTATGACTTTAATTATTATTTTTATAAACTGAAATTTAATCGTTAAACGTCAGTGCCATGACATGCTCTTGTATTATATAATGTCTATAGGTTTACTATGATATTATTACAGGAATCATTGTTTGTCAACACAAAATATATATTACTCTATTTTGAAATCTTGATTCATCCATTTTATTAAATCCGCTAACGTAACATTATCAATAACGTTATTTATAGCATCCCCGAGCTTTTCCCATAATAACAGCGTCGCACAATTATCGCGCCTGCGGCACTGATTCATCTCATCTTCCATACACGGAACAGGCGAAAGACTGCCTTCAGTAAGACGAAGGATCATTCCCGCAGTATATTGTTCAGGCTTTTTAGTTAATCTGTAACCACCATGAGGTCCTCTTATACTTTTTACATAGCCCGCCTTATTCAATAAAGAAATGATCTGTTCTAAATATTTTGTCGATATTTCCTGTCTTTCTGCTATATCTTTAATACTGACAGTTTCTTCATTATTACTATTCATTGCAATATCAAGCATTAGACGTAATGCATATCTACCTTTAGTCGATATCTTCATATTAACACTCCTCTTGATTATCATATTATATTATCCCTACGGAAATAGTCAACATTAATTATTTTAACAATAAATAAAGCGCCTACTTAACTTGTAGACGCCTTAAAACATACTAAATTAAAAATGGTTGTATGAGATAACTTGTTCAAGTGGCTTGCGTGGTCTCGGATTAGGATTTTCATCGGCATACCCTACTGCAAAAAGTGAAATGACTTTTGCATAATCCGGACAGCCTATAGCCTCGGCAGCAAGTTTTTGATCAAAGCTGCCCACCCAACATGAACCAAGGCCAAGATCTACTGCAGCAAGATAAAGATATGTTGATGCAATAGAGCCGTCTATTGTTCCGCGGTTTAGCTTTGAATCATTCACCTCTTCGTTTTCGGTGCTGCAAATGCAGAATACTAGAGGTGCCACAGAAACCGGCGGCCTGCTTTCTGCAGCAACTGCCAATTTTGCCAATACCTCTTTATCAGTTACTGCAACAAACTTCCATTGTTGACGGTTGGACGCAGATGGTGCAATAGCTAAAGTTTTAAGCAGGGAATCGATTTTTTCTTGTTCTACAGGTTTATCTTTAAACTTCCGGATGCTGATCCTGTTTTTAATTACCTCGCTGAATTCCATATACAATCACGCAACTTTCTTTCTTATTATATATAATTTTCAAATAAACTCTTTAAATTGTCAATATTTCTGTCAGCATTTTTACAGTTGATTAGAGTATTTTTAAGCAGTTTGACCGTCATCTCTTCTGTTTTTACTAAACCTTCAATTTCAATTGCTTAATACATTCCCAGTCTATCAATATCAGTTTTTCTCCTCAAATAAAATTCCAGTTATGCGCATCCGCGTTGCAAAGAACAAAATGTGAACCTTTGTTTTTTAATCTTTTAGAAAGCAATTGAAACTTTCGTACACTTTTAATTACGCATTCAATATAATTTTTTTATAAATATCCTCTCAATATTGTCTTCTTTATACGTTCGCTATTTATAAAAGAAATCAAATCATCGCAAAATGCAATTTTATTTCCCTCATGCTTTTTTCTCGCCCAGCGATGACGGAATTAAATCGGTGCTTACTGAAGAATGTCTAAAATACTACTATTTCTTTTGTCTGATCATTATCTTAAACGTTATCTCCAATTATTAATCCTTTTTTATATTCTGACAGCAAATAAACATATGTTTAGTCTTCATATTTGCACTCATTATTTTTAGTCACAGTTGGACAAGGCACTTGTTCTATTAAAATCGTATTATCGCACAACCATTTTTGCGCAGGAATATAAACGTTAGTATATTATATCCAGCTTTTTAACAACGGCCTTAATATAGAGTACAATTTCAAAGCATATTAATTGTTTTCAGTAATTATTGTATAAGCATCCGCAGACCAACCGCCTCGGATGTTTTTATCTCTTTGGTGTTTATATCGTAATGCTCCCTTAGCACAGATGCTATTTTTTATAATCATACAGCAGATTTTCCCTTTTCGCTTTTATGACATGTAGTTATTTTATTTCAGCCATCGCTTCGATTTCCACATGGAAATTACCTTCGTTCAATCCTTCGACATACATTACTACTCTTGCAGGTTTATGCTCACCAAAAAAGTTTGCATATGCTTCATTTACATCTCCCCATTGATTTGCAAAAGGGATATATACATGACACATAACAACATCATTCCGCGTAAGCCCTGCAGCTTTTAAAACCAGTTCAACATTTTCAAGTGCCTGGGTCGTTTCAGCTTTTATTCCTTCAGGGACCTTGCCTGTTTTAGGGTCTACCGATACCTGGCCGGAAACATAAAGCATATTCCCTGATATTACTCCTGCAGAATAATGCCCAGCACCTTTTTGTGAATACTCCGTATGTACCATTTTCATTTGTTTATCCTCCTTAATTCATATAAATCGGTCCTTCGAGCCGACAAAAGTGGGAATTGTGTTCTTATATCGCTAACTTTATTTAAATCTATATCGACAAGCGCAAGCTCCTGAAAATTTCCTGCCCTATAAATGATATCTCCCCATGGAGAAACTGCAATCGAATTGCCGTATGATACATATTCAGCCTTTTCATTTCTAGCCGGAGCAACTCCGACTGTGAAAAGCTGATTATCAACAGCGCGCTGTCTAAACATTACCTCCCAATGTGCAGGGCCTGTCGTCATGTTAAATGCTGCAGGGACAACAATCAATTGCGCACCGTCAAGTGCCATAAGCCTAGCAAGCTCTGGAAACCTCATATCAAAACAGATACATACGCCTATTTTACAAAATTCCGTATCAAAAGTAGTTATGCTCTTACCTTTTGAAAATGTTTCGGATTCGCAAAAGTTCTGCCCGTCTTTGACAGAAACGTCAAAAAGATGTATCTTTCTGTGCTTGCCTATCTGCCTGCCTTCTTTATCAAAAATAAAACAAGTATTATATATTCTGCCTCTATCCGTTTCCGGCATACTGCCTGCAACAAGATATACTTTGTTTGCCTGAGCAGTCTTCGACATTGCCTGCCAAATACTTCCGCCTTCATTTTCTGCAAACTTTTTAAAATACTTATTCGTATAAGGGCAGCAGAACATTTCCGGCAGAATAACTATATCGGCTTTCTTTGCCGCCGCTTCTTCAACGTTTTTTACTACTGAATCAATATTTTTTTGTTTATCAGCATATACATGCATCTGGACAAGAGCGATTTTCATTGTTTTGCTCCTTGCTATTCTTCGGCCCAGCCTCGTTTTTTAGCTGCCAAAAGCAGCCGCGAAAGCCCATTCTCAAGTTCTTTTGTAGGAAGAGCAAGATTGAACCTTGTAAAACATCTGCCTTCCTCTGCATAATCGCTTCCCATATCTACCGCTATATGCGCTTCGTTCAGCAAGAAAGTGCTTAGTTCTTCTTCTGTTATATTAAGCCCTCTCCAATCTATCCAAACAAGGAACGTACCTGAAAGAGGAAAAACCTTAACTTGCTTTAAATGCTTTTGGAAAAAGCTTCTCAATATCATATCGTTTGAAGCTATGTGTTCAAGCGTCTGATCCAGCCACTCATCGCACTGCGTATATGCGGCAATATTGGCTGCATACATAAACGGATCCATATCTCTTTGAAATTCTATAGAAGACTGTCTGCAAAATGCTTCTCTTATTTCATCATTTTCTATAATAAGATTTGAATGAGCAATTCCTACAAGATTAAATGTTTTACTAATAGAAGTACACACTATAGCTTTATCCGCATTACAATGCTGTTTTGAAAAAGGAACACAGAATCCCCCGTTAAAAGCAAACTCTGCAAACACTTCGTCCGATAAAATAAGTGTATCGTATTTCTTCGCTAATTCTGCCATTCTAATTAGAGCTTTCTGGCTCCATAATGTAGCAGTGGGATTATTAGGGTTACAGATTACAAGCATTTTGTTTTCTTTTAAGGACATTGCTTTTTCAAGTTTATCAAAATCGATTGAATATTCCATATTATTTAAAATAAGAGGAACATGAGCAATTTTTCTGCCGCACATTTTTGTTACGACTTCATGCATAGTATAAGATGGTGGTAAAAAGATTACTCCGTCACCTTCATTTGTAAAAGCTCTAAGAGATGTAGCTAATGCCTGCAAAATCCCAAAGAAAGGAACAATCGCCTCTTGCTTTATGTTCCATTTTCTTCTTGATTTCATCCAATTGCAAACAGCATCAAAATAAAATTCGTCCTGATATGTATACCCAAAATGCTTTTCTGCGCGATCCTGCATCGCTTTCGTTATTTCTGGTGCTTTTGGAAAAAACATTTGAGCGCCTTGAAAGCTCTCTATTTTAAGACTTTTCAGTGGTTCAGGCGCCTCATAGTGCTTTCTCAAACCCAAACCTCTCATCTTAGGAAATTCAGAATAATCGTATTTCATTTTTCCCTCCAAACATATGCTTTATTTTGTATTTTATCACATATTGGTATTTGTGAATATGTTTAGAAGGTCTGATATACAGATCTTTTAAAACGATATGAATATATATACTTAATATGCATTAAATATATTGTCAGCAGTCATCGCGTCATTTCTAGTTTGTTATAGTTAAAAGAAGTAAAAAAAGAGGGATAACCCTCTTTTTTTACTTTATATCAAGTTTTCTACAATCTCTTTAGGTGACGGCATATCTACTAAATTCTTTGAATATTGCGTATATGTAATTTCCATATCTTTATTTACGATGAATAAAGCCGGAAGCTGATCTTCATTGCCTTCATATTCTCCGTGTACCAGACCCATATCTTCGTACTGTTTGCGTTTTTCTGCCATTTTCTCTTGATCTACCAAACCCCTGTCAAGAAGTGAGCCTATTTCGTAAAGCTTATACAGCTTTTGATCAGGATCACATATTATATCAAACGGCAATTCAATTTCGTTTTCAGCTTTAACCATAGTGCTTGGTTTACTCTGCAGGACTATATAAAGCTGAGCATTTTTTTCTTTGATTTTATCGATGAGCTTTGCATATTCTCTTATGTCCAGCTGGCACAGCCTGCAGCCGTAATATCTTAGAAAATGCAATATCGTTGTATCAGCATTTTTTACTACGTCTGAAAACCTCAGCCCTGTTTCATAGATCGTATCGAATTTAAAATCGATTGCTTTGTCACCTTTTTTGACTACAGCCATTCTTACTTCCCCTTTTTAAATTAAAATGAGTTGTTTGGTCCAATTATTGGACACCTGCGGCAGGCGGATAACTTGCAAAAATAGCTATTTTGATTTTTGTAGCTTCCGCAAAATCAGCTGTACCCTGATTCTGTAATTCGCCTTTGTAAGTAATTTCCGCAATATCTCTGGTCAATATACCATGATTGCTATCTACTTCAGCACCTTGTTTAATTAGTTCATACTTATTACCTTTTTCGCCTTTATTGTGATAGTATTCATAGTAGCACCTGTGACCACACCTGTTATAGTTTTTGTTATACCAACTGATGGCAGTGCAGCTGCAGTGGTAAACATCGTTGCATTTGTGTCGTTGCAAGCGGAGTTTGTGAAGCAGTGCTTGTATTAGTACAGCCAAAACATGCAAACGCTGTCAGTAATACTACCAAAACAGTTACACTTATTTTTTAAATCTAGACCTTTTTTTTCATAATATATAAGTATGAATTACAGTTATTGATATGGCTTTTGCTCATAGTTCAACAATAATATTAATTTTATATATTATAATTATCTCCTGAACCGTACCCCGAAAATTGGACAGCCATTGATTGAAATTCCACAGTGAGAAATCAAAATCACAAACAGAAAGCAGAGTCGGAAATCAACAATTCGGACAGATATGAAATTCAC
>Ga0067045_1027774_pt1 | contig 61470 bp, 43 predicted proteins | sample TerdegcTABiofilm_FD_59184 | JGI IMG/M metagenome (GOLD analysis project Ga0067045, IMG submission 59184) | Combined Assembly of (Gp0054472, Gp0054536) Wastewater bioreactor microbial communities from Singapore -Terephthalate degrading...
GGCTGATCCGTCTGCAAGCAGTTTTTCGAGGCGGTTGCGGTCAATTTCGAGGTTAGCTATCTGTTGGTCGTAAACCGCAGCCTGTGCCTGATTGACACATATGCTGGCATTGGCCGCTTCGATTTGATGAAGCACTTGCTCTTGCCGTATAACTATTTCGGAAGAATCGAGTATGGCTACTAATTGTCCGGTTTTCACCCGATCGCCTTCATCAACAACTACAGTAAGAATTTTGCCTCCGGTTTCTGGGGTTATATAAATGGGTGTGCTTTCAAAATTACCATAAGCATCAGCCTCCGGCACTGAATTATTGCATGAAACTAAAGATAAACCTGCAAAGATCAAAACAAGAGCATTTTTCATGGATAATGGGATTATTGGTTATTGAAAAGTTTATATTTTTTCAGCCTGACATATTCAAGCTGCAATTGGTGTATTTCGAGGTTTAGCCGGGCCTCGGCTTCTTCGGCCATGCGTGCCGTAAATTCCGAAGAAGGGAGCACTCCGTTGTCGTACTGTGATTGGGCTTCAGTGGTTATTTGTTGCCTTAAAACCAAAAGTTTTCGGTCATTTTCAATGATTTCTTCTGTTTTTTTTATTTCAGAATCTAGTTCTGCATTTTTACGGTCCAGGCTTTGCAGAAGGTTCTCCTGCTGGTGGATAGTCAATTGTTTTTGTAAGCCGGCGATGCGTGCATCGCGATCGGGGATTCCCCATTGCAATAGAGGTAATGATAAACGTATTCCTGTCATGAGCCAGGGTTGAAAATCGGGGTCAAGCATATTTAGTCCCGGACGACCCATACCGGCATTTAAAAATGCATTTGCCTGAGGTTTTTTACGTGAAAGGGCCAGTTGTATCTGGGCATCTGCCATTTCTTGTTTCACACCCAAATAGTTAAGGTCTTTCCGGTTATAATTTGAGCTATTCATCCGCATAGCTAAATCCGGAAATGAGATTTTAACACTGTCGTGAAGATTTAGTCCAGTGAGCATACTCAATTGCTGAATAGCAGAGGCATGAGAGAATCGGGTCTCTGTTTGTTTCTGGGCCACTTGCAGAATGGCGGCTTCCAGCAAAGCACAGTCTCCAGGGGTGGACATGCCGTTTATTCTGCGTTTTTCGCATGAATGGCGTCTTGCTTCCAGCGTTTTAGTTTGCCATTGAAGTATGTTTTCCTGCCGCCTGAGGGTTTGAATTTGAAAAAACAAAGCATCTACCTGTTGCTCCAATAGATCTAATTGCATTTCTACATCGAGGGTGTTGGCTTTTTGTTGCAAAAGCTCCAGATTCCTGCGGTAAACAGAGGTGTTTCCGTTGTAAATCAATTGGCTGATTTCGGCCGATAGTTTATACTGATCTTGTGGAATCTCCGGTAGCGAAATTCCAGGTATCGGAATTTGAACCCGGGTAACTTCCGATTGCCACGTAGCCTGTGCATTTAGAAAGGCCTGAGGAAGCCATGTTGAATGGATGTTCTGAGTGGCCATCCTCGCAATTTCGGACAGTATTTGGGGGTTCTCTCGCAGAGCAGAATGGTTTTTAACGGCCTGGCAGGCATCTTCATACGAAAGTTCCATCAAGGGTTGAGCTTGTATTGCCTGAGATTTTAGCAGTAGAATTAGCCAGGCTGTGAAAAAAACCTGAATCGTTTTTTTACTTACAATAAAATGAATAACCTTCATTTGGAAGTATTTTGAGTGGATTGACCGGGTAAAATGATTTCCTCTTCCTGTTGTTTCCGTATGGATGCGATGATAAAACGGGTAACTTCGGCTTTGCGCTCTGCAATAAATTGTTTGTACTCCTCTTCGCTGTTTTTGAAAAACACAGCCTGCAGTATCGGTTTGGCAACAAATGGAAATATGCACATCGAGAGCATATTGATGATGAGCTGCCTGGGATCGCAATTTTTGATATTTCCTGCTTCTATCTCTCGGTAGATTTGTGCTATGAAAAACTGAGGATTTATACCTGTGCCTCTGATGAGTGAACCAATGCGTTTTTGATTGTGCGCAAGTTCGTGTAAAATAAAACCAGGAATAATCGGGTTTTCCGCTAATACATCCAAATAATTACTAACGAAGCGTTCAATCTTGTTGAAAAGTGGTTCGTCGGAATTAAGAATCACCAACACCGAAGGAACAACCTTAATAAAGGCTTCCAGAAACACCGTTTCGAAAAGTTTTTCTTTAGAACGGTAATAATAATGGAGCAGAGCCTTGTTAATGCCTGCTTCATCAGCTATCTCCTGCATCCTTGCTCCGTCAAAACCTTTTTCGACAAATACCTTTCGTGCTGCCTCCAAAATGGCTTGTTCGGTTGCCGTTTCTTTGTTCTTTTTCATGGTAATATTGATTTTAACTAAATGGTTAATTAATGGCAAAATTAGAAAAGAATCCGAAATGTTGACCAATTGGTTAATTTTTTTTTAAAATATTTTTTTAATTAATTAAAAATCAATACTTTAAACCGAACCCAGAACCCGGAACCTGGAACCCGGAACCCAGAACCCGGAACCTGGAACTTGAAACCTGGAACTTGGAACTAGGAACTTGGAACCCGGAACCTGGAACAAAAAACCCCGCCCTTGAAACAGAACGGGGAAAAAAATACGTAGCACTTCTTAGTCAAAAATCCCTATCCACGTCTTTATCACCTCTGCCCGAGAGATTGACAATTGCCAGCAGGTTTTGATTGCGAAGCAGCCGAATTGCCAAAGCTACTGCATGACTCGATTCAATAGCAGGGATGATGCCTTCGAGTTGAGAGAGCAAATGAAATGCTTCAATAGCCTCTTTATCAGTAACGGCAAAATACTGTGCTCGTTTACTATCTTTCAGGAAGGCATGTTGTGGACTGACACCGGGATAGTCGAGACCGGCGGCAACGGAATGAGATTCGACAGGCTGACCTTCGTCGTTGGTGAGGCAATAGGAATAAGTTCCCTGGAAAATCATAGGTTTCCCGAAAGTAAGCGTAGCCGCGGTTTTTCCGGGCAGGGCATCACCCCCTCCTTCGGCTCCATAAATTTTAACTTCATGATCCTCTAAAAATCCTGAAAATAAACCTATGGCATTGCTTCCGCCTCCAACTGCAGCAATTACAGCATCAGGCAAACGGCCCTCCTTCATTAGAATCTGTGCACGTGCTTCCTGCCCGATTACACTCTGGAAAAAACCGACCATGCGAGGGTAGGGGTCGGGGCCAACTTGCGAGCCCAGGAGATAAAATACATCCGGATGACTAATGTAATAATTCAACGCTTCATCTACAGCATCCTTCAATGTGGCTGTTCCTCTAGTTGTGGTAATTACTTCGGCTCCTAAAAGTTGGATTCTTTTGACATTGAGTGCTTGCCGGCGTGCATCTACTGCTCCCATGAAAATTTTACACGGAATACCCATCAGTGCCGCTGCTGTTGCTGTAGCTACCCCGTGTTGCCCGGCACCGGTTTCTGCTACAATTTCTTTCGCCCCCATTCGTTTGGCTATCAATGCCTGACCCAGTGTATTATTTATCTTGTGCGAACCTGTATGATTGAGATCCTCCCTTTTTAAATAGAGGGTTGAGCCTATGTGTTTTGAAAGTTTTTGAGCAAAATATAGAGGTGAGGGTCGTCCGGCATAATCACGCAAAATGTTGGAAAATTCAGCCCTGAACTCTGGATCACGGGAAAAATAGTCGAAAGCCTCGCTTAGCTTTTGGAGAGGTACTGCCAACACATCCGGTATGTAAGCGCCTCCGTATTCGCCATAACGTCCGTTATATTTTAACATGTTGTCGATAGGACGAACTTTAATATCGTTTGAATTTACTGTTGAAATATTCATTGTTTTAGGTTTTTAAAGGTTTTTGAAATACATAATTTTAAAAATTACAATTGAGTTAATGGTTGAAAGGCCTTGTTGCAAGGCTTGAGTTTTGTTTTATTCGTTTCGTGCGGCGGGGCTTTGCCCGCCAGAGCCATGCGCTGATATGTATGTTTCTTTCCATGTTTCGAGTTTTTGGTGTTACATAACAAAAAACGCCGCAGGGGGTATCCTGCGGCGCTATATGTTTATGATTTCCGATAATAAAATAGCCTCAGACTTTCCCCCCTGCTTTCAACGGGAAAAGCCACCACCAAGCTATGTTCATTATCTGTGATATCATATTTTTCCTTTTCATGTTAGACGCTGCAAATATACAAATTTCTGAATATGGCAATATTCTGTCAAAATATTTTTTCCGAATAAAATTATTCAGTGGTTTTATTGTGTTGATTTATAATTAATTGTGGATGTTTTCCGCCCATAGATGTATCATGTTAAAATAGAGGTAAATTGGCGGGTGGGTTAAACGAAGAAGGCTTGATGAATGCCAACCCTTACCAGCGGATAGGTTCATCTGGAATAAATACCTTACCTTCTGCATCGAGTATGGCCGACCAATTTACAACCGAAAGTTTATTCTTATCAAAGTAAAAATCTATGTTCCATTCTTCCCAGGTATAACGCACTTCACCCCAATCTTCTGTTTCTTTTTCATAGTCAAACAGTTTTTGACTCGCCATAAGCGATACAATTTCATCGGGTTTCATTTTAAAAATGCGTTCATCAAGGAGGGTGGCCTTCAGGTCATCGGTTTCCATGGCAATCAGAAATGGTTTCTCTGCAGATTGATTGAAGAAGAAGGTAATACATTCATCCCAATAATAATACACCAGGGTGGGGAATCCTCCTTCTTCGATAGGATCAATTACCTCAGTTTCTTCTGGAGGGCCGAGTAAAAACTCAACCTGTTCGGTGGTGTCTCCAAATTGGATTGTCGTAAGGCCCCTGAGTGGGATGATTTCTGTCTTTATTTTTTTGCCCATAGATGCGTTCATTTATTTGAAAGGTGAATCTGGTTCTTTTGCCATATGGTTGTAGGCCAAACGAGCGACCAGGGTGGGGAAAAATTTATGTAAAAAAACTGTGAATTTCCCTTCCAGAAAAGTGAGTACAAGGTTGTTTTTACGTTTGTCTATGGCTTTGATAATGCGTGTTGCTACTTCATCAGCCGACATCATTTTCGCTTCTTCACGGGGCGAGGCACCCTGGGGCGAACCATCTGCTTTTAAGGCTGTAAAACGGATATCGGTGGCCGTAAACCCCGGGGCTGCGATGAGCACATGCAAGCCGGTTTTGAGGTTTTCGGTGCGCAGGGTTTCTAAAAATCCCCTTACCGCAAATTTAGAAGCGGAATATCCGGTGCGTCCCGGTAAACCTATGTAACCTGCAATGGAGATGACACCTACCACGCTTCCTTTCGATTGGATAAGATAGGGTAGTGAATATTTCGTGCAATATACTGTGCCCCAGAAATTGACATCCATCAGGCGGCGTATTACCTCCAGCTCGACATCTTTAAAGAGTGCCCGCATGGAGATGCCAGCATTATTTATCAGGATATCTAATTTTCCGAATTCTTTGACTGCGATTTCTATCAAACTTCTGCAATCTTCTTCTCTGGTAACATCTGTCTGTTGGCAAACGACCATGCTCCCGTTTTTTATGAGGTTGGGCTTCATCGACTCGAGTACATCTAGCCTGCGTGCACCCAGCACCAGGTGACACCCACGTTGGGCATACTGCATCGCCAGGGCTTTACCAATACCCGATGAAGCCCCTGTAATCACTACCACTTTTGGTGAATTCATAATGATGAATTTTACTGCGAATTTATAGACTTTCATCCAGGGATTAATTGCGTACTTTTGCAACCCAATTTCATTTATTCACCATGTTTCTGTTTATATCCCATAAGCAAGCCCACCATCCACTTATAATCATTGGGTTTGCCGTTCTGATTATTTTAATGCTCTTGCTCGACCTGGGTGTTTTTAATAAAAAAAGCCACAAGGTAAGCAGTCGTGAGGCTATACGTTGGTCATTGTTTTGGATTTCGTTGGCCTTTCTTTTTGCCGGCCTGATTTGGATTGAATCGGGACACGTAGCTGCCAGCGACTTCGTATCAGCCTACCTCATCGAGAAGGCCTTATCGATGGATAATATTTTCGTCTTTATATTGATTTTTAGATTTTTTAGCGTCCCTGAAGAGTATCAGCATAAGGTCTTATTTTATGGAATTATTGGCGCACTTATCTTCAGAGCTATCTTCATTTTTGCGGGAGTGGGACTGATCAAATTGACTTACCTGCCTCCTTTTGAGCTGAACGGCAGGGAGTATCATATTAACCTGTTGCTGGCCATATTTGGCTTTTTCCTTGTGTATGCCGGGGTTAAATCGTGGAGACACGACGACCAGACTTCGAAAGATTTTTCGAAAAACTGGATAGTAAAGATTGCCCATCGTTTGTTCCCTTTTAGCCCTGCATATTCGGGCAGTAGGTTTTTTATTCGCCAGGCAGGTCGTTTGATGGCAACCCCTTTGTTTCTGGTTGTTCTGGTAATAGAGGGAACTGATGTAATTTTTGCCGTAGACAGCATTCCGGCTATTTTTGCCATTACCGACGATCCTTTTATTCTCTACACCTCCAATATTTTCGCTATCCTGGGGCTTCGCTCTCTCTATTTTCTGTTTGCTAATCTCATGCCTTTATTCCGTTTCCTTCATTACGGGTTGGCTTTTATCCTCACATTTATTGGGGTCAAAATGTTATTGGCTGATATTTGGGGCATCGAAATTTCATCACCCCTTTCCTTAAGTATTGTAGCAGTGGTTTTGTTATTGTCAGTATTGGCTTCATTAATTATTAAAAAAACGGGCAAAGAGCAGTCTTATGATACCGGGCAAAAAACGAATGAGTGATCGGGAGATTTTTTTCAGACATCTGGCGCTTACATCTTTCGAACCCCCAGCTTTGCAATTTAGTCATGCTGAAGGAATTTACCTGATTACTCCTCAAGGCGAAAAGTACACCGACCTGAGCGCAGGTTATTCTGTGAATAATTTGGGCTACAATCATCCACGAATTATTGAAGCTATCAGGCAACAGGCAGGTCTGTACCTGCATCAGACAGTTTATGGTGAATTTGTTCAATCTCCTCAGGTGGAATTGGCTTCAAGGTTGGTAAGCGTTTTACCTCCTCAGCTCGACTGTGTATATCTTGTAAATTCAGGTGCTGAAGCCATTGAAGGTGCCATGAAGTTGGCAAAAAGGTTTACTGGCAGGCATTATATAGCTGCCTTTAAAAAAGCTTATCATGGAAGTACACATGGAGCGCTCAGCATTATGGGCGACGAAGTGTTGAAGATGAAATATCGTCCACTGTTACCCGGCATTGTTTTCCTGCGATTTAATTGTTTTGAAGATTTAGACCTGATAACACCCGAGGTGGCTGCAGTCATAGTGGAACCTGTTCAAGCAGAGGCTGGGGTTATCGTACCTCAAAATCAGTTTCTAAAAGCCCTCAGGCAACGTTGCAACGAGACAGGTACTCTGCTCATTTTTGATGAAATACAGACGGGAATGGGCCGTACCGGATCACTGTTTGCCTTCGAAAAATACGAAGTAGTGCCTGATGTATTATGTCTGGCAAAAGCTTTGGGAGGAGGTATGCCTCTGGGCGCATTTATCAGTTCAAAGACGATTATGGATACTTTGGCTCATAATCCAGCCCTGGGACACCTTACTACTTTTGGAGGTAATCCTGTGAGTGCCGCAGCTGCTTGTGCTTCCTTCGATATTTTAAAGGAAAGCAGACTTTGGGAATCCGTTGAAGAAAAAGCCCATCTGCTTACAAAAGGTCTCGAAGAGTATTCTGCAATTCGTGAACTAAGAAAATCGGGCTTGTTAATCGCTCTTGATTTTTTAACCCCCGAACTTGCCTCACGGGCTTTAGAATTCATGTGGGCAAATCGCCTCATTAGCGACCGTTTTTTATTTTGCCCTTCGGCTCTCCGGCTTTCGCCCCCCCTCATTATAGATGCAAAAGAAGCGAATAGCGTAAACCAAACTTTACATCAGATTTTAAAACAACTGGGAGATGGAAAAACAATGGATTGATTTGAGAAGCGATACTGTGACTCGTCCTTCCGAGGGTATGCTAAAAGCCATGATGCAAGCCAGGGTGGGTGACGATGTATTTGGTGAAGACCCTACGGTAATAGAACTCGAGCAGACGCTGGCCAACATGTTTGGCATGGAAGCCGGAATTTTTACCCCTTCGGGCACCATGGCTAATCAAATAGCCATTAAGTTGCATACCCGCCCTGGTGATGAAGTAATTTGTGATGAAACTGCTCATGTATATCTGTTTGAGGCGGGTGGTATAGCTTTTAACTCAGGTTGTTCTGTGCGTCTGCTTAAAGGCGACAGAGGGCGATTTACCTTGCAACAGGTACAAGAAGCCCTGAATGAACCCGATAATTATCATTTGGCTGTTTCGAGGTTAGTGGTGGCCGAAAATACATCCAACAAAGGTGGTGGTTCGGTGTGGGATATTGAGGAGCTCAGGAGAATCAGCAGTTTTACTCATCAAAAAGGTTTAGGTTTTCACCTGGATGGCGCCCGCTTGTTTAATGCTATGGCCTTTAACGGAACTCAACCCAGGGATTACGGAGTTATTTTCGATACTATCAGCATTTGTCTTTCCAAAGGACTGGGTACACCCGTAGGATCTGTTTTGTTAGGCTCGAAACATGACATAACCAGAGCTCGCCGTATTCGTAAGGTTTTAGGTGGGGGTATGCGTCAGGCAGGATACCTCGCCGCTGCCGGATTATATGCCCTGAAAAACAATATTCCTTTATTAAAAGAAGATTTTCGCCGGGCACAGACATTGGGTAAAGCCCTCAGTGAACTCAGATTTGTGGATGAGGTTTTTCCTGTAGAAAGTAATATATTGATTTTTAGGTTAAAAGATTCGATGCCTGCTGATCGTTTCCTGAATTATTTAAAAGCTCATGACATTCTTGCCTTAACCTTTGGCCCTCAAACTATTCGTTTTGTCACGCATCTCGATTTCACGGATGAAATGTTGGCAAAGGTTGTCAAAGTACTTGCAGAATGGAAAGAATAATCAACCTTACGGTTGGCCTTATAAGGTGATTATGCTTTCCTTTGAAGGTTGTGGTACAATTTTTCTATAAAAAAGGTGGAGGCGACTATGCTTTGGGTTTTGCCTTAAGTCTTGCTAACAAAAGGCCTATTGTATAAAACCAACCAGCCGGGTAGGGCAATATCAGCACACTCCATCCCCATGCAATTCCGTTAGGTCCTCCAAATCCACCAAACGAGGAGAATAGAAACAAAAAGAAAACCCCAACCAAAATACTTATAAAGCCTGCAATCAGTCGGTTACGATCTTTTCTGCGGTTTTTAAAAGCAACAAATGTCAGCAATCCACTACCTATCGTAATAAGCACGGAACCTTCCAAAGGATCGACTGCACCAATAACCAGTAAGGCGCTTCCCAGATAGTGAATCACATTTGTCCAGCCTGCTTTCAATTCTTTTTCCATCTTTCGTAGTAGGGGATACTTCGGGTAAGCAGCCATGCTTTTAACCAAGAATGGCCTTGCTCTCGCATTTTTTGCATGACGAAAGCTTGAAATTCCTTCACAGTGCCTTTAAAGGTGAATTCTCCATTTTGGTAACAATAGCTGCAATATTTCGGGTTTTGGCTTCCATCAACATGGGTGCCGCCTTTTAGTGGATCTTTTTCCAAAGGGAGACCGCAGCTTTGACAAAGTTTGTCCATTTTCATATTAGACCGAATTAGTTTTATAATTAATGCAAATATCAATAATTCCTTATTGATTTTTCATTAGTTTCATAAATCTGTTTGATGCATTTTTCATCTCAAAATTATGCATTCTTACAAATTCTACAGAATTCTGGCAATACTGGCTGATGAAGGCATTATAAAATTACTTGTCGGTATCTTTTTTACGTGGCATTAAAATATTAACTTGCGACATTGAAAAGTGTGAAATAAAGGTTTATTTCTGGGTGGAACTAATACAATTAATCGGGATGAGAAAATTCATTTATTTGTACATATTACTTTATTGTTTTATAAGTCAATTGCCTGCACAGACACGAGCATTTCCTGCTGAGTTTGAATATAATGAAGGGGTATTACTTACCTGGGATTATGCACCTTCGCGTGATTCGGTGGTGGCCAATATTGCCCATTCCTTGCAGGATGTTAGTACGGTATGGATAATTTATTATCCCGGACCGGCACCTTATGATACTACATACATTCGCACATATCTTCTTCTTCACGGCGTGGGTTATCATAATGTAAAATTTGTACCCGGTTGGACTGAAACCCTGTGGATTCGCGATTATGGTCCGTTTTCAGGTTATAGATTCAATGGTGAGCATTGGGAGAGATTTTTTTTAGATGCCCGTTACAGCAAATATAATCGTCCGAAAGACGATTCAATTCCGGCTCAATTGGGTCGTCAATGGGGTATCCCGGTGGTGCAATTCCCCCTTGAGGTTGAAGGGGGTAATGTAATTCTTGACGGCACTGGTGCAGGATTTGGCAGCAAACGCATTTTTACCCAAAATCCAACGCTTACACAGTCACAGGTAAAAAGTCTTTTTCTCAGCTATTTTGGACTGAATGATTTTCATTTTATTGATGTATTGGAAAATAGTGGCGGAGGAATATGGATGCATGTGGACATGTTTATGAAAATGATTGACAATCAAACAATACTTATTTCCAGTTATCCCGATTATTTACCCGACTATCCAATCATCGAAGGTATCGCACAGCAGCTTTCTCAAATGTCAAATCCGTTGGGAATACCTTATAAAATTGTTCGTATTCCTGCCCCTCCCAAAGAAGATGGAACTTATACCACTACCCTCAACGACGAAATGCGCACATATACGAATTCACTGACTACCAATGGGGTGGTTGTGGTTCCCAAATATAACCATCCATTGGATGACACTGCCAAAGCTATCTACGAAAGGAATATGCCTGGGTATCAAATTAAAATGGTTGATGCCCGCACATTAACCCCTTTATATGGGGCTATTCATTGTATTACCCGGGAGATATGCAAACCTCAGTTTTTAAGAATTCTTCATGCTGCACTGAAAGGTGAACAAATTTTTGAGCCCTTCAAGACCATAACGTGCCTGGTACAAGCGGAAAATAACCCTGACTCGGTGGTATTGTTTTATCGCATATTGCCTAGTCAGGAATTTACGAGCATTGCTATGCAATTACAAATGGGTAAATATTACGGTACGATAAATGGGCTTAGCCCTGGAGATACGGTTCAATACTATATTTACGCAGCCGATACCTTTGGCCACGTAAATGATCCCGCTATGGCACCCGAAATTGTGCACCAATTTACCTTGATGACTGACCCCTTGGGAATACCAGAAAAACCTTTTTCAGAATTTAAAATAATTTTAATGGATGGAAAATTTTGCCTGCTTTTCCATCCATCAGAAGGTGAAATTATACAGATGGTTAGAGTTATTGATATCAATGGCAGAGAGGTTTTCAGGAGTAAAGACCTGAATAAACCCATGTTTCCTCTTCAACATTTGGCACGGGGTTGGTATTTTGCTCAGGTAATAAGCTCTAAGGGTAGTTATTCAAAAAAAATTTTTGTTAGTGAGTAATGGCAATCATTGCATTTGATCCTGAATATGAAGGCATGCTAATATCCAAACAAGCCGAGGAAGCTGGCTTGGTGGGCATTGGTGGTAATCTTAGCATTAAAAGTTTGCTGTCGGCATACAGCTCCGGACTTTTCCCCTGGTACACTGAGGGGGAGCCTATCATGTGGTGGTCGCCTGACCCACGAACTTTGCTTATACCGGAAAAGTTCAAACTATCGCATAGCTTACGTCAAACCTTAAGGAAAAACAAATTTCAGGTGACCGTTGATACGGTTTTTCCGCAGGTAATAAATGCCTGCAGGGTTACTCCGCGCAAAGATCAGACCGGAACCTGGATTACATCGGAGGTTGAAAAGGCTTACACATCTTTTCATAAGGCAGGATATGCTCACAGTTTTGAGACCTGGTTCGAAGGCAAGCTGGTTGGTGGATTATATGGCGTTAGCCTGGGAAAAGCTTTTTTTGGAGAGAGTATGTTTCATCACATGACCGATGCAAGCAAGGTGGCTTTTTATTACCTGGTGCAATTTGCCCTTCACCACGGCTTTCTCTTTATTGATGCGCAGATGAAAACGGAGCATTTACTTAGTCTTGGGGCTGAAACCATTCCCAGAGCTGAATTTTTGAAAGTGTTGCAAAGCGCTTTGCAATGGCCCACAATTAAAGGGAAATGGACAAAATATTTTCAGGAAATTCAGGGTAAATAAACCCTCCGAGCTTAACCAACAGCTGTTTTCTTCATCAGGTTTATGTAATTTTGAAAATTAAAAGACGGGTATGGAAAACGCATCAAAGTATTTGAGCCTTACCATAGAAATGGCGCAGGACAATGTAAAGAGAGGGCGTGGAGGTCCTTTTGCCGCCCTAATCGTTAGAAATGGCCAAATATTAGCCGCGACAGCTAACTCTGTTACATCCAGCAACGACCCGACGGCCCATGCCGAAGTGAATGCAATCCGAGAAGCATGCCGAAAGCTAAATACTTTCCAACTCGACGATTGCGAGCTTTATACCAGTTGTGAACCCTGCCCAATGTGCCTGGGTGCAATTTATTGGGCTCGTATTCGCAAGGTATATTATGCTGCTACACAAGATGAAGCAGCCGCCGCCGGTTTCGACGATAGCTTTATTTACCAGGAGATTGGAAAACCTCATTTAGACCGTAACATTCCTTTTGTTCATGTTAAAATTGAAAATGCTAATGCCCCATTCCGGGTTTGGAACGAATCTGAAAATAAAATTGCTTATTAATTTTTTATTGTTTTATGGATCACACAATTAACGGAAAACTGGTGAAAGTATTGGAGCCCCAGAGTGGAACCAGCGCTCGCGGAAACTGGAAAAAACAGAGCTTCATTATAGAGACGATAGAAACTTATCCTAAAAAAATTTGCCTGATTGCTTGGAATGAGCGCACAGAAATTTTGAAGGAGCTAACTCCGGGGGATGAGTTGAAAATAAGCTTTAGTATAGAATCTCGGGAATATAATGAACGCTGGTACACCGACGTTAGAGCTTACGAAATAACAAAAGTTTCAGGTGCATCCGCTCCCATTGCACCTCCAACTGAACAATATTACCTTTCTGAACGGCCTCCTATTGCTCAGCCTGATGCATCCCCTTCTAATCCTGCTCCCATCGACGACGACCTGCCTTTTTAATAGAGGTGGTTTCGCTGTAACCGATAAACCTTTGACAGATGATAAAACCCTACAGGGAATACATTTGGTTCGACAATGATATTTTTGCCTGCGATCAGATTGACGAGCGCTTACTTTCGCAAGGCTACACCGTGTATGAAGTAATCAGGGTTATTAACGGACATTTCATTTTTTTGCGCGACCATCTGCATCGCTTCAGGGCATCTGCTCGTAACTCTGGTTTCGACCTATGGATGAGTGATGATGAAATAGAGCAAAAGCTTTACGCCATGCTCGATGCCAACGGTTCTCCCGATGGGAATATCGAATTGTCGGCCAATTACCAACCTGAGGCATGTCCAAACATCAGGCATATTATGGCATGGTATATTCCTCATACTTACCCGGCACCTGTTCAGTATGAGGAGGGAGTTGAAGCTATCTTCTATTTCAGCGAGAGAATAAGTCCAAATACTAAATACCGGAATGTCCCCTTAAAAGATGCGGCCCGTGCCATGATGGAGTCTCAGGGAGTATATGAAGTCATTCTGGTGAATAAACAGGGTTGGGTAACCGAGGGAAGCAGGTCGAATGTCTTTTTCGTGAAAGGCAATGAGCTCTATACCGCTCCACAAGAAATGGTGCTTATGGGTGTGACACGCCACAAAGTGATACATTTAGCCCGGTTGAACGGGATACCGGTACGACAGGAAAAAATTCATTTTGAATCGCTGGACCAGTTTGAGGCAGCATTCCTGACAGGCACTTCTCCTAAGGTCTTACCCTTGCGCCGAATCGAAAACTTCACTTTCGATGTACGCAATCCTTTAATGCGAAACCTGATGCACTGGTATGATGATTTGCTTGGCCTTGAAATAGCAGGTCATTGTAAAATGGATTAAAGGGTGTATATTTACCTAAAACCATTCTTACGATGCAAGACGATATTCGCAGGTTGTTCAGTGAAGAATTTCAGGATGAAATTGCCCCTCGAAATCCCCTAAAGCAGAGCTCCAAGCCTGAAGCAGAAAAAATGGAGGAACCCTCTAAACTAAAGAAAAAATTCTATGAGCAGGAGCTGGCCAAATTGCAGGTGGAACTCGTTAAACTGCAGGAATGGATTAAGGTAAAAGGACTTAAGGTCGTAGTAATTTTCGAGGGTCGCGATGCAGCAGGAAAAGGAGGAACCATCAAACGTATTACCGAATGCCTCAATCCCCGTATTTGTCGGGTAGCGGCCTTGCCTGCTCCAACCGAAAAGGAACGTACCCAATGGTATTTTCAACGTTACGTGGCACATCTTCCTTCAGCAGGTGAAATGGTTCTTTTCGACCGATCATGGTACAATCGGGCAGGTGTAGAAAGGGTAATGGGATTCTGTACCGAAGAGGAATATTGGGAATTCTTACGCTCATGCCCCTATTTCGAACGCATGCTGATACGTTCAGGCATCATCCTTATAAAATATTGGTTTTCTGTAAGTGAAGAAGAACAGGAGCGAAGATTCAGGCAGCGCCTGGCCGACCCCACCCGCCGATGGAAGCTTAGCCCCATGGACCTCGCTTCACGCGACAAATGGGATGAATACAGCAGGGCCAAAGATGAAATGTTTGCCTATACCGATACTAAAATTTCCCCCTGGTGGGTAGTCGATGCGGATGATAAACGTCGGGCACGACTCAATTGCATAGCTCATCTGCTTTCATTAATCCCCTATGAAGAATTGCCTCCGGCAATCATGGAATTACCTCCCCGGAAACCCTCAGGACATTATGTTCGGCCCCCTTTAAACGAACAAACCTTTGTTCCTCAAAGGTATTAGTAAATTTGGGGTCGATTTTTACTCAGAATGACCTATCCCCTGAGCCGAAGGCAGGGGGAGCGAAAACCAGAAAGTAGAGCCCCGGCCAAGCTCTGAGCTAAGCCAGATTTTTCCCCCCATCATGTTTACAAGATTGTTGCAAATAAACAGTCCAAGACCTGCCCCTTCATAACGTCGGTTAAGCCCCTCTTCGGCCTGACGAAATCTTTCAAAAATAATTTCCTTCTTTTCAGGCGAAATTCCTGGCCCTGTATCTTTAACAAAGAAATGTATCTGCTTTAAATCCTCCCTCAGTTCATAGCCATACCTTATATAGCCATCATTTGTGAATTTGATGGCGTTGATCATTAAATTGGTGATTACTTGAGACAGTCGGATACTATCTGCAATTACAAAAAGATCATCTGGGCCTGGCATTACCAATTCGAGGCTAATTCTTGTTTTTTTCCGAACTTTGAGTTCATTGGTATAGACGTCGTAAAGCGAAGACAACAATTCGTTAACCAGTACCGGCTCAGGTAGTATTTCTAATTGCCCGGCTTCTATTTTTGAAATATCAATGATATCATTGATAAGGTTGAGCAAGATGTTGGCATTTACCGTAATGAGTTCGTAATACTCTGCTTTTTCCTCCGGAGTTATGTTTTCTTCAGCCAGTAGTTCGCTGAATCCTATGATGGCATTCATTGGGGTGCGAATTTCGTGGCTCATATTACTTAAGAAAGATGATTTTAGCCTGTCGCTTTCTTCTGCCTTTTCTTTTGCTTTTATGAGTTCGGCTTCAATCTGCTTTCGTTTTTCAAGTTCCTGTTTTAACTCTTCAGTTTTCTGAGCTACTATTTTTTTCAGCTGCCTGTTCCATGTTAAATAAATCAAAAGAGCGGCACCCAGAAAAAGAAGTATGGTAATAACTATTTTCTGGAGAATTTTATCGAGTTTTGATAATTCTGAAGGTATCCATTTGTTTTTAATTCCTTTATATCTGCCATTATCCTGAATCAGACTTAGGCCTTTATTGAGTTTTTTGATTAATAAAGTGTCACCGTCTCTTACAGCAAAACCATATTCCCGAGGGATAATTTTAATAACAGCCGACTCTATATTTCTATAATGATATCGTTCGATGTAGTATTTTCCCACGGTTTCGGGAACGATAGCTATATCACCAGCCCCAGAAGATAACATTTGAATACAATGCCGGGCATTGAGTCCAAAATTGAAAATTATAGAAGGATTTTTCTCTTTTAAAAAATCGATGAGATATTGGTTTTTGGGAATTATGGCAATGGGGTTTTTCTCGTTCTGCAAGTCGCTGATGTTTTTTATTCTGCTTTTTTCGTTGAAAAAGATGGCATGAAAGATGATGTAGTAAGCTGTACTAAAATCGTAGATTGAATCCCTGCCGGGATTAAGGTACATTCCTGCAATAAAGTCGATTTGACCATTTTTAAGTTGATGAGTGATTTCAGCCCAGGTTCCTCCAATAAAAACATACTGTTCGCCCAAGGCATCCATAACCGCCCGTGCAATGTCAATATCGAAGCCAGTAGGCTCACCATCCTTCCCCAGGAATTCATGAGGAGGATAATTGATATCAAAACCAATTTTGTAGATTTTGCCATTCGCCCAAACGACAGGAGCGGCCCAGAAAAGAAACATTCCCAGCAAAAATCCTATCCAAAATAATTTCTGAACCTTAAGCATTAAACCATTTATTTGATCAGGGTATAGGCAGCTCAAAAGTAGAAATTTTTTGTATCGATGAAATTAACCGCAGTTATTTTTTTACCTTAGCATTTTAGAGTTAATAAAGATTATGTAACCAGGAAAAAGATTTATGTATGGTAAGGTTCATGGGCCGTTTTTTGATTTTATTAATGGTTATGGCCTTTGCACAAAATACGCAGGCCCAGTATTTTAATTTTACTTATTACACAACCAATGAGGGATTACCCACGGATTTACTCAAAGCAACAGCAATCAGTGCTTCAGGGTTTCCGTTAATAGCAAGCGATGACGGCCTTGCGCTTTTCGATGGGCAGCATTTCCGCGTTTTTCAAAAAGAACTACCGGGAACTTTGGTCAAATTTGTTCACAGTCTTCCCGATGGAAGTTTACTGGTATCTGACGATATGGGTTTATCTCAGGTAAGTGTGAGCGATTGTGAGGTTTCTGTTAAGGTGATTAAACGAGGGTCAGTTACTCCGACTGATTCCACCCTGTGGTATCCCAAATTGATTTTTACTGATAGTCAGCAACGTACATGGATTTCGGATAATAGAACCATTTATCGTTTTAAAGATGGGAAGCTATTGCCCTTAGGCCTGAGTATGACTACTTTTCCGGAGAATGTGCAACGCTCCTTCATGCTTGCTGATGATGGAAGCGGGTATCTATTTGCTTTTTATGAAGGGGGAAAAATATTTCGTATCGATGCAGAGTCGCATTCAGTATCACCGGTGCCTTCCCAATTTAATAAAAAACAGTTTTTTTTCGCATCCTCGTTTTACGGAGGGAAAATATGGGCTGCGGCAAGGGAAGGTTTGTGGGAATATCAGACGAATAATGGTCAGATAGTCTCCGAGCGCCTTTTAATTCCGGGTATTGAATTTTCGTGGATTGAACCCTCAGAAGAGGACTTTTTCCTGGCTGGAAGCTGGTCGCAAGGATTATATACCATTCGAAAGTTGTCCACAGGCTTATTTTGTCAAAAGATTGAGGAATTTGCCTGGCAAAATGTTAATCATATTAAGAATGACGGTAAAGGTAATATTTGGCTTAGCTCCGACAATGGTTTGGCGCTTATGCAAAGGCAATTATTTGAGAATCCTTTCGCTGCACAGATAAATGGTTATATCCAGGCCATAGCTGTTGCAGAAGACGAGGTCTTAATTGCCGAGAACTCCCGATTATGGTCTGTTGTAAAAGGAAACACTGGATTTGAAGCCCGAATAAAGTATCAATTAACAGGAGAAACGATTTTAAGAGTAGTTTGGGATGGCGAGCGAATCTGGTGGACCACCACAGAGGGAAATATTTATTTTGTTAGTGGTAAAAATGGGAAACCTGTGCGAATTTTTTCTGAAAAAAAGTCGGCCATATTCAATCTTGTGCCAGATGGCCGAGGCAGAGTTTGGTTTTGTCAGGATGGCAGAAATGCTCCAGGATACGTTGATAGCGAAGGTCAATTGAATTTTCCGATAAAGGATGAAGCCCTAAAAGACAGCAGAATTATCAGCATGGCCATACATCCGGGTAACGGGCATCTGATGCTCGGAGGTACAAACGATGAGGGTTATCTTTGGGACTATGATATAGAGAAGCAGATACTTAAGAATCTTAGCCGTCCCTTGAGTTTTCGGCATAATGTGCCCATTGCTATCAATGATATCGCCTTTGATAAAAAGCAGAATATATGGCTTGCTTCTGCTTTTGGAGTTTTAAAAATGGATTTCCAAGGCCGACTCACACGGCTTGAGCATGAAAACATTACTGAAACTGCCGTAAAAAGCCTTATTGTTGATAGGAATGGTAATATCTGGTTTACTATTAGTCTAGGGCTTGTTAAATGGGATGGCAAAGAGTTTTATGTTTTCTCGGAGCGCAATGGGTTGCCCAGTAAAACCACATCTTACCGCACACTTGTAGAAGATGCTCAGGGAAGAATCTGGGTGGGTACCATTAGCGGGATTGCTGTTCCCGGGGACAAGCTTTCATCAAACGACACTCCACGGCCCTTGATACATCAGCTTATCATTAATGGAAATACAACACACTGTGAAGCTAACAAGCTAATTCGTCTTAGAAAGGGTGACTTTTTAAGACTCGAACTGGTTACTCCGGCTTTCCCTTCACGTTCAGTGATTTACCGTTACAGGTTGATTTCTTCTAATGGCACTGGCTCATGGCAACCTTTTCGAAATATTGCGGAAGTTTTCACTGAGAATTTACCGACCGGTCATTATCAAATTGAATTTGAGGCGCGTAAATCTGGAAACTACCGTTGGAGTGCCCCTCTGATCGTAAAGGTGAAGCTGGGTTTGAAATGGTACCAGAATAGATGGATTTTAGCCGGAGGCGCTCTTTCGTTGCTTTTGTTAATTCTAATTATAATACGGTATCAGGCCTTTTTGCATAGAACTCGCGAAGCTGAATTGGAAAGAATTATCAGCGAACGCACCCGGGAGATTCTTGAAAAAACTCATCAGATAGAACAGCAAAATTCGGCCATTGTTCTTAAAAACGCTGAACTGGAGGCAACGAATAGGGCTCTCAACGAAGCCAAACTTAAGGCCGAAAAGCTGGCTCAGGCTCGTAGCCTCTTTTTATCTACAATCAGCCATGAATTGCGAACACCTTTGAATGCTGTTATCGGAATGACCTATATCCTCTTAAATGAAAATCCCCGACCCGATCAGGTTGAAAACTTAAATACTTTAAAATTTAGTGCCGAAAATCTACTCGCATTAATCAACGACATTCTTGATTACAGTAAGATTGATGCCGGTCGGCTCGTTTTTGAAGAAGCCGACTTCGATATACGTGAAAAAGTTTACAATGTAGTACAGGTTTTGCAGGTGAAGGCGAACGAAAAGGGAATACGCATATACAGCGAGTTAAGCCCTGATATTCCTGATTTTGTCATTGGTGACCCCACCCGTTTTAACCAAATTTTATTCAATATTGCGGGAAATGCAGTCAAATTTACCCATGAAGGGTATGTTAAGATTAAATTGACTCTTATTGAACGCACAGCTAATCACATTAGTTTGCGCATTGACATTGAAGATACAGGCATAGGAATCCCGGCTGACAAGCTCCCCCAGATATTTGAAAGTTTTTCTCAGGCAGGTGTTGATATTACACGTAAATATGGAGGAACAGGGCTGGGACTGGCTATTACAAAGAGTCTTGTTGAAATGCAAGGGGGCCGTATTGAAGTAAAAAGTGAACCCGGAAAAGGAAGTTGTTTTACTGTATTCATCAGCTACCGCATCAGTTCAAAAGTGCATGAAATGCCTGATAAAGCCGTGAAGCATGAATTTGCTCTGTTCAACGGTGAAAATGTATTGGTAGTGGATGATAACCAGATTAATTTGATTGTCGCCGGTAAATTTCTTTCAAAATGGAACCTGAACATTGACCAGGCAGAAAATGGCCTTGAAGCCTTAGAAAAGTTTAAACAGAAAAAATTCGCTTTAGTGCTGATGGACTTGCAAATGCCAGAAATGGACGGTCGCACGGCTACGATTAAAATCAGGGAATATGAGCGAGATAACGGACTTAATCCTACTCCAATCTTTGCCCTGACAGCTTCTGCACTATCCGAACAGGTTGAGGAAATTAATAAGATTGGAATGAATGATTTTATTACCAAACCGTTTAATCCTATCGAGCTGAATATTAAGATACAGAAAGCGTTGGGAAGGATATAAAATTTCGTTTCGGGTTTTCAGATTTTAGCCTTCGGATATCGGGTTTCTTGGTTCTGGAGTCTGGGCACAGAAGGTTATCGATCTATGGAAGGAGAAGAGTGAAAAAATCGGCTAAGTCAAGATTGAGCGAATTTTTTTAAACTTGCTCATTCATATCTTATTTACAGTAATTAAAAATCGTTCACGGTACTGATTATTGTGTAATAATCAGTTACTTATATATTTTCTTTGATTATTTAGGGTCATTGTCAAGATAGGAATCGGGCTCCTGACGCATGGGCGCTTTCAATACTTTTACGAAAAAGTAAATGGTAAGGCAAGTAACGATTGACCAAGTGGAAATCATCAGAATTAAAGCTGAAGTGTTCATGGCTTATATTGTATTTTCTCTTTTACGCTTACGATAGGCATACCATACCATAATACTCAGACCCAAAAACAGCCCAACCAGAATAAGCCGGGCCATTTTTATGTAAAAAATGCGGTTAATTACGAAACCATCATAAAGTTTCTGCCCTTTCAGAATATGCTCGCCAACCTTAACCGTTAATGTGTGTTTTTCGGGATTGAAGACATAACTCTTAGCAAATTCAGGGCCTTTGCCATCGGGGACAATACGTATGTAATGCTTTCCCCTTAATGTATACACCGTGTCGAGGGTTCCGGTAGTCTCACTGTAAAAGGCCATAGCAAAGCTTTCTCTGTTTTCGGTTATACCTTTATAAGTAAGCTGACCAATAATACTTTCGGGATGCAGCTCCCAACCTTTGAAACTAATTTTACTCCAGTCGTCGCCTGCAGGTCTGAGCAATGAAGCCAGGAAAACCAGAATCAGAATTACTGGTGTTACAAATCCTAATATATATTTGAAAATCACTGGTATACGCATATCAGCCCCATCAATGAATTCTTTCCAGCCTCTTTTGTATCCAAAAAACCAGGCAAAAAGAATAGATTCGAGCATGGCAAACACAAAAAGCGCCACTGTGCCCGACCAATAATCGTACTCATCAAAAACTCCTTGTTGAAAAAACAAGACCGTTGGAAGCCCCAAACCCAAAGTTATTAAACCAAAGGTAATAGCCGATTTTTTATTCGACCAGTTATACTCGTCTTTTAGAAAACCCATGATGGGAGTTCCCATAGCCAGGGAAGAAGTAATTCCTGCAAAAAACAAAAGGCCGAAGAAAGCAGTTCCTGTCAGGGCAGAAAATATAGGCCCCCATTGCTCGAAGAGGAAAGGCATAGTTCGAAAAGCAAGCCCTAATCCGCCAAGACCCACTAAATCAATTACTTTGTCAATACCCAGATATCCCACCGAAATGGGAATAATGATGGAACTTCCGAGTACTATTTCGACAAATTCATTCATAAAACCGGCTGACATAGCATTTACTGCAATGTCGTCGCGTTGACGTAGGTATGAGGCATAGCATTGAATAGACCCCATTCCTACAGAGAGGGTGAAGAATATCTGGCCTGCTGCCGCAAGCCAAACCCGGGGATTGGTCAATGAATCGTATTGTGGTGTCCACAAGAAATTAAGACCTGCCAGCCCGTCCATAATGGCGTGTTGTTCTCCCCCCTTAAGTGTAATTCCCCTGATGGCCAGGAAAATTCCAAAGAAAATAAGAACAGGAACCATGATTTTGGCTGCTTTTTCAATGCCCCCGGCAAGTCCTTTACTGAGTATCCAAACATTAAGAGCCAGACAGAGTATATAGAACACCAAAGCCTCAAACGGAATGCCTGTTGTGCTATGTCCTATGTCGACATAACTATCAAAAAACGAGGCTACTCCGTGTTGGTCAAGGTGATTGAAAGTGCCTTTAATGCTATGGAAAATATACGACATGGTCCAGCTTTCCATGTAGCAGTAATAGGCTGCAATAGCGAGGTTACTGAATAATCCAAAAACGCCAACATATTTCCAGATGGCTTTTTTATTCAAGCTGTGTAAGATGAACGGCGTTGAATGGTGGCCAAAGCGCCCTCCATAGCGCCCGGCTGTCCATTCTATCATTAATAAGGGAAATCCAAGTAAAACCAGACTTACAAGGTAGGGAATGATGAAGGCTCCACCTCCATTTTGCACGGCTTGTACAGGAAATCTTAAAAAATTGCCGAAACCTACTGCATTTCCAGCCATGGCTAATACGAGCCCTACCCTCGAACCCCAGTGCTCGGTTTTGATATCAGAAGTTTTAAGTTTTGTACTCATTCCTGATTACTGGTTGATTGATTGATGGTTAGATCTAACCTGAGCCTTTTACCCCATTTCAGGCTCAGTGCTTGGCATTTTTAGGCCTCTAAAATAGATATTTTTGATTTAAATCAATTATTTCTTAAGGTCTAAACCTGCATTTTTAACAAAGAATGACCTATTTTGCAATCGAGGCAGCGTCGGAAGGTGCAGTAACGATTTTTTAATTCCAAAAGAGATTGGCTGGCAAAAGCGTCTCTGGCATTATAGCCCAGCTTGGCCCAACCTCTTACAATGGAATTATTTTCTGGCGGAAGCTCATAGAGCAATCTTAGTGCCTGTTCGGGACCTGATTCATCTCCGCGCATCCTTGCGTCGATCCACTGAAAAGGTATTACGGCGTTAATAATGATGTTATTAATAAAATCGTTCCCTGTCGACTTGGTTCTGGGGGCACTTGTTTCGCCAAAACGATAATGTGTATTCCAGTATTCCGAAGCCTGGCAGGAAAGCATTTTTTGCATTTCTTGTACATCCCGACTGTTTAATAACTTCTGCAACAGCCCGGAGGATTGATGTATAAGGGCTGCAAATTGTGCCAGGCGCACTGTGGGAAATCCCTGGGGATGCATGCGCATGAATTTCCAGGGAATATGTAAGGCTGCCACCAAATGGTGCTTTTCTTTCAAAAATTTGTATTCCGCGTACAGACGATCGTGGTATTCATCCACGTGTTTTTCTGAAATCAAACCTGATTGGCCAAAAAGGAGTGCCTCGACTTGGAAAAAAGAATGGGAGTAACGGGCAAGTATATTTAATGGTGTAGTTCTGGCAAGAATTTCAAAGGCCTGTGCATTGGTTTTTTGCCCAAAGGCGCGGGCCATGGCAATATAGAAGCATTCATGCAGGTTGTTTCGTGTGATATTGAGCAAACGCTGTATTTCTCCGACTTTTCGCTCCATGCGTTCAATCATGGCTCGTTCGAGCATCGAGTGAACTACCACAGGAAAAACTTTATTGAAACCCCTTGCACATGGAATCCAATCCTGTGAGAGCAGGAATCCCTGATAAACCTGCCAAAGCCGGGTATCCACATATGGTTTTAATACAAGGGTAGGACAACTGGTGGGTTCACGTCCCGGCAAATCGTTTTCGTAAACAACATGTAAAATCAGGCTCGAATATTGCTTATCAGATTCATGATGATGTTTATACCAGTCGGAGGTTTTTAAGTGAATTTCAAGATTCCCTGCCCAAACTTCCGTACCAACTTTCACCAGGGCTTCAGTATAGTCAGGCCCGGCATCATTATTTCGATATCCTGGTTTAATAATTACTATTTCCTCACCGGTAACGGATGCGAGTGTTCTGCCTTGAAGATGATATTGCCAGATATAATAAAGAAACTGCTCGTTCATGGCTGTTGCAGTTTTTTGAATATTTTAATGAATCAGGCTGCGAAGGATACGGCTAATGGAAAGGTTTTTAACAAAGTCGTTTGATTTGACAGCAGATGAAGCCATTTGACGAAGATGGTCGCTTTTAGCGAGCCGGTAAAACAGATAACTAAAGGTTTTTGGATAGTGTGCAGCCAATCTCAAGATGCGTTGCCGATGCTTAAATTCGTTTTCCATCGTACGCTTCAGCGAGGTTTCGTATTTCTCTGCAGAACTTTCATGGCCTTTTATAATCTCTATGAGGGTATCTGCAGCCATAACTCCACTTAAAAGAGCATTACCTATACCTTCTCCTGCCAAAGGATCTACGAGTGAAGCAGCATCACCAACCCGGAGTATGTGCCCATTAACGCTTTCCGTGATTTCATTCCCAATAGGGAGCCAACCTCCCTGCAATGATTCTTCAAGTCCTGCATCCTGAAACCTACCGGCCAATTGCTGATGGTTTTGAATAAAGTCGTAATAGGTTTCCTTGAGGTGTGTCAGGCTATATTTATAATGCATAAGAGGGACGTATATTCCTGTGTTGGCAAGTCCGCCAGGCAGAGGAAATATCCAGAAATATCCCGGAAAAAATGGTTCTGTAAAGTAAAATTCAATAAGATTTTCCTCCGTTTCATCGAAATCTATTCCGCTTACTGTGCCCGTAAGCGCAAAAGCCCAGTTTTTACGGTTTTCATCATGTTCCGCATAACGTGCACCCCTGGCATCTATCGCCCAATTCGAAGCAATACGGAATCCATCGCCTGCTGTTACTACCTGGTCCCCACTACCTGCTATCATTTTGACTTTTCTGCCAGGTAAGAAAGTGACGTGGGGATATGAAATTACTTTTTGAAGTAAAAAATAATCGAAATCGCTTCTGTTTACTACATACCCGAGGGGCTGATCATCTTTCCCGTCAGGGTGGGTACGAAAAACATGAGTCCTATGAGCCGGAGTATGAATTTTTACCCCATATATGGACGTCTTTTGATCCAATTCTTTTAAGTCAATTTCCAGATCTCGGAGTAATCTGAGCGACCTCACACCGAGTCCTCCTCCGCAGGGTTTGCTCCGTGGAAAGGTCTCTTTGTCAATAATAACCACTGATATTCCCTCTTGGGCAAGTTTTAAAGCACAGGCCAATCCCGCCGGGCCTGCGCCCGCTATGGCAACTTCTGTCTCCGACACACTGTCCATATAGTTGGGTTGAACAGGGCGAAGTTATAAATTTTTCATTACCTAAAAAATTTATTTGCCCATAAGTATCAACATAATGTCAGGGAAATACTTTTAAGACACAACGATTGAAGATATCATCGAAAAACAAGGTGCTGTGTGATTTATTCATTCCTTAGTTAATGGATTGTGTTTGTGTCAAAGGCAATTCGACATAAAATTCCGCCCATTTACCTGGTTCTGACGAAGCCGATATATGCCCTCTATGTTTCTGAATAATCCACCATGTGAGGTAAAGTCCCAATCCTGTTCCTTTCCTGTCTTCCAGCCCTTTTTGGTGGAGCCTGCTGAATCTTTTAAACAGTTGAGATGCCTGTTCAGGCGTAAATCCTACCCCTGTATTACGGATTTTAAAGGTAAGTTTTTGATTATCGGTCTGGTAATGAATATTGATCTCGCCATTTTCTTCGCCATATTTCACTGCATTATCTACCAGATTGGTGAAGACAATGCGAAGTAAATCCGGATCGGCTTCAAGGGTTATTTCGTCAGAGCCTTCGATTTTTATTTGGGCATTGCGTTCGCGTATTCTTGCATCCAGTGTGTTAATCACGAAGTCGAGCACATCTTCTCTGAATTTTACGCCCTCTTGGGGTTTGAATCGCATTTCTCCGGTTTCCAACTGTGACAGACCCAGGTAATTTTGAATCATGTTAATCATGTACCCTGATATTTTCAGCATTTTGCTAATGGTATCGATTCCGGCTTTGTCCTGAGGGCCGAAATAACCATCAAGGTACATGTGACCCATTGTAGTCATAGTGGCCAATGGGGCTTTAAGTTCATGAGCTACAAAACCAAGCATGGTCAAATAATCTTTTCTGGCCTTGCTCAGCTGGTCTATCATCCATGCTTTTTCAATCAGTGCTGACATTTCATCGAGCAATGCCCTGAGCAGGCATGCATGATGCGTGGTGAAAGATTCCTTTTGGCGTGAACTAAAGAAAAGGAAGCCAACATTTCTGTTATCAACCTGCAGAGGCAAAGAAAGATTAGACCTGACGCCCTCTTCAACGAGTAATCGCGTGCTGCTTGATCGAGGATGAAATTTCAGATAAGTCTCGAGATTATTAATAATGCGAATACTTCTCTCCTCAATAAGAAGCGACAATGTGGATGAACTTATCCCGGCAGAGTAATTATGGGTGAGAAGTACAGGCTGGTAGTCGGTGATATAATAAGCAGCAGTCAAAGTCTCTCCGTCGGGCGAAAGAAAAGAAAGACCGATGCGGTCACGTGGGATTATACCTTCAGTGGAAGACCACACTACATCCAAAGCTTCTTCTACTTTGCGACATCGCAGTAATCTCTGGCGAAAAAGTTCAAGTGAGGTTTGCTCTTCTTCAGAGAAAGTCCCATTGCAATCCATGGGTGAGGGGTACCAGGCGGTATCGGGGTTAATCATAAGATATTAAATAACCAGGCAAATCCATGAGGTTCAAAGGTAAGGATTTCTTTTTCTGTCTCATTCATCCCCATCGAAAAACCTGGTTGCCAGCTACAGGAACTACTTTTTAAAGTGATGTTCACTGGTTGATTTGAAAGGTTATGAATTGCAAGCATTTCTTGTCCATTATAAATCCTTCGCCAGGCTAGAACATGATTGGGGAGATTTTCTAAGGGCGTTTCCCAGCATAGAATTCCGTGTCCAAAAAGGCTATGTGTGTTCCTTATTTTGAGCATCTGGCTTAGGCCATTGAACATTTTGCATGTAAATGATTCAGGATTAGCGAGTTGATCTTTCACCCATTGCCAATCGATAGGGCCTCTTACATAAAAACGGCTATCGGGATGGCCGGTAATTTGGGTCATATAATCGAACCATGCCTCGTCGTTGCCTTTGCCCAATTCATCGCCGTAATAAATTACCGGAGTACCGGGCAGGGTTAACATTATACTATAGGCCTGTAAAATACGTTGTGCATCGAATTTAAACAGTTCGGCCAACCGGGCGGAAATGCCTTCTCCTTCACGAAAATTCCACCGTATATCGTGCCTGTAATGGCTATTCATAATGTCGCGTTCGTCCGGGGTTACCATTTCCAAGGTTAATTCATCATGCAGCCTTAAAAATGTAAACCATTGGCAGGATGGTGGAATGGAAGGAGTTACTTCGGCACTGAGCACTTGCTGTACAGGACGGGCATCGGCCATTGCCACGCTGATGAAAATCTGAGGCATGAGCGGAAAATGATAGCCTGCATGACATTCATCTCCTTCTCCGAAGTATTTTACAACTTCTTTGGGGGGTTGACAGGCTTCAGCCAACAAGAGTGTTCCTGGCCTTAAGAAATCGAGAACTGCCCTAAAAAATTTTACAATCGTATGGGTTTGTGGAAGATTTTCGCAATCTGTCCCATCTTCTTTCCAGATAAAAGGAATTGCATCGGCTCTGAATCCATCCACTCCCTGACTAAGCCAGAAGACAAGTATTCGGCTTATTTCAATCAACACCTTGGGATTACGATAGTTGAGGTCTGGTTGAAATTCATAAAAGCGGTGGAAAAAGTACCATCCATTATCATACTCCCAGTTGCTGGGGCATAGGCCTTTAAAGAGTAATCGGGTCTCTTTGTATAGGTTGGTGTCTTTATTCCAGATGTAATAATCGCGATACGGATTTTCCGGGCCTTTGCGCGACTCTATAAACCAGGGATGCTCGTTCGAGGTATGATTCATCGCAATATCGAAAATCACCCGAAGACCCTTATCGTGTGCTTGGTCAAGAAAATTGCGGAATAACTTGCGCGTATCTTCTGCCGGAGTGTCGGCCGGCAAAGAAAAAAGTTCCCGTCTGATGCTACGATAGTCGCGAATATCGAATCCGGCATCCCGCATCGGTGAATCGAGGATGGGGAGAAGCCAGAGGGTATTGGCACCCAACGAACGGATGTAATCCAGTTTTTCGGTAAGTCCTTGAAAATCTTTATTAAAAAGATCAACATAAAGCGAATATACCACGGCATCTTTATACCATTCTTTTTCCGTTGGCTTGATGTCGAGGGTGCCTTTCAATGCTTTTAATTCTGCGATAAAATCGCGAATCAATGATTGATACTGGAGTCCATATAAGGATGTAAAGAGCTGGATGAGAGTATTTTCTGTTTGCATGAGAGAAATTGCAACTGGTTAGATTTTTTTTGCGAAATTACGGAAAGAGTTTTCTTTGATTTGCCTTGAATTTCCCCGAAATTACCGCAAATCACTCATTAAGTGTATAAGTGATTAATAATCATTAAAATATTTTGTTGAATTTCATCCTTAAAATGAAAGCCCTATGGCTATTCTTCCCCACTTGTGCCAACGCCGAAAAGTTGCAAACTCTGGGCTTATCATGTACATCGAAAAAGCAATGCTAATTCCATTGAATGATGCTGATAACCCGCCACTTGCGCCCAAAACATATCGGCTCAGATCTTTTTCGCGAATGGTATAGGGACTGGAGTGATTGAAAATTCCTCCTTGCAGGGTGGCATCGTAAAAGACTGCTGTTGCCCATGTTCGGGCAAATGCCTCTATCTGGGTTTTGCGCAAAACCTCTCCCCAGAGGTTGGGTTTAAACGCTTCAGGCAAATCATCTCTATAGCGACGGTCGAAACGGGCAAATCGATAAGCCAGGCCAACAAAAGCATTGTTATAGAGCGTACCTGCATTCATACCTGCATCAGCCGTAATATCATGACCGGGTATGTTTGTTAATGACTTTTCTACCATCAGAGTGTATTTCAGCACTACATCATCCCTGATCTGATTTTCCCACCCAACAGGCTCTTTGGCTGAACTGTGTATGAATTTCTGTACTTGCCCGCCATAGGCGTGTGGGCCAATAATTCCAATATCGATGGAGGATTGCAATCTCAGCCTTTTTTGGGGAAAGTTTGAAATTTTAAAGTTACCCAGCGTTATAAAGGCAGCAAAGGGCCGGTCGCCATATTGTATTCCTTCCCAAAATGGATATTTGGCTGTATAGAGATTTTGCCTGATTTGCAAACCATAATAATCAAGAGAGGCTTGGCGGGAGGGGTGGAGTAAACGGCTCAGAGGAGAATGCTGCCAGGCCGGACTTATCCATTCTCCCGTGGTGCCGTTGGTATACCACATATCGGTGCCTGCAAAAATATCGTTTTCCAATCCAAGTATTACCACCTTTTTTCGGCTAATAGCCCCCGGAAAAGCTGGTTCGGAATGGGTGAAGGTAAACTCAGTTTTCCTTTCAAATAAATGGGAAATTCTGGCTTTCAGTCGCCTCATAAAATTCAGAGAATCTTGTTGGCGGATGGCTTTTGATACCGATGGTTGCGTTGAAGGAATAGCCATCGGCTGTTTGGGCTTCCTGGCAATTTTTTGGGGTTTTCCTGTGGTTTCTGTAGCAATCGGCTGGGGTTTAGGCGGGCGCTGTGTCTTCAACACTACAGGGGCTTTACCTTCTTCAAATACAATGATTCCGTAAGGAGCTCCCCATCTGCGTGTGTCAATATTTACTTCGTACCCTGGCTGAACCTTAAATATTATCCTATAAGAGGTTGTGTTCACTTGCATCAGTCCATTAGAATCAGCATAGTGTCTCCATTCGGAATTAAACCGTGTAAGGCTGTCGCGAAGATCGAAAAACCGAGACCCCATTGCCCTTTGCAGGCTGTCCTCCACAAGCGTTGATGGATAATAAAAAACTATTGCTGGTTTTTCTACCAACACAAGGTTTTCCGTCTGTTTATTTTCTTCATGCCGGCAAGAAAAGAGCATGACTACCAGTAATGCAAAAGTAAAGTGTTTTCTTTTCATTATTCTGCCGGCTTGTGTATGGCTTTAACGAAAGCAAAGGTAAAAGGTTGCAGGCATAGGGCAAAATCAGAGAAGTTGCTGTCTATTTGAACTTATTAAAAAAAGTCAGAGGCTGACTCCGGAGAGACAGCCTCTGCAAAGCGTTTTTGTAAATAAAATTACCAGAAAATGGCATATAGAGCCACGAGAATCAAAATCACAATTGAGGCTGTGATATTGAAAACTGCATCAGTTTCAAAGGTTTTTTTCGTAAGAGCGATACCCTTTTCGTCGATTTTTCCATTGGTTTCGAAGTAACTATAAATAGCAATTACAGCCATAGTGAGCAAGCATGTTAATCCCATCTGGTCCATCCAGGGAAGGCTGGGGAACAGGCTTTCGAGCGATGTACCACTGAGCCAGCCATTTTGACCAATTTTGAAGTAGAAAGCCACTACAATACTAAACAGAGCACCGAAAATAGCTGATTTGTTGGTAGCTCTGCGGTAGAATAAGCCCATAAGGAAGATGGCCAGAATTCCCGGACTAACAATGCCTGTATATTCCTGAATGTACTGGAAAGCCTGCTTGATGTTGCCCAATAGCGGCGCCATGAAGATAGCGATTATCAAAGCAACGGCTGCAGTAATACGGCCGGTTTTTACCAATTCACCCTCACTGGCTTTGGGTGAGAAATAGGGTTTGTAAATGTCCATGGTGAAGATGGTACTGGTACTGTTGAGCATAGAAGCCAAGGAAGATACTATGGCTGCCACCAGAGCTGCAACTACCAGCCCCTTGAGTCCTGTGGGTATAAAATGACTAACCAGCCAGGGGTAAGCCCTATCATTATCTACTTGTCCTAAAGCATTGAAGAAAGTATTATCGGCAACGCCCTGAGTAATATGCCCGCTGGGATCCATATTGATAACAAAGGCTATGATGCCCGGGATGACAACGATGATGGGAATAATGAGTTTGAGGAATGCGGCAAATACAATACCCCGTTGGGCTTCGTTGAGCGATTTGGCAGCCAGGGTGCGCTGAATGATGTACTGATTGAATCCCCAATAATAGAGGTTAGCCACCCACATTCCTCCCAATAAAACTGCCAACCCCGGTAGGTAGCTGTAGGCATCTTCTCCGTTGGGAGTAAAAATCTCTCCTTTCTGAATAATCATGGAGAATTTTTCAGGGACTACATTGTATATATGTTTGATGCCACTGATGATGCCTCCATCGGGTGAAACATGCCCCAGGGCAATGAAGGTAGTAAGCAAACCTCCGCCTATCAGAAGAGCCACCTGTATCACATCGGTCCAAGCAACGGCACTTAATCCACCCCATAAAGAATAGGCTGCTGCGAACAAGGCCAGACCAATGATGGAATACATAATCAGACTTCCATCCCCATTTCCAACAATGGTATCGAGGGCCTTGCTGCCCAGAAACAATACTGAAGTAAGATTCACGAAGATGAAAAGGGCAATCCAGAAAACTGCCAAAATAGATTTAAGTTGGGTACTGTAGCGTTTTTCTATGAATTCGGGTATGGTGTAAAGGCCTTTTTCGATAAAGATGGGTAGAAAAAATTTGCCCACAATAATAAGTGAGAGGGCAGCCATCCATTCGTATGAGGCAATAGCCAACCCAATAGCAAAACCTGACCCTGACATGCCAATGAATTGTTCTGCTGAGATATTGGCTGCAATAAGCGAAGCCCCAATGGCCCACCAAGGAAGAGATTTGCTTGCAAGAAAATAATCCTGCGAAGTTTTTTGGGTCCCTTTTCGTGTACGCGATACCCAAAGGCCTACCCCAATGATCGTGATAACGTAGGCCGCAAAAATGACATAATCAATGATTGAAAATTTCATAATGGCGGTGGCTTTTACGATTAGGTGATTTGATAAATGTGCCGCAAGTTAGCAATAATTTTATTTTACGGGCAAATTGTAAAAACTACAATTTTGTAAATTTAGCCACTTATTTTTAAACCTGGCCCATATGAAAAGAATCCACATTCTGAGCTTTATAGCTTTTTTAACTTTCATAATCGTATCATTTATGGCTTGTAAAACTTATCCCAAAATGGAGATTACTCAAAGAGAATTTGGCAGTGTCGACGGTAAAAAGGTGGAATTATTCACCCTGGTCAATGGTCGAGGAATGAAAGCCACTATAACCAACTATGGGGCCATTGTTCAGTCTCTCTGGATGGAAGATAAAAATGGGAATGTTGAGGATATTGTCCTGGGCTTCGACAGTTTGAAAGATTATCTGAATGATTCACCTTATTTTGGGGCTATTGTGGGCCGCTATGGTAACCGCATTGGACAGGCTCGATTTACCCTCGATGGTAAAGAGTATCATGTAACACCCAACGACGGCCCCAATCATCTGCATGGAGGCCTTAAAGGGTTCGATAAGGTGGTGTGGGATGCCCGAGCCTATATCGATTCATCCGGCCCTTGTCTTGAACTTCATTATAAAAGCTCTGATGGTGAGGAAGGCTATCCGGGTAACCTTGATGTTTATGTTACTTATTGCCTGAGTACCGACAATGAACTTCGGATTGATTATCGTGCTACAACCGATCAGCCCACAATAATCAATTTAACCCACCATGGTTATTTCAATTTGAGTGGTAATGCGCAGCGTGATATTCTCGATCACAAACTTCAAATCATGGCCGATAATTACACTCCTGTAGATAGTCTCTTGATTCCAACCGGCGATATAAAGCCAGTTGAAGGAACCCCGTTCGATTTTCGAAACCCTAAAAGTATCGGTCAGCACATTCGAAAGGTTTTTAATAAAAAGCCTGGCTACGACAATAATTTCGTTTTGCGTACGGGAGTGGATTCATTTAGAAAAGTTGCAGTTTTATCCGATACGGTAAGCGGTCGGACAATGGAGGTATGGACCGATCAACCCGGTCTACAATTCTACTCCGGAAACTTTCTCGATGGCAGTTTGAAAGGGAAATATAAAGTCGTTTATCAGCAATATTGGGGTTTGTGCCTCGAAACCCAGCATTTTCCTGATAGTCCTAATAAACCCTGGTTTCCCTCAGTTGTGCTTCGTCCCGGCGAGGAATACAAAACCCGTACAGTTTATAAGTTTTTTATTCAGTAATCTGTTGAAATACTGAGTGTAGTGCGTTTCTAACGATTAAAGAGACCGGCTGAAGTTGAACAAATTTCTCCGGTCTTTTTCTTAATCCTTGCAAAAGAGAGAAAAAATAAGCGGTTAAATCCTTATATCCATCCTGCTTTTTGATACCAGTCAAAGGTTTCTTTTAAGCCTTTTTCCAGGTCGTAAGTGGGTGAATATCCCAAAAGGTTCTGCGTGAGAGAGATGTCGCATTTCCAATTGCGAGCAGTGAGGGTGTGGAATTTATCTTTGTTTAGGGTTGGGGCTTTCCCTTTCAATCGCCCCAGGGGTTCGGCAACGGTTGTGGTCAGTCGTAGTATTGTCTCCGGAACAGTAAGTTTAATGGCCTTGGGGTTTACGATTTTGATGCATAGGTCGCGAAACTCGCGGTCGGTATAAGTAAGCCCGTCCGACACATGAAAAATTTGCCCGGAATAAGGTGATTCAGCAGCCAGTATAACCGCTCTGGCCAGGTCTTTAACATAAACAAAAGTGATATAATGAGGCTCGAAACCTACTGTGGTGGCTAAACCTTTCTTAACGGTTTGCAGCATAACCAGGTAGTCTTTGTCGCGAGGCCCATAGACACCGGTAGGGCGCATAATGTTCCAGTTAAGCCCTGAAGTTTGAACAATCTTTTCTGCTTTCAGTTTGCTACGGCCATATAAAGTATTGGGATGAGGTTCGTCGGTGGGGGAGATGGGCTTTAAAGTCACCGGGTCGCCAGGTCCTGCAGCTGCAAGACTACTCATAAGGATAAAACGGCCGGGTTTCTGATTGGTGAGGCGCATTACTTCTGTCAGGCGAAAAGTGTTATTGGCATTTACCTCCATGAATTCATCAGGATGAAGGGTTTTGGTGAGTCCGGCATTGTGTATGAATACATCAATGCTTCCATAGTTGCTCTGAAGGTATTGCAGTGCCTCTGCCATTTTTTTATAGTTGTTGAATCCGGGTTTTAATAATTCAACCTCCTCAGGCAGGTGGCCTTTACTGCTCTCCTCTCTTCCCCAGGCAATCACCCGGTATCCGTTTTTTAAAGCTTCTTTTATCAAAAAGCTCCCAATAAAACCCGTAGCTCCGGTAATGACCATGTTTTTTGCTGGCATAAATTCAGGGTGATTTATTTTTTTATGAATTCATCCCATTCGTAGCGGTTTTCTTCGAGTAGTTGCCGGGCTTGAACGTATAGCTCGTCAGGCCCCACAGAAGCATCCAGCCAGTGGATATTAAAACCTTTGCGCTCCATGCGGCGAAACCACGTTTGCTGGCGCTTGGCAAACTGATGAATTGCTGTGTTGAGTCCCTCGAACATTGCTTCATAGGTCAACTGACCACAAAGGTAGCGGTTCACATAACGGTATTCAAGGCCATAAAATTCCAGCTTTTCTGATGGAACTCCCCGCTCCAGCAATGAGCTTACCTCTTCAATAAGTCCGTTTTTTAATCTGAAACGCAACCTTTCGGTAATCTTTCTGCGTAGTTCTTTTCTTTCGGCCGTTAAGCCAATCAGAAAATAGGGAGGAATCTCAGGTTTCAGGTCTGGATGATTCTGCTTCCACATTTCAATTTCAATTGCCCTCACCAGGCGGTCACGGTCGGTAATATCGGTTGTGTTGTGTAAAGTCCGCATGGAGGCAAGCATATAGATTAGTTCTTTATCGCTGAGGGGACTGAGTTTTTCCCTGAGCTCATGATCGATAGGAACATACGGCAGATGATAACCTGCCACCACTGCCTCAATATACAGACCGGTACCTCCGCATAATATTGCATGATGCCCCCTCTTTAAAATCTCAGGTTTTATCCGGTTGAATTCTTCCACAAAATCATAGACACTGAATGTGTCACCAGGAAAACGGATATCTACCAAATGATAAGGGACTGTTATATGATCAACAATATAGTCTTGCAGGTCTTTACCCGTACCGATATCCATATTTTTAAATACCTGTCGGGAATCTGCACTGATGATTTCTCCCCCCAAGTTGGCAGCCAGTCGGGCGGCCAGTCGGGTTTTCCCCAATGCGGTAGGTCCAGTGATAACTATCATTTTTTAAAATATTTTTGATTAACTACCAGGCTGGTTTGGCGAATGGTTTCTTCTGTCTGCTCCATAAACAACCGGATTCGTTCAAGTGTTTCGATGGGAGTGGATGAAAAGGGTGTATGTAGCCTATAATTTTTGCCCCCGGGCAGGGTTTGCAGTAATGCGTTTAGATGATCTTCATTATTGCCTCCATGATTTTGCAAATTCGACTTTACATATTGCAAAATACGCAAACCATCAATTTTTTGCATGCAGGCTCTTTTAAAACTATCTTTGGAGCGCGCATTATCGCGTAAAGTTTGCCATATGAATCGTGTACCAAATGTTTTCTCTAAAAAGTTGTCGAGGGGAGTTGCAATATCTTTTTCAAAGAGCGGTTCAAATAAAGCGAAGGTATCTCGAATGGGAATAAATAAGGAAGGGGGATAAACAGGGTAAGAGCTCCAATCTCCTAATCTGCCTTTTATCATTGCCGGACCCGTTCCAAATATCACGCGGTCGGAAAAGCGTCCGGCAGGGAAGGCTTTCGTTGGGGCCCAGGTGACCAGAGGCCCGTTTTTTGCCAATTTTTGAATAAAATAAAAATCTTCTCCAGCTGCATAGGGAGTAATTCCTCCAAGTTTCTTGTACACCCTTACGGTAGTTGCCATCGACGACCCAATTGCCGTAAAGGCATATGGATTTTCAATTGCAAGCAGGTTGAGTGCATAAGCTCTCATGTAAATTTCGTAGCGGAGCATGCAGCGGTCTGCCTCCTCGTTTCCACTCAGAGGGTGATGATAGGGAACACAAATTCCTGTGGCTTGCGGAAATTGTTGAAAAGTCTCCCTTAAGGCCGCAAAATAGTCTGGTGGATAATAGGTATCTGCATCTATCGAAACGATAATATCTTCCAAGTTCGCTATACTTGAAATATAGTCCATCACGGCTTTGCGCGCCTGACCCACACCTTGCTTTTTCCCTTGCCAACCCTTTCCTGGTGACGAGTGATCGATGATATGCACTTTAACGCCTGTTCTGCCAAAATTTTTCAGCAACTGTAGGCATTGTTGGTTGTCATCTATAATATATTGTTTTTCAGGGTTTAGGCGAAATTCCTCGGGCTGATTTACACATGCAACTAATTCCAATTCAGGACAGGTTTGCTTCGCCAAACTTTCAAACAGAAGGGGCAACCATTCCGATTCCCGAAATACCGGAAGTGCAGCAAAAACTTTGGCTTTTTTGCGGGATGTTTCATAATTTAGCCCCATAAGGCAAAAGTACATAACCCAACCGAAATGAATGCCAGACCAACTCTAACAGGACGGATAATTTAAATTGAAGAAGTTTGTGTGAAATGACATGCCTGACTTTTAATTAAAGCTCGATTGCCATTATCTCCCTTCTGATTAAATATGATGTAATGAAAGAGAGAAATTTATTTCAAAAAGTTATCACCCATCGAAATATTTGGTTAATCTTAAGCCTTGTTGCAGGCCTCTTTTTCCCAGAGGGAGCTCATATGCTTCGCAATAGTCTGCCCTTCTTTCTGGGTCTATTGATGACCTTTTCTTTTGCTGGTTTTTCCCTCAAAACTTTACTTCCCATACGTACCCTTCCGAATAGGTTGATTGGACCTTTTTTAATCAATTATTTACTATTTGGAATTGTGCTTATGGGATTGGCGCTTTTAATTGTGGGTAATGACAAGGATTTGTTGGAGGGTTTTCTTTTTATTGCACTAGCCCCGCCGGGTATTGTTATTGTTCCATTTGCTCTTATGCTTAGAGGCGACACCGATTTGGCCAGTACAGGCGTAATTGGGGGTTATCTGGCTTTTATGTTGGTATTTCCCCTGGCGATTGTTTTCATCTGGGGAGAGCAGATGAATCTGCTTATAGAAGTAGTCGAAATGGTTATATTTATAATCTTGTTACCCTTATTTATTTCCAGACCACTGAGGAGGGGAGCTGTCGGAAGATGGTTGATGCCCCGGAAAGGATGGCTTATTGATATGGGATTTGCCATCATCGTCTATATCATTGTTGGGCTTAACCATGATTCTTTTACAACCTCTGTGGCTACCCTTTTGAAACCAATGCTGGTACTTGTATTGGTGCTTTTTGGGGGTGGAATGTTGTACGAGTACGTACAACTTCAACTACGGTTCACCAATGCCCGACGGATAAGCAATGGATTGCTTTTTAGCGTAAAAAATACCGGATTTGCAGCTGTAACTTCTGTCACACTGGCAGGAGAAAGGGCTGCCATTCCGTCGGCAGCCCTCAGTGTAGTTTTACTCGTGTATCTTCTTGTGTTATCCCTGCGAAAAAGTGGTACATGAATTATTTTTCGCGTGCAGAAACTACAAATTCAGGAGGATCCTGTATGGTTTTTTTAACCGCACATAACTCAGCGGCACGAATCACCGACTCTTTATATTTTTCGGGAAATCCTTCGGGTAAATTTATATCCAAACGTATCTGCTTCATTTTGCGGGCGATGGGATCCCATACCATGGTCTGGTCTATGCTAATGTCTTGATAGGGTAGGCCGCGCTGTTCGCAAAATCCTTGAATATAAATTCCGGCACATGTGCCCAGCGAAGCAAGGAATAAATCGTATGGTGCCGGTGCGGTGTCGGTTCCTCCACCCATAATGGGCTGGTCGGTTTTGATGGTGTGTCGTCCCATGTGGGCTGTTACTACTTTTCCTCCGTCAAGTGTTATTTTAATAGTCATAATTTGATTTTTTTATTTGATCGGCTCAGTTTTTCAAATAGTATGCCAATATGTAGATGTGATTATGTTTTTAAGTTCCGGGTTCCAAGTTCCAGGTTTCAAGTTCCAAGTTCAAGGTTTGTTTTCGATTGATAAATTGTTGAAAATGTGTGAGAAGCTTAATAAAAAGTTAAATTAGGATCGGCTTTGATCTTGTCTTTCAGGCAATTGGAAAATCAGTTTAAGTGAATAAATGTTTAAGAGAAATGCCACATGCGCTATTCTTCTCCCTTCCATTCTTTAAAAAATTGCTTTAAAAAGTTTTCCATGAAGCGGTGTCGTTCTTCGGCTAAGCGACAGCCTTCCGCAGTATGCATGCGGTCTTTGAGCAGGAGGAGTTTTTCATAAAAGTGATTGATTGTGTGACTGTTGGCCTTGCGATATTCTTCCCGAGTCATATTGGTGCGAGGGGGCTGTTCTGGGTCGTAAATAAGCCGGTGACGACTTCCGCCATAAGCAAAAGCTCGGGCTATGCCAATGGCACCAATGGCATCGAGGCGGTCAGCGTCGATCACCACGGCTGCTTCCAGACTGTCAGGCTTATGACGACTGCCTTCGCCCTCAAAATGGCATTGCCGTATTATCGAAATTACCTTCTCTCTTTCCGCATCATTAAAACCTGACGTTTCGAGCCAGTTTGATATTTTGTTCCAAATCTCTTCGCCGAGAGTATTCAGTTTGGGGTCGGGCAGGTCGTGGAGCAAAGCTGCTGCATGGCAAATGCGTTGATCAGCCCCGGTTTGCTTGGCCAGACTGAGCGCGTTGCGCTCCACCCGCTCTATATGAAACCAGTCGTGTCCGGAACCATCCTGTCGGGTATGTGTGCGCACCTGTTCTTTCAGATAATCCAATCCTTCAGAGGTATTTACATTCATAGGCAGAAGTAATCTTTAGTCAAAAGTAACGCTGAATCGGGCAAAATTCTGCTTTTTTCTACTTTTGCGGGCCTTTGACTACCTTAATTTTTTTATCAATGGACAAAAAGACCCGCTCCCTACTGTTGATATTTATTCTTATTACCTCTTTTGTCAATCCTTTTATGGGGTCGGCTGTTAATCTGGCGTTACCGCATATAAGTCGGCATTTAGGCCTCAATGCAATACAGATGAGTTGGGTAGCCATGTCGTTTATACTGGCTTCAGCAGTGATGATGGTACCTTTCGGGAAATGGGCTGATCTTCGGGGTCGTAAAAGGATATTTGTTGTAGGTTCTGCCATTTTTGGATTATCTAGCCTGGTATGTGCCTTAAGTCCCAATTGGGAGATATTGTTGACTGCGCGGGCTATTCAAGGTATTGGTGGTGCCATGATGTTTGCAACAAATATGGCTATTCTCACCGATATTTATCCTCCTCAGGAAAGGGGGAGGGCGATAGGTACCAATGTTACAGCCGTTTATCTGGGTCTGTCATTAGCGCCAGTAATCAGCGGGTTTATGATAAGGGAATGGGGCTGGCAAAGTATTTTCTATTTCACTGCTTTCCCAATATTGTTCGTAAGTTTCCTTACGGCAATACTTGTAGGTCAGGAGTGGAAGGATGAAAATGCCGGCCGTTTCGATTGGCAAGGAGCTTGGCTCTATGTGGTGTCTTTCAGTGTGCTGATGTACGGTTTTTCTCACCTTCCGGGTTGGGTGCCCGGCTTTTTTACCTTCTTTGGATTATTGGGGATTTTTGGGTTTGCAAAGTCTGAATTGCGCAAAGAGAATCCTGTCTTTGATGTCAGGCTGCTGAAGACCAACCGCCGTTTTGCTTTTTCAAACCTTGCCGCCCTTATCAACTATGCTATGACCTTTGCCATCACTTTTATGTTGAGTTTGTACCTGCAATATGTGAAAGGGCTTAGTCCGCGCGAAGCAGGTCTTATATTGGTAATGCAGCCTGGTATGATGGCAATGGTTGCCTGGTTCTCGGGCCGACTATCCGACAGATACGATTCGCGCTGGCTGTCTTCAGCAGGTATGGCCTTAATTACCGTTGGACTTATTGCCCTGATCCCTCTCGGGGCACACTCATCTTTGTTGTATATTTCTTTGGTGCTTGCATTTATAGGTCTTGGTTTCGGGCTTTTTTCATCACCCAATACCAATGCTGTGATGAGCAGTGTGCCACGCAAATTGCTGGGTACAGCTTCGGCAACGGTAGGAACAATGCGCCTCACAGGACAAATGATTAGCATGGGTATAGCTACGCTGCTTCTACACCTTTTTATCGGAAAAGAATCTCTTGCCAACCATCTTGATCAATTTATAGCTGCGCAACGAATTGCTTTCATAATATTTGTGGTACTCGGCATTGTTGGAGTTTGGGCCTCTCTGGTCAGGGGCGGGCACCAGTGGATGGAATAACCCACTCCCCAGGTTTTCGCTTATCTTCAAATTGTTCGACGAGAAGAAAAAACTATTTTGTTCTCTCTCTTCGTGGATCAGGTTTAAAGGGCATTTTAGCCATTTTTTGTACGGTAAGTGAGGGATGTCCAAACTCCTCGGTCAGGGTGCCCAACAACAAATACATGCCTTTGCCCTGAAAAGGATATTTCTTCAGAGAGTCTGAAAAGTGAACGGTATCGAAGAGTTCTCCGTCGGCATCAACAAAATTGCCAAAGTGCATCAGTTCGTTGTTGACGGTTTTTACGTATTTCAGGGTTACTAAATAGCCGAGCATTCGAACCGTTTTGCCGACATGGTGTATCATGTCGCGGGCTTTTACTTCGCCCCGAAAAGTGGTTTGCAGAAGATCAAACCAGGAAAGGGTGACGGGGAAGCCGAGCAGTTCCATCTCGTCGTACGCATCTTCAATAGGATTGGAAGGCAGATGGGGAAGATTGAATTCTTTGACCGGGAGGTGAAAAAGTGAGCTTTGCAGGGTGGAAGGCATTTTTTTTCCATTGCGCAGCATGTGTGCTTCCCACAGGAGACTGGCCTTGGTTTTATTTGTAAAGCGCAGTGCCCCGCAACGAATGAGTATCAGCGTTTGTGCGAGGCCGGCATGGGTACGCTCCATAAAATCAGCCAGGTCGTGGTAGGGTCCGTTGCGGCGGCGTTCTTCAACAATTTGGTGGGCCAGAGTGGTTTCAAGGCTTTCGATGTGTACAAAACCGATAAAAATAGTATTCCCGTCTATGGAAGTCAGGTATTCGCTGTGGTTGATGCAAGGCAATTCAATATGGCCTCCCCAACGCCGGGCTTCGTTAAAGTAAACCCAGCTTTGGTAAAAACCACCAAAATTATTGATGACAGCTACCATAAACTCGAGGGGAAAATGCGCCTTCAGATATAGGCTTTGATAACTTTCTACAGCATACGAAGCGGAATGGGCCTTCGAAAATGAATACCCGGCGAACGAAGCAATTTGTCTCCATACTTCCTGAATGATGGGTTCGGGGTAGCCTCTCTGGCGGCAGTTGTTGAAAAACTTGTCAACAATGCGGTCCATTTCTTTGCGACTCCTGAACTTTCCGCTCATAGCCCTGCGCAATACATCGGCATCGGCCAGGTCGAGACCGGCAAAGTGGTGACATACTTTCAGCACATCTTCCTGATACACCATCACTCCAAAGGTTTCGCTGAGCTGTTCTTCCATTACCGGGTGTATGTAGGTGAATTTACCGGGGTTGTGAAATCGGTAAATATACTCTTTCATCATGCCTGAACGGGCTACTCCGGGCCTGATGATGCTGCTGGCAGCCACCAGTGTCAGGTAATTGTCGCAACGGAGCTTCTTCAGCAATCCACGCATGGCAGGACTTTCAATGTAGAAGCAACCCAGGGTCTCGCCCTGTCGTATACGCTCTTTCACCAATGGGTCGGTTTTGAACTGTTGCACTTGATGTACGTCAATGCTTACGCCGCGGTTTTTCAGAACTATTTCAGCGCACTCTTTGATGTGTCCTATTCCCCTTTGGCTTAAGATGTCCAGTTTTTCGAAGCCAAGACTTTCGGCCACATACATATCCCATTGGGTGGTGGGGAACCCTTTGGGGGGGAGGTCGAGGGTAGTGTAGGCCGTTATGGGTTTTTCGCTGATGAGTATGCCCCCGGCATGAATGGAACGTATGTTGGGGAAGTCGGCTATGCGCTCGGCCAGCTTGTGGATGTGCCTGGCTATGTGATCGCGGCTGGCGCGCACAGACGGATTGAGGGCCAGTTCGTCAATTTCTTCCTTGGGTAAACCGTAAACCTTTCCTAACTCGCGGTAAATACTGCGGTCGCGAAAAGTAGACATGCTGCCCAACAATGCAGTATGCTTGCGCCCATATCGCTTGAAAATATAGTCGATAACAGCATCGCGTTCTTTCCACGAATAATCGATATCAAAGTCGGGGGGACTGCTGCGCCTGGGATTGATAAATCGCTCGAAATACAAGTTAAGCTCAATGGGATCAACATCGGTAATGCGAAGACAATAAGCCACCACACTGTTGGCACCACTGCCCCGGCCTACATGGTAAAACCCCTGCAACATGCTGTATCGTATAATGTCCCACGTGATGAGAAAGTAGGCAGAGAATCCGAGCCGGTGGATGATATCGAGCTCATTGCGCACCCGTTGGGTCGCCTCTCGGTTATTACGCCCATAACGATATTCCAGTCCGTCGATGGTTAGTTTCTCGAGGAGTATGCGGTCGTCGTCAGTGCTCCCAGTAAAAGTTTTCTTGTTTTTGATACTCTGAAAATCGAACCTTATGGCAGCTTGTTTCGTCATATCCACCGCTGCCTGCATAAGTAATGGTTGGTGTGAAAAAGCCATCAGGGCCTCCGACAGCCCAGCGAACGATTCCTGAGGGTGAGCCAGATGTTGTGCAGTAAGCCTGCTTAGCAAAATATTGTTGTCAACAGCCCTCAGGTTGCGATGCACCTTATAGTCTTCTGTGTCCTGAAAAGTGAGGTAATGCACAGCCATGAGCCGCTCGCTGTGCCGGCGAAAGGGCTCGTATCGCAAACGGGCAATCTCAGATATTGTAACACCCAGAAATTCATTGTTTTTTAACTTTCGCTGTATTCTGAGGCCTGAGGGATAAATACATATAATATTTTCATTTTCATGTCCTTCTTCGGGGTAGTTTAAGCCTTCGAGATGAAAATGGCTCACCCATTCGTTCATTTGCTGGAAACCGGTTTCGTTGAGTGCGATGAGGGTGTAGAGTCGGCGATTGCCCTCAAAAATGTCGATACCGGCAATAGGCGTAATCCCCTTTTCCTCGCAAGCCTTCACAAAATCGGGTATTCCGGCTGTGTTGTTAATGTCGGCCAATACCAGACTTTTGATTCCGAACTCAGCAGCTTTTTCCGTAAGTTCCTCTATGCTTAAAGTTCCGTACCTTAGACTATAGTAGGAATGTGCGATTATTAGCATATTGATTATTTATTAATCATAATTTTTGCCATTAAATTAATCATTTTTCGTAAGATTTTTGCTGTTTTCAGAGATAATCCTTACTTTTGATTCATGGCAAAAAAAATTAGCGGCATTCTCCTGGTTCAGTTACTTACGAAAGGCCTGCTTGCGTTTGTGTTTCTGGCCATATCTGTGGTTAATCCGCCAAGAAGTGTGGCCCAGGTAAAAAGTATAGGCCTGCCATTATTACACCATTTCGACAAGCGTAAATACAAGGCGGGAATGCAAAACTGGGCCATTGCTTGCGATCAATATGGGGTGATGTATTTTGCCAATAATGAAGGCCTTTTGCGATACGATGGAAGTGACTTCGACCTTTTTCCTATGCCTGATCCGGCAAAGGTGGTAAGGTCGGTTATGGTATCCGGCGACACCATTTTTACGGGAAGTTTTGAAGAGTTTGGTTATTTCTTGCCCGACGGTAAGGGTGGGCTTATTTACCATTCATTGATGGGTCAGTTGCCATCCACAGAACGAAACACCGATGATTTCTGGAAAATTTATAAAACTCCCTGGGGAATTCTTTATCAATCGTTTACACATCTGGTCTTTTATAAAAATGGAGCCATCAGACTGGTTAAACCTCCCGAAAAAGTCCATTTTGCGTTTTTCGTCCAGAACCTTTTGTATATGCAGGGGAAAGGAGGGGTTGTGTATGTATACGATGGCCGAAGTTTTAGAGAATGGGCTCCTGGGCAGAGACTACGCAATGCTCAGATTTGGGGCATGGCACCTTGGCTCAACCACAGCTTGTTGATTGCTACAATTCGTGATGGAGTATGGATATACAAAAATAACACCCTGACTCCCTGGAATGAGAATACCAACAGGCTTTTAAAGGAATATCAGATTTTTAGCTTGCAGGTTCTCGACGGAAACGACCTGGCATTCGGCACCATTCAGAATGGCTTGGTCATTACTGATGCACAGGGAACCATACTTCAACATATTGACAAATCACAGGGTTTACAAAACAATACAGTATTGAGTATTGCTACGGATTGCCGTAAAAATCTCTGGCTTGGCCTAGATAATGGGATAGATTATGCAGTAATTAATTCTCCTGTTTCTATCTTCCACGAAGGAAATGGTTTACATGGGGCTTGCTATGCTGTTGCGGTTCATAAAGGGTTGCTCTATGCTGGCACCAACCAGGGACTTTATTTTTGTCCGTTTAATCCACATAAAGGTTCAGCATATTCAGGTTACTCATTTACAAAAGTACCTGGAACAGATGGTCAGGTTTGGACCCTCCAGGTATTGAACGATAAACTATTATGTGGTCATAATTTTGGTACTTTCCTTATTGATGGAGGAAAAATAGAAAAAGTAATCAGTAATCGGGAGGGTAGCTGGATTTTTATTGTGCCACGCAATAATCCGGATATTGTAATTGCAGGTAAATATGATGGGTTGGAAATGTATCGCCGGGAGGGTAATTCATGGTCTTTTTGGAAGAGTGTTGCAGGATTTCAAGAATCTGCCAGATTTATCGAAGAAGATGAATTTGGAAATCTTTGGATTGCTCATGGTTTGAAAGGTATATTCCGGGTTTCCCTCAATCTTTCGCGAGATACTGTGCTGACAGTGAAACTTTACGATGATAAATCAGATTTAAACACAAAAAACATCTCCTTAGCGCGCATCAGGGGACAAATCTTATTCGTAGCGCCTGACCGAATTTTTAAGTACAATGCGCTGACTGACAGGATGGAACAATATGTCGAACTCCAGGAAAAATTGGGCAATTTGTCTCAGGCTATTTTGCTTAAGGAAGATAAATATCTTAATCTCTGGCTTTTAGGTCGTAAATCTGTCGATTTTTTCTCCAGCCTTACCTATAATACTTTTAAGCGTCAAAGCACTGCTCTTTCTGCATTTGCACCTTATCAAATTCATGCTTTCGAGAATTTATACATCTACGATAGCTCTAATGTTTTCATGGGTACAGAGATAGGCTTGCTGCATTACGACCCTAACTTTGTGCCTGCTCCAGCTCGGGGATTTAGTGCGTTTTTTAGGTTTGTAAAAACATTAGGAGATAAACGGGATACACTTTTGCTTAGAGGAGTTGTTCCTTCGGGCAAAATTGGTTTTCGCATCCCTTATAAAGCCAATAACATCGTAGCTATGCTCACTCACACAGCATATCCGGGTGAAGGCATGGAATATAGCTTTCGATTGTTGGGCAGTGATACAACCTGGAGCGAATGGCAAGTTTCCCCATTTGCCGAATTTACAGATCTAAAGCCAGGTTCTTACGTTTTACAGGGGAGAGCACGCAATGCACAGGGACAAACATCCGATAGAGCAGCTGAGTTTAGGTTTGAAATCCTTCCCCCATGGTATACATCGGTTTATGCCTTTGTTGCTTATGTTTTGTTGCTCATTATCTTTCTGATAATCATTCGACTGATTATTAGGTATAAAGTTAGGAAAACGGAAAAGCGAATGGAGCAACAGAAACAGGCAGAATTAACCCGCCAGCAGGAGATTTTTGAACATGAAAGGCTTTTGGCTGAGAAAGAAGCCATGCGCCTGCGAAACGAGATTTTGCAGGCCGAACTGGATGCAAAAAATGCCGCACTTATTGCCAAAAATCGTGAATTGGCGCAGATAGCCATGCAAATTGCACACAAAAATGAATTTGTCACACGGTTACGAAAATCGTTTGCCCAACTGGTCGAATTTCTAGCTCCGGAAAATAAAATCAGAGCACAGGAGATACTTAAGACGATCGACCAAGAGATGAAATTTGATGACGAGTGGGATAGATTCCGCTTACATTTCGATGAGGTTCACGGTAATCTGCTCCGTCGTCTCAAGGAATCCTTTCCTGCCCTCACTCCCTACGACCTGAAACTTTGTGCATACATCCGGCTTAATCTGTCCTCGAAGGATATTGCCCGCATTCTGAATGTAACCCCCCGAGCCATAGAAATCAGCCGTTGGCGCCTCCGAAAAAAACTTGGCATCGACAGCGAAACCAATCTAGTTGAGTTCTTTATGAATTTCTGAAACTTGGCGTGTTTACCACATAAAAACAAAAATTCCCATTTTCAATCATGGGAATTTTCGTGTGATTAATTCTGGTATTCATGCAATTATGCCGGAGTAATTGCTAATTATTGAATTTTAATAAACTTTTGGGTAAAATTATACTTTTCGGCGACTATGAAATATATACCGGGTTTAAGATTGTTAATTGCCAAAGAGTTATCCCCCGGTAGAATTAAAACCTCTGTAACTACCTCACCGGTCAGGTTGAAAATTCGTGCGGAAAAAGCCTCCTTCATGTCGGAATAGAGATTAAGCCGGTTCCTCGCAGGATTAGGCTTAATGCTGAATAAATGGGTAGGTTTTCCGTCGGGTATTCCCAAATAATTTTCACGACTGATGGTCAGATTTCTCAGCCATAACGAGTCTGAGCCAGGCCGACCGAATAAACCATAGTCAACATACATGCGGAAGCCGGCTACCTGGGTATTATCGGTTTGACTTCCGTATTGGGGTGTATTACTTCCCCATTGATTTGTGAAGTCGAAGTGATAGTGTTGGAAAATGCCATGAGGCTCTCGAGGAGTGATAGTAAAAACTGGTGTAACATCCGTGAGCCGGCCCTGGGTATCGAAAAGATCAATGCGGCTGATTACCGACTGACTTAGGTTGAAGGTTTTCATGAATACGTTAAAATGTTGGTGCTCACTCATGTTGATGGCAGAAGCAAAGCGATATTCTACATAGGGATTTTGCAAGGGGGCATTGATTTGATATTTTAAAAGCAGGAGACTATCCTGCTTTTGTAAAGTGATCTGATTTCCTTGACCAGGGAAGACTTCCCACCCCTGGGTACCATTTTGTTCAAAGTCAGTAAGTCGGAAAATATTACCCGTGGGTATTGTACTAACCGATACATCTTTTTCGTAAGTTCCCCCCGCTTGTGGATGGATTACTTCACATTTCACTTTTCCCGGTTGGGTACCCCAGTTAACTTGAATTTGCTTCGTGCCTTGACCGTTGATCATACTGGCATCTTGGGGTACTGTCCAGTTGAAGCTGGCTCCGTCAATATCCGGTAAGCTAAAGATTAGTCCCTCTTCGTTGGGTGAAGCGTGAGAGGGTCCACTGATTTTGATATCGGAAAGAGGTATGTATTGATATACTCTTACATATTCTACCCACATTTTTTGAGGCCAGATATTGGGATCAATGCCCTGAGCTCCGCCCCAATTACCCCCAACAGCAATGTTGAGCAACAAATGAAAAGCCTGGTCGAAAGGCCATGTTTTGTAATCCTTATGCTCGTTGAGGAATGTAAAATATATTCGGTTATCTACGTAAAAATCAATTTTATCGGCATCCCATTCTATTGCATAGAGATGATAAGTGGTTTCGGCATCGGGTACCAGTGTAGTGTCGGTTTTTTGGGTACCCATAACGTGATTGTAAGCTTCCGTATGAATACTTCCGTGTACCACACCGGGGTCATATCCTACATATTCCATAATGTCAATTTCTCCGCTTTTAGGCCAGGCTCCATAAACCCAATTCGTTGGAAGCATCCAAATGGCAGGCCATGTGCCCCTGCCATGCGGCAAACGAGCCATAGCTTCAATACGTCCATACTTCCAATCACCTTTGTTGCGGGTAACCAGACGAGCTGAGGTGTATTCATTGTTTCCCCAAGGCTCTTTGCGGGCTTCAATAATTAATTTCCCGTTTTCTACCCTGGCATTCTCAAGGCGATTTTCAGTATAATATTGCAGTTCGTTATTGCCCCAACCATTGCCGCCTACATCGTATCCCCAGCGGTTAGGGTCGGGTAGCCCGTTATAGTCGAATTCATCGGCCCATACTTTTACTTTTACCTGAGCTTTCGAGGAAAGATGTATAAAACCTATAAGCAAACAACTCAAAAAAAACACTATTTTTCGCATTCTTTGAAATTTTCGATATTTATGCAAAGTTAATTTAAAAAGAAAGGCTGTGGCTCCCGCCAGAGCCTTTCGGATAAACCTTCAAACTACGGTTTTAAACTAAAACCAGCTTGCAATTGTGTATTTGAATCTGAACCCACGTAGACAACAAAATCTCCGGGTTCTGCTTTGAATGTCATATCGGCGGTATAAAAAGCAAGGTCTGACACACGAAGGGTAAACTTCACCACCGTTTCCTGACCAGGTTCAAGCTCAACACGTTTAAAGCCTTTGAGCTCGCGGACGGGGCGGGTTACGCTACCAAATTTATCCTGAACATACATCTGTACCAGTTCGCTTCCTTTCCGTGTGCCTGTATTCTTCACCTTCACACTGACTACCAACGAATCGTTCTGGCCGATAGAAGTAGCACTGAGCTCTGGCGCTGAGATTTCGAAGGTAGTATAACTGAGTCCATATCCAAAAGGATATAGGGGTGTGCTCGGACTATCAATGTAGCGGGAGGTATAGCGGACGGCATCGTTGGTGGGTCGCCCTGTGTTTTTATGATAGTAGAATAAGGGAATTTGACCCACATTGCGTGGGAAAGTCATCGGTAATTTACCACTGGGGTTATAATCTCCAAAGAGAATATCCGCTACAGCAGATCCGCCCATCGTACCTGGCAGCCAGGCTTCGAGAATGGCCGGAACTTCCTGATCTAACCATTCAATAGTTAGCGGACGGCCATTAAAAAGAACCACCACCAGGGGTTTTCCCAATTTGTTGAGTTCTCTGATCAAGTCTTTCTGCACGCCCGGAAGGTCGAGATTGGTGCGGCAAAGTGCTTCTCCCGACATCATAGCCGATTCGCCTGCTGCAACGATAATCGCATCTGCGCTGCGAGCTGCATTAATGGCCTCAGCAAATCCGCTGCGATCGTTGCCTGTAAAATCGCAGCCTTTGGCATACAAGATGCGGGTATTGGGCAATTTTTCTTTGATTCCGTTGAGTAATGTAACCACATGCCTGGCTTCGCCCTGTCCCTGCCATGTTCCCAGCATATCCTGCTGGTTGTCGGCCATCGGTCCAATAAGTGCAAGGCTGCGCATTTCCCGGCTAAGAGGTAAAATGCCCTGGTTTTTCAATAAAACCATAGACTTACAGGCCGATATTCTTGCAAATTCCAAATGCCTTGGGTTGAGCAACATCTCCTTTTCGTAAGCAGTGTCGCAATAGCGGAAGGGGTCGTCGAAAAGTCCAAGGCGGTATTTGATGCGGAGTATGCGTCGCACGGCATCGTTAATCTCTTTTTCGCTAACCAGGCCTTTTTCGACCAGATTTTTCAGATGGTTAACATATAGCCTTGATTCCATATCCATATCTACGCCTGCTTTGAAACCGGCCAAAGCTGCTTCTTCGGGTGTAGCGCAGTAGCCATGCGGAATCATCTCTCCGACGCTGCCCCAGTCGCTGACCATAAATCCTTCAAAACCCCAGGTGTTTTTGAGCAGGTCTACATTTAGGCCCCGATGAGCTGACATTGGTGTACCATTCAACTCGTTGAAAGCAACCATGAATGTTGCAACACCCTCGTCTACTGCAGCTTTAAAGGGAGGGAGGTAAACTTCTTGCAGAGTGCGATCCGAAATATCTACGGTATTGTAGTCGCGTCCGGCCATTGCTGCACCATAGGCTACAAAATGTTTGGCACAGGCAGCCAGGGTGTTTTTATCCGCCAAATTTTTTCCCTGGAAGCCTCTTACCCGGGCTTTGGCAACCAGACTACCATAATAGGGATCTTCTCCGGCTCCTTCCATTACCCTTCCCCAACGAGGATCACGGGCAATATCAACCATGGGGGCAAAAGCCCAATGCTGACCGGCAGCAGTTGCCTCTGTTGCTGCAATGCGTGCTGCCTGTTCAATAGCCTCCAAATCGAAAGAGGCGGCTTCGCCCAAGGGAATCGGAAAAATTGTTTTATAACCATGAATGACATCGTAGCCAAAAAGCAGAGGAATTTTTAACCTACTTTCGTTCACTGCAATTTCCTGCAGTTGCCGCGTGGCTTTGGCTCCGTTTACATTGAGCATACTGCCCAAGAGTCCCTGTCTTATCAACTGAGCATAATCGCTGGTTGCAATAGAGGGCCCTGTGAGTTCTCCCATGCCCGATAACTGGTTTAACTGACCAATCTTTTCTTCGAGAGTCATCAGCTCCATCAGTGAGTCAATCTTTTTTTCAATTATCGGGTCTAAATGAGTGGTCTGCTTTCGTGCTGAACAGCCCGAGAGCACAATTCCCGATATCAGTAATAAAAGGATTTTTTTTACCATGGTTAGAAAGGTTTCTTTTTTTAATAAGGGGTTGCTCAGTTGCCTGTGAGCAACCCCTGTGCCTGATTTAATTTATTTTTTTAGTCCTTCCACATGTGGTCCGGCAAGGTCATCAAGCCATACTGTAAATGTACCACCGTTGTTACCCGGATTTACCATAATCCTTACGACATTGTAGAAATTATCGTTGAATCTGGGGTCAGTGGTGACGTCGTTGGTGAAGATCTGTCCTGTCCAATCCCAGCCTGCTCCAACGCCGTGCAAATCGTATGTGGCAATTTCCCAGGTATTGTCCTTCTGAATGGTGTAAATCAAATCGTGGGTGCCTATCTGCCATGCATTCCCGCCGTAGTCGGTGTTTTCGAGTTTTAGCAGAACCTGGTCTCCGGCTTTTCCGTAAACCAATACCTTAAACACCGGTTGGAGCGTCAGGTTGAAACGATATCCTGTGGGCAGCAATAAATAAGCATTTGCCCATTGTGCGTTGATTTTGGTGAATTTAGCCACGTGAGCAGAACGGTTGGGGTAGAGATTGGGATTGGGATTATCTACCACTTCAACCGAGCCATCACCATCTGATTTATCAATTTGTAAGGGGACGAGTTGGGTTTCACCAAAATCGTTGTACATTACCATAGCATCCAGTAAATAGGGTTCGTAATTGGGATGATTTTGTTCTACGGTAATACTCGAAGATTTCATAATCATACCTAAAGAGGTGGAGGCTTCAAGCGTAAAATAGTAGGTTCCTTTACGCATGTAGCTATGCTTCACAATTTCTGAGGTGTTGGTGGTTTCGTAGCTGGTACCATCTCCAAAATTGTACTTTAGGTTTGAAATAGATTGACCAGCCGGGACATTAATGTTGCTTAGGCTGAAACTAAATTCATTGGGATTGCCCGTTGCATTCACATTCAGGTTAAACGAGATGGTGGGCGGAACATAGCCTTTGGCAATGAATCGGTTATAAAATGCTTCGCCGCCATTGACTACCCTCAGGGAAAGGTAATTTTCATTGAATTCGAGTACTTCGTATTCATTACTTCCTCCACGGTCAAATCCTAAAATAGCACCCTCCGGAGCGGTCTTAATATAGTATTTACCATCCTTCTTATCGACCAACCAGGTAGTGTTTCCACGCTTTGCGTCGTTGGTAGTTACCCAGGAGTCATAATCATTATTCCAAATCTTTTCTACATAGTATCCCTGTGAAAGACCTCTATCCACTGCTCCATTGTTGCAAAGTGTACGTCCTTTAGTGTTGATCTCAAGTTTAAACTCATTGAGTTTAAATGTCCATTCATCATCATAAATCTTGTCAGCCGATTTTTCCAATGGACCGGCTGACCACCATGAAGGACTATAACTATCGGAAGGTCCTACTCCAAAATGTCCGGGCGTAACGCTATCGATCATCCATGTTTTCCCATTGATGGCTTCAGGTCCGCCGCTTAGAGCCAGGATGAGAGGATCGCTGAAATAGGAGTAGTCAGTTTTGGTTGTAGTATGTTCACGCGTAATAAAGGTTGAGCCTCCATTGGTGTAAAGCGTAAGTTTTATCACATAGGTACCTGGAAGAGGGTAATAGGCAATTACCTCATCTCCGTTGGCAGTGGATCCGTTTCCAAGATCCCATTTTGCTATGCCTTTAATTGTGGAGGTGTTTTTGAAGACGAAATGGAAATCATCTTCACCGGGTTGAACCGTAAAATTGAGCTGGTCGGCCGATGGAGCCGGGTCGAGCTGAGGTTTGTCGGATTCCGATGGTTTACAGCCCACCCATACAAGTAAGTTGACCAGCAGAAAAGCAGTTATTATGTTTTTGATATTCATTGCCATTTAATTTTTAGTGTTCAAAGGGTTTAATATCCAGGATTCTGAACAAGGGTATTTTCAGATAGTGTAATTTCTGATTGAGGAATGGGTAATAAACCGCGGGTTGCGGGATTGAAGGTTTCATCTTGAGGGCTTGCCTTGGCAGCAGCATTAATCTTTTGCTGGGCATAATCGAGGCCCCGGCGCAATAAATCCCAATACCTGAGCCCTTCACCCGCAAATTCCATCCTGCGCTCATGATAAATGATATCAAGTCCTGCTTCGGAATTGGAAAGCTGAGGTGGATTAGCCGAAGCTCCATAGGCTCTGCGATAAACCCTGTTGAAGTAGTTTTGGGCTTTACTCAAATCATTATCGAGATAGAGTTCAGCTCCCATAAGCAAAATATCTGCGAAACGAAGCACTTTTTCGTTGTATGGCCAGTTGAGCATGTCGTTGGTGCTTGGTTTGAATGCCTTGAGCGGGTGAACTTTTTTGCATGCATATCCTGTATGCTGGAAACAATCGCCCGGTTTATAAACCAATCCTTCAGCCTGTGCATCGAGTATGGATACACTGTAGCGTGGGTCAGTTTTCATTTCGTCGGCCAAAGACTGGGTTACCGGCTGGAAGCTCCAACCCGATTCATACAGGTCGCTTTCTACCCCCCTGAAGCCCGACATGATAACTGTCCAATTGCCTTCACTTCCATTTCTCCAACCCCAGTCTCCCCAGTTGCTCTTTTGGGTATGCTGGATTTCAAATATAGATTCAATAGAATTTTTATTTCCGGGGTAGAATAAATCAGCATAGCTGGGAACGAGACCATGCCCGCTGGTATTGACAATATCGTCGATGATGCCTTCCACAACATCTTCAGTGATGGTTTTTTCACCTGCTTTCAAATCGGAAGTGATACCAAGAACGTTTTTACCATACCCTTTATGGTAGAGGTAAACTCTGGCAAGCATTCCTCCTGCAGCCCATTTGGTAGCTCTTCCAAGCTCTGCAGAAGAAACATTTGCAGGAAGGTTCTGCCATGCAAACCACAAATCTTCAGCAATTTGATTATATACTTCGGCAGGCGATGCCTGAGGGATTTTTTTGTCGGTAGGACTCAGGGTCTTCAAAATCAGAGGAATATTTCCATAAAACTGCTCCAGTTGAAAATAGAAATAGGCTCTTAAAAACCTTGCTTCCGCAATATATCTGGTTTTTAAGGTTTCATCTTCAAAGGGGATTCCTTCTATTTTTTCGAGGAGCAAATTAGCGCGGTAAACCCCGGCATAACGGTCGGCCCATAATCCCAATACAGCCTCATCCGAGGGATAGTTGCTGAGCTTACCCATCCTCACCAGGTCGGGACGGTCGCCAGGGCCGCTACCTCCGGCATAGGCATCATCAGAGAGAATGTTGCAAACCAGATCATATGGATGATATCCATTTCCACATTGCCAGCCAAGAACGTCATAAATGGCTACCAAAGCTTGGAGGGCATCGTCAGGGGTTTTATAGAAGTTGGCTTCAACCCTGTCAGTTAATGGTTCTTTTTCAAGGAAATCTTTGCTGCAGCCGGTTGCAAATGCAATCAGAACCAGAATAGCTGCTAAATATTTAATTTTTGCCATAGTAATTCAATTTTTAAGTTAGAGACTGCAGTTAAATCCAAACATTATTGTGCGGGGCTGGGGGTAAATGTTGCGGTCGATACCCACATCCAGAGCCCAGTTGGCACCAATTTCTGGATCGAATCCGGTATATCCGGTGAAGGTCAACAAATTGTTGGCTGTGATAAAGAGTCTCAGCTTTTCAATTTTAACTTTACGACTTACATTTTCAGGTAATGTGTAGCCAAGTGTAATGTTTTTCAGACGAACAAATGATCCGTCTTCTACAAACAAGTCAGAAGGACGGTTGAAATTCTGGTTGGGGTCGGCTATGGTAACCCTTGGGAATGTATTGCTCGTTCCTTCTCCTGTCCAGCGGTTCAATACTTCTGCATACCAGTTCGACATAACCAGGTCGTTGCGTCGACGGGCATTGAAGATTTCCTGACCAAATGCTCCATACCAGAACATGCTTAAATCGAACCCATGATATTCTGCATTGATGTTTAAACCCAGTGTGACATCAGGATAAGGATTACCCAAATTGGTACGGTCTTTATCATCAATGGTTCCGTCGTTATTAAGATCAGCGAAAATTAGGTCACCGGGTTTTGCATTGGGTTGAATAAGTTGTCCATCTTTCTGGTATGCATTTACTTCTGCTTGATTCTGGAATACACCTAAAGTCTTGTAACCCCAGAAGAAGGCAATAGGTTCACCGACCACAGCCATACAAATGTTGTTCATTCCATGTACTCCTGCGCCATAGAGCTTTCCTTCGGCATTATTGATGCTTACCATGGTGTTCTTGTTATAGCCACCGCTTAGCATGAAATCATATTTCAGGTCGCTCAATTTGCCTTTGTAGCCCAACTCGATTTCAATCCCGGTATTTTTTACAGAACCTCCATTAATGGCTGGGGCTGAATTACCAATAAATGCAGGTATAGGTGCCACTACAAGAAGGTCTTTGGTGAGTTTATGGTACCAGTTAAAACCAAAAGTTAATGCATCGTCGAAGAAACGAGCATCGAAACCGATGTTGGTCTGTTCAGAGGTTTCCCATTTCAGATCAGGATTGGCAATACCCGTGGGTACAGCCCCTGTGGTTATAACTTCTCCTTGTCCGAAGGTATATCGGGCACCCGAGCCAATAAGTGAAGTGTATTTAAAAGCTCCTATGGCTTCATTACCATTCTGTCCCCATCCAGCCCTTAATTTTAAATATGACAAGGCAGGAACTCCGGCCATGAAGTCTTCCTGACTCATTAACCACCCTGCTGAAAATGCAGGAAAGTATCCGTATCGGTTATTTGTACCAAAATTGCTCGAACCGTCGGCCCTCAATACTCCCTCTAACAAATATTTTCCTTTGAAATCATAATTGATACGACCGAAATAGGAGAGGAGGGCATGTTCTTCAGCACCACCCCATGCTCTGTAGCTTTCTTCATCGGTACCATTATTAATGTAGGCATGGTCGAAATCATCAAAAATCAAATTGGTTTTACGACCACCCACATAATCGTGCCTGTAATCATTGGCGGTCATACCGGCCAGTACTGTATAGTGATGATTTTCTTTAAATGATGATGTGTAGGAGATAGTGTTTTCGTTTTGCCAGGTAAACCAACGATCGTGTGAAGCTGAAGCTTCTGAGACAGTTGTGAAAACATTGCCTCCAAGATTATAAATGGGAGTGAAATTGCGGCTAAACCCATTTGCCAAATCTATACCAAAACTGCTACGTATGCGCAATCCTTTAATGGGTTCTATTTGTCCCCAAACGTCGCCAACAATTTTGTCTTCTTTCCAGTTAGAGTTAATAACACTTACAGCAGCTACCGGGTTTACAATTTCCTGCGAAGCATACTTGGATTTGCCCCAACTGCCGTCGGCTTCTTTAACAGGCGTTATGGGGTCCATATTCAAAGCCCTTGAAAGAGGACCGCCATATTGGTCATTGGTGGCAACTCCCCTGGTGATTTTATACGTGTAGGTTAAATTGTTTCCGTAAGTAAGAATTCCTTTTTTATGGTCGGAATTTACCCTGAAAGTGTAGCGCTCGTAATTGGATTTGTCTTTGGCAATAGTTCCGTTAACGTTGGAATAAGAAAAGGAACTGTAATAGCGTGAATTATCATTTCCTCCGGAAATAGAAACCTGATGATTGACAGCCGGTGCATTTTTATAAAGAAGTTCTTCCTGCCAGTCGGTACCTTCACCCAAGGCTGACACAATTGAATCTGCGTTGGGGAAAGGAATGGGAGCCCCGTCGTTGGCATACGATTCATTCATAATCATGGTGTATTCTTTGACATTCAGCACAGCTACCTTTCTCCAGATGTTCGACATGCTGTACGAAAAGTCGTAATCCACCTTCATTTTTCCCTGTTTCCCTTTTTTGGTACTAATCATCACAACACCGTTAGCACCACGGGCACCATAGATGGCGGTTGAGGCAGCATCTTTCATGATTTCCACCGATTCAATGTCGTTGGGATTCAGGTAATCAATTCCTCCTACGGGCATTCCGTCGACAATAAATAGGGGATCGGCATCACCCGTGGTACCTGCACCACGAATGCGAACGGTCAGTTTATCGCCAGGCTGACCACTATTAGGTATAATCTGCACACCAGCAGTACGTCCTTGAAGGGCCTGTTCTACCCGCAAAGGCTGGGCTTTTACGATTTCTTCTCCGCTCACCTGCGAAATGGCAGTTGTCAGCAAACTCTTCTTTCTTACACCGTATCCTACTACAACTAACTCGTCGAGTTTGGTGACGGCTTGCTCTAGTTCAACATTGATAACGGTTTTGCCTTCTACCTTCACGGTCACAGGCGTCATGCCTACAAACGAGAATTCGAGGGTGTGTTTGGCATCTACCAATAAGTTGTAGTCGCCATTGACATCAGTCACGGTACCCTTGCCGGGTACTTCCTTCACTTTAACGGTAACACCAGGTAGCGGACTACCGTCAGATTTTGATGTTACCCGCCCTTTTACCGTGATGGTCTGCGCCTGCATTACCAGGCTGCCCATAACGAAAAGGCTCAGCAGCATTAAAAACTTTCTCATGTTTTTTTAATTTTGGTTTGTGATGAGGTTAATAAAGCAGAATTGTGCTTGACGAAATTAGTGTACAACTTACAACTTTAATGATTATGATGCTGAAATTGTGGTTATTCTGCATTCACATGCATTGCAATCGTTTGCAAATGCCCTTCACAATACCCCTACAAAAAGGATTATTATAAATAAAAATCTATTGAAAATCATATAATTATTGAAAAATTATTATTTTCGCAAATCACTCGAAAGGGTTCATTTGTCGTTGAGTGGAATGAAGATCTTAAATGATATTACAATGAGGTGTATATTATTGAGCATGTTTTTATTAGCATTTATTTATGGTAAAATGATCCTGGCTCAGAATTCCTACCAGGTGAAGGATGAGTACCTGAAAATCGAAGCAAAAGCTAATAGTCCAATTTACACTACCTATACTGCTGCCATGCAGCGAAGCCGGTTATATGGCGATAAAGGTTATAAGATGGATTATTATAGTTCGTGCAGCCCCATCCGTTTCGAGGGTGACCAGGCAGGCAGTTTCTTCCATTTGTTTAAGGTAAACAAAGTCGTAATACCGTCTGTTGCAGAATTTTTTAAACAACCTGTGGTAAAGGCCTCATTTCCAGATATGGTAGTGATGGAATATCAACCATGGCCTAATCTCCACGTAGAGCAGGTATTTTTGGTTTATTCAAGCAGTCTTGCTGTGGTTGAAATCCAGATGACAAACAAAGGAAGTGATTCGCTCCTGGTAGAGGTTTATCCGGTTCTGGAACTTGGCAACGATAGTTTGCATTGCCAGGACTACGATGCAGAACATTTTTCATTGATTGCTACCCATAATGAATCTTATAAGCGCCTTATAAGCAACCTTTACCGTAATGGAAAATACCCCCGCAATTGCCGTGATATTTTCGGCGGATTTTCTGCTCCATACTCCTATGGATCTTATTCGGGCAATATGGCCGAATTCTACAATTACATGAAAACTGATTTTTATGCTGCCCATATTCATAACGACAGCCTTAACATGAAAACCGGTGTTTACTCCGACTTTATTAGCCTGCATTATAAATACTACTTGGCACCGCGACAAAGCGTCACATTGCGTTATTATCGGGGTTGGCAGGATGTAAATGAAAGCCCCGGAGAGATTTTTCGCCAGGTTTCTTTTTTAAATACTTTAAGTCTTCAGCCATTCCTGGATGATAATGTTCAATTATTTTCACGCATCCCTTGCATCTCTTTTCCCAACCCTGAAGATAAAATGGTTTATTTAAGTGCATTCAACCTTGCGCGGGGATGTATGCTTCCTCCGGAAGGGAAAACCAGTCATAATTACTACGTGTTCTCCCGACAGCCCCTTTGGGGATGGGGACACGGGCATCAGGTGTTGCACGAAAGTCTGACGATGCTGGCTTATGTTTTTCTCGATCCTTATTCTGCAATGGAATCTCAGCGGGTGTATATTGAACAGCAGGACACTTCAGGCCTTATCGCTTATCGACATGGCCCGAGGGGAAAGCAAGATTATCCCCATAAAGGTATGCCAACGACTTCGGCTCCTTTTTTCAACTGGATTAATCTGGAAGTGTTTAAAATAAGCCGTGATATGTCTTTCCTGAAAGAGGCTTATCGTTCGGGAACTCGTTATGTAAAGTGGCTGTACGATAACCGCGATACTGACCACGATGGAACCTTCGAATGGGGACCCTATGGCCTTATTGAAAATGTAAGAGACTGGTATAACGTTATCTTTCAGGTGTCGAAAGAACGCTTTCTCGATATTGATAAAGAAGATATCTCCGACGAACTCGAATGCCTCGACCTTTCTTTAATGGTGCTTAAAGAGCTTAGAAGTCTTTCTTCTATGGCTGCCCTGTTGAATTTGCAGGATGAGCAAACTCGTTGGGACTCGTTGGCCTTAACTCTGCAACACCTTATTAACGAGCGTTTCTGGGATAATGAGACAGAGTTTTTCTATCATGTGGATAAAACTACCCATGAATTTCGTTTTATGAGCCGCGACCTTAAACACCAGGAAATCATCGGTTTTCTTCCTCTTTGGGCTGGGGCAGTGGATAGTGTAAAAGCTGCTGTTTTAGTAAAGCACCTTACGGATACAACCCGTTTCTGGCGCAAATATGGCATACCCACTCTCTCTGCTCTCGACGACTGGTACAGCCCCGATGTGGATTATTGTTGCAAATGGAACGGGCCGGTTTGGCTGCTTTGGAATTACATGGTTTTCGATGGCCTGCGCCAATATGGCTATGAAACTATTGCACGCGCGCTGGCTGCAAAAATGATGCTCGCCGTGAAAACCCAGTTGGCGAAAAACCACAATTTCTGGGAGTCGTATAGCCCCGACAACGAAGTCCTCAACAGCCCTCCTAATTACATCTGGGATGCCATCATTGCCAGGGTGCTAATCGATTGCATGCCCTGAAATGGGCCACTTCCCTGAAAAACAACAAAAATGAACTATTCATCCTGATTCATTGCCGCAGCAAATGATCAGCAACATCACTGAGGTTTATTCCATCCGTTTACATTCCCGAATTATCAGTCTTTGGTAGGGGAAAGCCTTCACAATGACGAAATGATTGTGGTTAAATACATATGTGATTTTAATGATTTCTAAATGGTGGTGATACATTAGTCTTGAATTTCGTAAAACCCCGATGGGGGCGAAATGTCAATAACCAGGAAATTAAGGTTTAATTATGGTTTTTCTTCAAATAATCTGCCAAGCCCATAGTTGTTTAGTGCAGTGCTATAACGATAGCTAATATCATTTGAGCAAGTATTTTCTGGATATACAACTCCTTCACAGGCACATTTGGATTTTTCCGAAAGAATAGGTTTGCAATCAATGTTTTCAAAATTTTGCATACATTCAACCACCCTACTGTTTTTTCCCGATTTTTTTGTTAAATATAAGAAGTTGCCAGCTTTGTCAAGCAAATAATAAACAGCAACATTTTTACTATCATATGTTCCTCTGGCTTCCAGCCACAATTGTGTGCCTATTTTTCTTATTATTAGTTGGACGATATTCATCCTGTATGTTAATGGTCTCAGATTAATTAAATCCATGGGTTCAGAAGTACTTATCATAATATATCGGGTATAAACTATAGAATCAGGGCCGTATTTTACTGTATTTGAAATAAGAATGAAACTCTCATTTGGCGGGTATTTTTCCCTCAGAAATGAAACTATTGCATCCATCCCTGTATCCATGTTGTTTTTTTCGATTATTAAGGTTTGAGATGGGGTAACATGCAAATTATACTTTGAATTGTTAATTTCGAAATCCTCTGCAATCAATGACTTTAACCTGCTTGTATCTGTCAATATGGAATATGTATTCTTGCTTTTGTTCATCTCGGCAAGAAGGATTCGCTGAGGACTTTGGCAAGATAATGCCGATGCTATAAAAATGAACAGGATTAATCGTTTTTTTTTCATTCTTTTTAATTTAAATACATTCTTAATTTTTACGATAGATTTATTGATTTTTTACACTAATTTATGAGAAATTTGTTGGTGACCTTTTACGATATGTTCATTGCGAGTTCTTTGATATTATTATGTTGATTATGTAGTTCAAACGATACTAAGTTCCCCCGGGCAGGAAATAACCCTTGCATCCTACAAATACCGAATGCACCTCTCCTCCACGCACGGATAACTCTGGGGTACGGCCGGGTGTTATTGTGTATGTGTGTTGAGGGGATAAGTAATTGAATTAGTGGTGTTTATGTTTTTGTAGAAATTACTCATGAGCCCTGAAAAAAGTAAACACATCCAACTCCGGCATATGCGAGAGAAGAATTGCCTGGTAAACCCCTTGTGGCAGAAGATCCCTTTCGAAACAGAGAGATGCATGGAGAGTTTTTGAGTAAATAAGCAGTTGAATGTGGGCTTAAATATAATGAAAATATCTTTCAAAATAACTTTTTATAGGGTTATTTTAAAAAATTTTTTTTGAAGATTATGCAATGCATATTCGCTGGTTAAAAAATCATGCAGGGATGAATGAAAGTGATTCAAATGGCTTTTAATGAATTGTATTTCAGTGATGGGGGATAAGGTGTCACCCCTTCAGGGAAAAATCAATTTTGAATGTAATGTATACGATTCCGTAATAAATTTCAAAGAGCCCTGAAGGGGCGACATTTCAATTGTGTTTGATGAGCAGAGGCTGAGGAAGGGGATGATG
>Ga0067045_1027776_pt1 | contig 61445 bp, 60 predicted proteins | sample TerdegcTABiofilm_FD_59184 | JGI IMG/M metagenome (GOLD analysis project Ga0067045, IMG submission 59184) | Combined Assembly of (Gp0054472, Gp0054536) Wastewater bioreactor microbial communities from Singapore -Terephthalate degrading...
GAGGGTTCGAGCCCCTTCCGGGTCGCCATACAAGAGGTGCGATGTGTGAGGTTTGATGTGGGAATTCCAGTAATGCTTAATAGCAGTACTAAAATCTCACTTCTCACTTCTCACTTCCCACATCCCACTTCCCAAATGCCCAGGTAGCTCAGATGGTAGAGCAGAGGACTGAAAATCCTCGTGTCGGTGGTTCGATTCCGCCCCTGGGCACCATAAAGTTTTTATACGGAGGGATACCCAAGTGGCTAAAGGGGGCAGACTGTAAATCTGTTGGCAAAGCCTTCGCTGGTTCAAATCCAGCTCCCTCCACCATCAATACTGGGGCGTCGCCAAGCGGTAAGGCACCAGACTCTGACTCTGGCAGTCGTGGGTTCAAATCCTACCGCCCCAGCCATACATGACCCATTAGCTCAGTCGGCAGAGCACCTGACTTTTAATCAGGGTGTCCCGCGTTCGAGTCGCGGATGGGTCACCATAACGTAAAAACGTGTATTTCAGCGAATTTGAAATGCACATTTTTTCTGTTTGTACCAAATCTATGTATGTAACCTTCTTTTTATAAGAACATATTATGTACTGCAAGTAAACTAATAATACCTGAGAAGATAATCCTGTGCCATCCAATGTCTCCAGTGTTACAGTACGGTTTTTCGTGCAGATAACAGATACCGCTACCACAGGTTCAACTAGCTGGCTGCTTGACGGTGTATCCTTAAAGGCAGTATAAACAGTTCAACGGGCTTAACAGTGAAATGTGTTTTTTCAGAATATTACAAGTCAATGAGCGTCAGCGTAATGCTGGCGTTTTTGTTTGAAGTTGATTATTTCGCTTTTTTAGCGTATAATAAACATAAGAAAGTGAGAAATTCCCACGAGGAGGTTTTATCATGGTTGTTGAACTGCGTCAAAAATCACAGGTGACAATCCCTGCCGACATTTTAAAGGCGTTGAATTTAAAGACAGGCGACAAGCTGGAATTTTCGGTACAAGACGGTAAAATAATTATACAGCCCGTTGTCACCATTCCCAAAGACCAAGCGTGGTTTTGGACGGAAAAATGGCAAGCCGAAGAAAGAATTGTTGATGAACAGATAAAAAACGGACAGGTAAAGAGCTTTGACAATATTGACGCTTTGATTGAGGATCTGGACGCATGATCTTTACACGTTCCGACAGGTTTAAGGAAAATTACGCAAAACTGAATGATGAAATGAGGGAAAAGGTCAAAGCCAAGTTGAAATTGATGTCCAAAAATCCAATGCACCCGTCCTTACGCACAAAACGGGTGCAGGGAACACAAAACATATTTGAAGCCAGCGTCACCATGAGTATCCGTATGACGTGGCAATATGTTGAAAATGGTATCCTCTTACGAAACGTTGGGAAACATGATGAAACATTAAAGAATCCATAAAATACAGCCTTGCTTTAAATGCAGGGCTTTCTTTATACCTCATTTGCCAGTTGGTAGATGACAAGGTGGCAGTTGGCAGTTGGCAGGCTTCAGCGAAGTCCTAGGGAAAGAAAAGACCTGAAAACTTCACCCCAGCCCCTGCGATCTGCGATCTGCAAACTGATTATATCCCTGTGATCTGTGATCTGATAACTGATAACTGGGAACTAGAAACTGAATTATTGCGCCTGCAATCTGTCAACTACGAACTACCAACTACCAACTACGAACTACGAACTACGAACTGAATTTACATTTTTCTATAGAAGAAGGTTTCAACAGGAGACAACTTGTACCTGTTTGGCATGATTATCTGCTCCGTGCTGCCGACAAAGAGAATACCTCCCGGCTCCAGGGCGTCATAGAATTTCGAGTAAATCTGCTGTTTCGCCTCTTCGGTAAAATAAATCAATACATTCCTGCATAAAATCAAATCACAGCCTTTGGGAAAGCTATCCCTTAGCAGGTCTAGGAATCCGAACTCTACCCTGGCTTTAACTTCTTCAATGATTTCAAAATCATTGTTGTTCTTCCTGAAGTATTTACTCACGAATTCCTTCGGCAGGTTTTGCAGACTCTTTTCCTTATAAATCCCTGTTTTTGCCTTTTCCATAGCCTGCCTGTCGATGTCAGTCGCCAGAATTTTTATCTCATTGAGTCTTATGTATCTGCTGAGCAGCATAACCAGCGAATAGGGCTCCTCCCCTGTGGAACACGCAGAACTCCAGATCTTTAATGACCTCTTTCTCTCCATAAGGGACGGTAAAATTTCCTCCTCCAATACCCTCCACTGCCCGGGATTTCTATAAAACTCAGATACGTTTATTGTAATGTAGTTAATAAATTCGTTGTAGAGCTTTTCATCGCTGTTGATTCCCTTATAGTATTCTGATAAGGTTTGATAGCCGTTCCTGGACGCCAATGATTCTATCCTTCTTTTCATCTGCTTTTCTTTATAACTTGACAGATCTATACCCGTTTTTCTGTACACTAATTCTTTGAATACAGTATAGTCGTCCATGTCCATCCCCTTTACATCATGAGTATTATTTGCTTTTAAAAGAAGAAATCTATCTCGCTTATTGCACTTTCTTTGGAATCCGACCTGTGCACCACATTATACGTCACTGAACTTGCATAGTCAAATCTTATTGTACCGGGCAATGCATCCGCTGGGTTTGTGCTCCCAACCATATCGCTGATCCCTTTTATTACCCCATCTCCCTCAACAACCATCATTACAGACGGGCCGGAAGTGATAAAATCTATCAGCTCTTTAAAGAAAGGCTTGTCCCTGTGTTCTCTGTAGTGGTATACCGCCTGCTCAGTGGTTACTCTTTCCATCTTCATCTTCACGATTTCATAACCTTTGTTCTCTATTCTCTTAATTATTTCTCCAATTAGTCCCCTTCTAACTCCATCAGGTTTAATCATAACAAAGGTCTTTTCTTTCATACGCTTCTCCCTTCCGCAGCAATTTTATTAATTTTACCATAGGTGAGTCCTAAAAAAAAGAGCCGTGATATTAAATATCACGGGCTAAAGAATGTAAAGGGGGTCTCAATGTATTTTGTGAGGTCATTTATATTATGACCATTGAAGAAAAAAATATACACTGAATACACAAAAAAGTAAAAATGCGTGCTTTTTCTTTCAAAACACGCATTCACTCATTTATAACCTAGAAAATAGAAAGCTTTCATCTCCTTTTTATAAATTTGCTACCTTAACCGGCTCCTCGAATAACCCTCTCTTGACCTCGGTAGCTGTCATATGCCGAGCATTAAGCTTCTCTGTCAAATAATTACAAGCATCCCATGGGTTCACTCTATCTCCACATGTAAATACATCAACTGCAGCGTATCCTAATTCAGGCCATGTATGAATGGCTAAGTGGGATTCCGAAATAACCACGACCCCGCTAACGCCCTGCGGGCTGAATTTATGAAACGCTACTTCCCGGATTTCTGCGCCCGCAGCCAGTGCTGCATCTACCATTGCTTTCTCAATAAGTATTCGATTGTTCAGGGTATCAGCATCACAACCATAGATTTCCGCCAAAATATGGCGTCCCAATGCATTCATAATACCAATCCTCCTCAATTTAAAGTCAGGCTTTAAGGTATGGAACACACCAGCTAAGCAACTGCTTGCTTTCAATAAATTAAATTTTAGCAGATAATCATAAAAAGTCAATACTTTATTGTCGTAATACGGCATTTTTTTTGATTAACTAAAACTATATCAAAATACTATATGAAAACCCTGCTTTTCTTTATTTTTTCTCTCTATTTTACCCATAGTTCATTATACTTTGAATACATTCATAATGATAATGATATTATTAGTATAATCAGCAATATATATTCGATACCAAAAGAATACCCGCTTAAGCGGGCATTCTTTTGGTATTTTTAATAACAGTAGCCCACCCTTAAGGGTGGGCTACTGTTATTCCTTATTATCTTTCAGGATATCGCCGACCAGGTCGCCTATTGTTATCGGAGGCTCATTGTCCGAATGTGCGGCAGCGGGCTGAACCTTTTCCTTCTTTTCCTCTCTCTTGGGCTTTTCCGTCGCTTCTTTTATACTGAGGCTTATCCTTCTCTCTTCGGGTCTAATATCAAGTATTTTCACCTTTACCGATTGTCCTTCCTGCAGAACATCCCTCGGCTTTTCAACATGCTCATAGGAAATCTGTGAAATATGAACCAGCCCTTCTATCCCCGGTTCCAGCTCTACAAAAGCGCCAAAGTCAACCAGCCTTACTATCCTGCCTTCCACTACTTCACCCTGACTATATCTTTCCGTAATCTTATCCCATGGGTGTGGTTTAGTCTGCTTATATCCCAGGGAAATTCTCTCGTTCTCCTCTTCAACGCCAAGCACGACGACTTCAACTTCATCCCCTATATTCATTACCTCCGAGGGATGTCCAACCCTGTTCCAGGACATCTCGGATATATGCACAAGACCGTCTATGCCGCCGATATCCACAAAAGCTCCAAAATCAGTAAGCCTCTTGACCTCCCCTTTAATTCTATCCCCTTCTTTAAGGCTTTCCAGGAGTTGTTTTTTCTTTGCTTCCCTCTCGGCCTCAAGCAGTGTCTTACGGGAAAGTATAACTTTGCCCTTGCTTCTGTTGAATTCTATAACCCTCACGGAAAGCTCCCTGCCTATGAACTCCTTAAGGTTCTCTACATACCCGATGTCAACATGGGATGCAGGAATGAAGCCCCTGATACCTTCCACCACTGCAATCAAACCGCCTTTAACCTCTTCAACTACTTTAGCGTTAACGGCCTCATTCTCGTCATACTTCTGCTTAATTGTCTTCCACGCCTTTTCTAAATCCACCTTCTTCTTTGAAAGGACAACATGGCCTTCCTTCTCATCAATCTTTTTAACAAAAACCTCTATTTCATCCCCCTCACTCAACACCTCCGCAGGTGAAAGGGAGCCGTCACTGCTCAGCTCATCCCTTGGGATGATTCCGTCCGACTTGTATCCAATGTTTACTATAACATCTTCCTTTCCAACCTGTAATACCTTTCCCTTGACTACCTTTCCAGGTTTTATTGAAACCATAGTGTCTTCCAGATTTTCCATGGTCCTCTCCTGTGCAGGTTCCTGTACCTTTTCTTCAGGTTGAACATTCTCTTCCACTACTACCCCTTCAATTTCATTTGATTCAGTCTTGTTGTTTTCCATCTCAGTCATCTTGTCAACTACCTCCTTAATAATCCAATCTGGTGTCGATGCTCCCGCAGTAACACCTATAATTTCCACTTCATTTATTTTATCAACAGGCAGGTCGTCAGATGTTTCAATATGGTAAGTATTATTGCATTTTTCAGCACACAGCTTATACAGCTTTTGGGTATTTGAACTGTGCAAACCTCCGATTACGAGCATCAGCTCAACCCTCTCTGCAAGCTCAACGGCTGCCTGTTGTCTCAAATATGTAGCATTACAAATGGTGTTGAAGAATTCAGCTTCACCGCCCTTTTTTTCCAGAATTCTTTTTATGTCCTCCCAGGTTTTCTGGGTAATTGTAGTTTGGGCCACAACACATAGCCTATCATAATACCCAATTTTTGCCGCCTTTTCTTCACTATCCACTATAACTGCACTATAATTGCACCACCCGTTTACACCTTTAACCTCCGGATGGTTTGCATCCCCTACAATTATAATTTGATATCCTTTTTCGTAATATTCCTTGACTTTCTCTTGAATCTTCTTCACAAAGGGGCAGGTCGCATCGACCAGTTCAATGATCTTCTTTGCTGCTTCTCCGTGAACCTCGGGAGGTACGCCATGCGAACGGATTATTACGGTGCCCTCATCTATTTGATCAAGATTATCCACTACCTTCAAGCCCTTTTTATCCAGCTTTTCGACAACCTGCTTGTTGTGTATCAGAGGACCAAGGGTATAGGTATCGCTCTTCGTATCTGCAAATTTCTCCGCTATCTCCAAAGCCTTTTTTACTCCGAAACATATACCGGAATGCTCCGCAATAAGTATTTTCAATATCCTGTTCCTCCTACCGCTTTTTCTCTCATCAATATCCTTATCCGTTCCATCAGGTTATTACTAATGCCCCTGTGTTCTTCCACGGTTAGTTTCTGCTGGTAGTACTCGTCCAGATAGAAGGGATCTCCGTACACGATCGTAACCGTTCCGAACAGCTTATATTTTGGCAATATCGCTACGGGAATGACGGGTACCCTGGACTTGACCGCTATCATCGATAACCCGGGCTCAGCATCGAGAAACTTTCCGTTTGCATTCTTATTTCTTGTTCCTTCCGGGAATATCCCAAGAACCTCCCCATTCTTAAGTATTTTCATAGCTGTCTTTACAGCGGTTAAATCCGCTTCACCCCTACGCACCGGAAACGTTCCCAGTTTATTCAGTATGTACCCAAGAATTCTGATTTCGAACAATTCCTTCTTTGCCATAAACTTAACTTGCCTTTTTGCGGTACACCCTACCACAACTGGGTCAAGATAGTTTGTATGGTTGGCATAAACAATACACCCATCAACATTATCCAGGGCATTATTTCCGTAAATCCTTACCCGGAACAGCATCCTAAGCAGCAAGTTTACAAATCCCCTCGCAAATTTATAGAACATCCACCCCATCCCCCAGTCTCATCAGGATTTGCTCTAAAACCTCATCAATTGTTTTTCCGGTAGTATCTATTACCACAGCGTCCTCGGCCTTCCTCAGGGGATCGATTTCTCTTGTGCTGTCAATCTCATCCCTCCGCAATATCTCCTTTTTTACTGTTTCGTAGTTTTCAGCAGCGCCACTGGCTTTTTTATCTCTATACCTTCTCAAAGCCCTTTCTTCAATAGAGGCTGTCAAAAAAAATTTGTACCGGGCACCTGGCAGTACATTTGTACCTATATCCCTTCCATCCATTACTACGTTCTGAGACATCGCCATCTCTCTCTGTATTCCAACCATTATTTCTCTGACCTGCGGAATCTCTGCAACCCTCGAAACCCATGCATCTACCTCGGTACTCCTTATCTTCTCACCGACGTCCTCTCCGTCGATGTATACTTTTCCTTTTTCCAGCAGTATCTGTGAACTTTTTGCAGCCTGTGTGACAGCGTTATCATCCCCAATATCTATTCCCATGCTTATAATCTTGTATGTTAAGGCCCTGTACATGGCTCCCGTATCAATATAAAGCATGTCCAGCTTTTCCGCCAGCTTTTTCGCTATTGTGCTTTTTCCCGATCCAGCCGGTCCGTCCACAGCAATCTGAATTATATTCCGCACAGCCTCTCCCCTGCCGTTCTATTATTAACTACAAAGCCACCAGTGAAATTGGTGGCTACTTATTCCATTAACATTATATATTACAAGGGTTTCCTTCTCAACCCCTATTTTAGCTTAACCCTTGAAAACAGTTGAATTTTATTTCTTGCTTTCACCCGGTAGCCAATAGAAGGACTGATAACATTATCGCTTACCCCCACTATACTTATGTACAAATAGTCATCATCAACCTTTGTTGCATCAATCTCTATAAGGTCATTGTTTCTGATATTCACCTCAATTTCAGCATTTTCAAAGGATGCCACGGGTTCCCCGTTCACCAGCAGCAAAGCCTGTGGGTATTTGTCCAGGTTTTCCAGTCTCAATACCAGCTTGCCTTCAGGGGAAATAATGCCTGATTCCTCCATGCTCCCTCCCTCCAGCCTTGTGGCATAGTTGAGAAAAACCCTTGCAGTTTCATTAAGCATAATTGCTTGAAACGAAATCAACAGCAATACCCCTATGATTACCGCTTTCAGAATAATCTTTTCAACCCTGTAGGATATATCCGGCCTGTTCTTCCTGCTTTTCGCAACCATGGAAACAGCTCCCCCGCAGTTTGTTTGTACTATGTTATGCAAAAAAATAGGAAAAAATGCACGGGGCAGCATCTTTTACCTACAGTGCAGCCCTGCCAGATATCCGGTAGAAAAAGCAATCTGAAGGTTAAATCCTCCGGTTAGCGCATCCACGTCTATAATTTCACCTGCAAAGAACAGTCCGTCAACTATTCGGGATTCCATTGTAGAAGGCTCAATCTCCTTAGTACAGACCCCACCTGCGGTTATTACCGCCTCCTTTATCGGCCTCAGACTTTTTATGTTCAATACCAGACCCTTGAACGCATTGGCCAGCTTCTGCCTTTCATCCCGGGTGATCTGGTTGACCGGCTTTTCCGGACTGATCTCCGACAGCTTGATCACCACCGGGATGAGTTTCTGGGGCAGCAGGTCGTTAAGAGCATTCTTAAGCTGCTTGTTCGCATATACCTCAAAATCCCTCAGTATTCTCCTATCCAGGGATATAATGTCCAGAGCGGGTTTCAAATCAATTATAAGCCGTACGCCGGACCCCATGTGCTCAACCACATACCGGCTCAGGGTAAGTATTACGGGGCCTGATACGCCGAAATGCGTAAACATCATTTCTCCGAACTCTTCCCCCAATTTTCCATCATTGCCGGACATCGCCGTAACCCTGACATTTCTCAGTGAAAGGCCCTGTACATCCCTCACCCATGCCTCCCTGGTCTCCATGGGCACTAGAGAGGGTTTTGCCGGAATAATCGTGTGCCCCAGTGCCTCTGCCCACCTGTATCCATCGCCTGTAGACCCGGTGGAAGGATACGACATGCCGCCGGTAGCCACAATAACCGATGATGCCTCCATAAACTCTCCCTCCGCTGTATAAATGCCCACAATTCTTTTGTCCTTCGCAGTTATACTGCTCACTTTGGTATTGAGCCTGATTTCCACCCCGTACTTATTCATATATTTTTCCAGCGCCCGTATAACATCGCTTGATTTATCGGAAACCGGAAAAACCCGGTTGCCCCTCTCAACCTTTGTCGGGACGCCCATGCTGTTGAGTATATCCATAATGCTGTTATGGTTAAAGGAGTATATTGCACTGTACAAAAAGCTGCCGTTTCCCGGGGTATTATTAATTACTTCTTCGGGGTCGCAGTAGTTTGTAAGATTGCATCTCCCCTTTCCGGTTATGTAAATCTTTTTGCCCAGTTTTTCGTTCTTCTCCAGAAGAACTGTAGGTAGTCCCCTTGAAGCAGCCGTTGCAGCCGCTATCATCCCTGCCGCTCCTCCACCGATAATCAATACTTTTTTCTTCATCTAACACCCTTCCTTCAGGTGGCAGGTATCATTAAGGGTAACCAGTACATTCCCCTCATCCTTTATATCGATTATACTGATACTGCCATTATCGATACGTAACTTTCTAAGAAAGGCCAGGTCTATACCTAAAAGCCCCAGTATCAAGACCTTGATGGTTATTCCATGGGAAACCAGAACCAGGTTATGGCCTTTGCTTTCCCCCGCCAGTTTTTTCGTTTCCCTTAAAGCCCTTTGCTGTACATCGATTAACGTTTCTCCATCCGGAATACATGTTTCAGGTGGATTGCTCACCCAAAGCCTGTAGATGTCTGCATACTCCCTTTTGATACACTCAATATTCTTCCCCTCCCAGCAGCCGAAATTCATCTCGCGCAGCGCAGGAAGAACACCTAATCCAATTCCCAGTTTGTCGGCTATGGCTTGTGCAGTATGATAAGCCCGCTTCAGGTCACTCGTGTAGATACATTGAACCCTTTCATCCGCAAGCTTCTCTGCAATCCTTTTTGCCTGAAAAACTCCCTTTTCAGTTAAAAGGGTGTCCTGGCTCCCCTGGGTTTTTGCTTCCAAATTCCACTGGGTTTCCCCATGCCTTACAAGGATAATTCGTGTCATCTTCAATACCCCCAAATAAGAGGAAAGGGGACATTCCCTGTGTCCCCTTTCCGATCGGGGACATTCCTCCCCCCAGAGCTATATATTGGGGACATTCCTTCCCCCGAGAGCATAGCTCCAAAGCGGAGGTGTGTCCCCTGACCTTGCTTGCGGAGGTGTGTCCCCTTTCCTCTATATCCCGTTCTTGTCTTTAACAGAATATATGTTATACTGTCCCCAGATTTCCTCCAGTCTTCCGAAAATATCTGTTACCTTTTCCTTTTCTCTCATGCTTACCGCAATGATCAGCGAGTTGATCATGCTCATAGGTGCTACAAGGGAATCAACAAAGGATGCCATATTGCTTTTAGCGTAAAGGGTGTAATCGGCATAGTTGAGCAATGGCGAAAGCGGACTATCGGTTATTGCCAAAATCTCCGCTCCCTGTTTTTTTACGAAGCTCAAAGCCTCAACAGTTCTTCTGGAGTACCGCGGAAAGCTTATGGCTATCACTATATCCCCTTCCTCTGCATTGAATAGCTGCTCATAGATTTCGCTGATGCCCTGGCTGACCACCCTGACATTCTCAAGAATAAGATTGAGGTAGTAACCGAGAAACTCCGCCAAAACCGTTGAGGTTCTAAGTCCTATGATGTATACGTGCTTGGCCTTGATTATCTTATCAACAACCTTGTCAAAGGAATGAATATCCACTTCCTCCATGGTAGCCCTTATGTTGTCCATATCCGATTTGAGTACTTTTCTGGCAACATCATCTTCGCTAACAAGGTCGGAGGACATCTCTATCCTCTGCACTGTTGTAAGCTTCGTCTTTATCAATTCCTGCAAGGCCTTCTGGAGCCGCGGATAACCATCGTAACCGAGAGCAATGGCAAACCTGACAACGGTTGATTCGCTAACACCCACCCTTTCTCCAAGCTTGGCGGCCGTCATGAATGCTGCTTTTTCATAGTGAGACATTATGTATTCTGCAATAAGCTTCTGGCCTTTGCTCAGCTTTGGAAAATTATGCTGTATAAGCTTTATAAGATCTTCCTTTGGTTCATTCATATTATCATTACCCTCTTCACCTTAGATTTTGACAGATTTTCCGTCCTTCATCCAAAGCTCTCCTATTCAATTCCTCAGTACCTGGGGGCACCCTGTTCAGGACAGCTTTTTCCAGAGATGCTTCGCTAACAAGTCCAGTTATCGCATTAATTGTACCAAGTGCCACTATATTTGCAACCATTGCCTTTCCCACAGCTTCCCTGGCAGTTCTTAGAATAGGAACGCTGTACTTTTCCCTACAGGGCGCTTCATCCGCGTTCACTGTTTCATCAACTATTATTATACCACTTTCTTTCAGGTTTCCTACATATTTATCATAGGCTTCCTGGGTAAGCGCCAGGAATACATCCGGTTTCCTGACCTTAGGGTAGAATATTTTAGCATCGCTTATTATGACTTCGGATTTACTGGCTCCTCCCCTGGCTTCCGGACCATATGACTGGGTCTGCACAGCATTCAGTCCATCCAGAATGGCTGCCTCCGCAAGCACGATTCCGCACAGCAGCAGTCCTTGTCCTCCCGAACCACTCAGTCTAACCTCAGTACAAGCCATTATCCTTTACCCCCTTTGAAAGCTTTCAACAATTTTTTTGTACTCCTCTGTATATTCAGGTTGAGGGTTATTGTACAACTCTCCGATCAAGAACTTTCCTGCCAATTTTTCTGGAGGAAGCTTACTTGCTGCGGCCACATTCACAGCGTTATCTTTAAGCCATTCCATTATTCTCACTGAATCTCCCTTTTTATTCTTCCTGCCGTAATATGTTGGACACACACTGATTGCATCTATTAACGAGAACCCTTTATTTTTTATCCCGTCCTTGATCAGCCTGATCAACAACTGGGCATGGTATACGGTAGCCCTGCCGGTATACGTAGCTCCAGCCGCCTGGGCAAGGCTGCATATATCAAATACTTTATCTATGTTGCCATATGGCGCAGTGGTGCCCTTATCGCCGGTCGGAGTGGTCGGAGAGTATTGGCCCCCTGTCATTCCATATATGTTGTTATTGAAAACCACCGTTGTGATTCCCATATTTCTCCTTGCTGCATGTATTAAGTGATTTCCTCCTATGGCAGTACAATCGCCATCTCCTGTAAGGACGATTACTTCAAGTTCCGGATTTGCATGCTTTATCCCGGTCGCAAAGGCCAGCGCCCTACCATGGGTGGTGTGCAGCGTATTGAAGTTCATATAACCCGGAGCCCTGGACGAGCACCCTATACCCGATACGATACAGATCTTTTCCCTATTCAATTCCAACTCGTCTATTGCTTTTACGACAGCCCGCATAACAATTCCATGCCCGCAACCAGGACACCAAATATGCGGGAGTTTATCCATCCGCATGTATTTTTCAATCAAGCTGCTAGCCATTTAGAATACCCCCTTGATCTTATCCAGAATATCTTCGGGCGTAATTATTTCTCCGTCGGCCCTGTTGACACCTTCAACGGTACAGCTGCCGCCAGCAACCCTCTGCACCTCAAGAATATATTGTCCAAGGTTCATCTCCGGAACAATAATCCGTTTCACCCTTTGAGCCAGTTCCCGGACTTTTTGCTCCGGGAAGGGCCATATTGTAATGGGTCTGAAAAGCCCTACCTTCATTCCTTCCTCCCTTGCAGCATCCATTGCACTTTTTGCCGATCTTGCGGTACACCCGTAAGCTAACAGCAGGGTATCAGCATCCCCGGTGTTTTCCTCCTCGTATCTGAGAATGTCATCCAGGTTGTTTTCAATTTTTTTCATCAGCCTGTTAATCAACCTGGCAGTAACCTCAGAGCTATTGCTTGGAAAACCGGTCTCATCGTGCACCAATCCTGTTACATGGAACCGGTATCCGTCGCCGAAGGAGGCCATTTCCGGCACCCCACCGTCCGCATCCGCCTGGTACGGCAGGTACTGTTCCGGTCCAACCGAAGGCTTTTTCCGGTCAATGATCTGAAGGGCACTCCGTTCGGGCAGCTCAATCCGCTCCCTCATATGTCCTATAACCTCGTCCATAAGCAAGATTACGGGCATTCTGTATTTTTCCGCCATGTTAAACGCTTCGATAGTTATCTGGTATATCTCGGAAACTGATGATGGGTATAATGCGATCGTGGGATGGTCTCCGTGGGTTCCCCACCGGGCCTGCATTATATCGCCCTGGGCTGGTGACGTGGGCAAACCTGTGCTTGGCCCGCCCCTCTGTACGTTTACTATTACGCAAGGAATCTCAGCTATTGCAGCATACCCAATATTTTCTAGTTTAAGAGACATACCCGGTCCGCTGGTGGCTGTCATGGATTTAAGTCCGGTGAGGGATGCTCCGATTACAGCAGCTATACTTCCTATTTCGTCTTCCATCTGCACAAACTTTCCTCCTACCTGCGGTAGTTTTTCGGAAGAACCCTCTGCTATTTCTGTTGAAGGGGTAATCGGATAGCCTGCGAAAAACCTCATGCCTGCAGCAATTGCACCTTCAACGCACGCTTCGTTGCCTTGCATCAGCCTCACATTCTTATCATTCATCCTTCTCATCCTCCTCCAGGTAGATAGCAAAATCGGGGCATCTGAGCTCACAGAGCCCGCATCCGTTGCATGCATCTCCGTTCGCTATCGTAACTTTGTTATTCTCCATTCCCAGTACATCCTTAGGGCAAAATGCAACGCAAATACCACAGCCCTTGCACCAATCCGGTTTTATCACCAGTCCTTTTTGTTTGACCGCCATCCCATTGGCCCCCTTTCAAAGAATTATATGTATTTTAGCAATATAGAAAAAAATGCAATAATAATTTCATTTACGATTTAATTCTATTATAGAAACCCACATTATGCAACTTAAAATTCATTTTTCACACAAATGTATACCTGATTACCTGTCGAATTGTATACAAACTTTTATTACATTAAAGCGGAAAGGGGACACACCGCTTTTTGCGGGTATTCCTTGCCGCGGAATGTCCCCAATATAGGCAATAAAAAACGCAAAGCACTTTATGCGCCTCACGTCTCATATATGCTTATAATCATGTTCCCATCATCCTTCATTGCAAGCCCAAAGATTAAATCTCTGTTTTTTAGCGTCTTATTAAGAAAGTCCACCATTTTATACAGGTCATCATTATATTTCATCTCCTTTGTTGCAATAAGCTGCAGCTTAGGCTCCTGTTCCATATACCTAACCCCCTAAATGTGAAATTCCCACTCTTTTATTCTACTGATCATATCAAACTTAGTCAGATCGAAATGGATGGGTGTAACAGTGATATAGCCCTGGGTTATTAAATTCAAATCGCAGTCGTCGTTATTATACTCATCTACCGCTTCGCCCGACATCCAGAAATACTCTTGACCGCGGGGATCCTTTCTCGCTTCAAATGAATTCCTGTACCTCCGGGTACCAAGGCTTGTCACACTTACTCCCTTTATTTCACTCCTCTTCAGCGCCGGTACATTCACATTCAGCAGAGTATCCTTCTCAAGTCCTTTGCTAAATATATTGTCGGCCAGGGCTGCCGCAAAATCGCAGGCAACGCTGTAATCATCCGCTTCAAAAGATGCAAGGGATAGGGCTGCCGAAGGGATACCCAGGATTGCCCCTTCAATAGCCGCTGAAACTGTCCCGGAATACAGTACGTCTGTGCCCAGGTTCGGACCCCGGTTGATTCCTGAAAAAACCACGTCAGGTTCCTTTTCAAGAAGGGCTTCCACTCCGAGTTTAACACAATCCGAAGGCGTACCGTTTACCGCCCATGCCTTTACTCCTGGTCCAAAATGCGATACCCTGTTTGCTCTAAGGGGTTTGTGCATGGTTATTGCATGGCCAACTGCACTCCTCTCCCTTTCCGGTGCCACAACATAGAGTTCTCCCATGCCATTTAAAGCCTCCACAAGGCTTTTTATTCCGAAAGCGCCGATCCCGTCATCATTGGTTATAAGTATACGCATAGATCTACCTCCTAGGGTAAAAACAAAATCAGTTCATGCTTCACTCAGGATTATACCAGCAATTCCAAAAATATTCCACATGCAAATATACTTGCCTATGCGTGATAATTATACGATTTATTATCCCGCTAAATTGGAATACTATGTTTATGACCGCAAACAAGAGGTGAACTGATGATTCAAATAGATGACGCTGGGAGCGGAAGCCTTCTAGGCGGTACCTGCATCGGTGTTATGCGGGTAGAAACCGGTGAATACTGCTATGATATTGTTCCGCTCGAGTTCTACCGGCCTCAGGATTTCAAAGACAAAAAATATCAGGATTTTGTAATCGATATAGTCGCAGGTGCCATAAACAGCATAAACATAGATAAGGGTGAACCTATACATGTGTGCAGGGGCTATATGTTCGACAAACTGAAAAGATGGCTGAAGGCCAACGGGTTCAACGCGAGCAGTACGAAAATCGAGGACCCGCTTCAAACCATTGTAGAGAAAACCTTTGAGGATTACACAATATCGCTGGGATTGCCTCCCCGCTACATCCGCTATACAAAATACCCCTTTCATTTTCACAGGCTGCTTAGGTGGGTCTATGCTGATTATGAAAATAGGAAGGATCTGTGTAAAACAGGATGGAGCAGCTGGCAGAAGTACGGGATGCTCCCCCTGAAAATATCCTATGGCAGCGTTGAGAAACCCAACTACTACTGCCTCAAGTGCGGCAGCAGAATACAGCCGGGCAGCGGAGCCAAGATAATCAAATACATCACCAACAGGGTGAACAAGGTTTATCTGCACGAGAGCTGCTAGAGTGCAGTCATAACCCCGGTGCCATGGCACCGGGGTTAGTTTGCCTTATACGGGATGTGTCCTGTCCTGAAGATTTACCAGTTCGCTGTCTATCTTGTATTTCTGCGCCCGCCTGTACTCAAAATACTTTATTGCTACCTGCGGGAACAATGCGTAGGATAAAACATCCTCTTCCTGTTCAATATATTCTTTAATCTCGTTTCTCAGTTCCTCAAGCTGCGGTGGGATATCATCCGCGGGCCTGTGGTCTATTACCTCTTCATCCCCGATAATCTTCTTTTTGATGTCCTCTGCTATCGGCACGGTCGGCCTCCCGTAAAGCCCCTTGACATAGTTCTTAACTTCGACGGGTATCATTTTATATCTTTCTCCGCTCAATACGTTCATAACCGCCTGGGTTCCCACTATCTGACTGGTGGGTGTAACCAGCGGTGGATAACCCAGGTCTTCCCTTACCTTGGGAATTTCATTCAACACCTCATCGTATTTATCAAGAGCGTTCTGCATTTTCAGCTGTGAGACCAGATTGGACAGCATTCCTCCGGGTACCTGGTATACCAGTGTGTTTATGTCTACTGACAGCACCTTCGGATTCAGCATGCCGTTATCTATGTATTTTTCTTTTATCGGCTTGAAATACTCTGCAATCTCGTTGAGGAGGTTCATATCCAATCCGGTGTCGTTGGGAGTACCCTGCAAAGCAGCTACAAGGGGTTCTGTAGGAGGCTGCGCCGTCCCGGAACCAAAGGGTGAAAGTGAAGTGTCCACAACATCCACTCCGGCTTCTATAGCTTTAATATATGTCATTGGCGCCAGCCCGCTTGTACAGTGGGAATGCAGTTGTATCGGCACTGTAACCGCTTCCTTCAAAGCTTTTACCAGTTCAAAGGCGTAATACGGGGTTAATAGTCCTGACATATCCTTGATGCATATTGATCCGGCCCCCATCTCCACCATCTCTTTTGCTAGCTTCACATAAACCTCTGTGGTGTGAACCGGGCTGATTGTGTAGCTTATTGCTCCCTGGGCATGGGCGCCTTCCTTTACGGTAACCTCCATGGCCTTCTGCAGGTTCCTCACATCGTTCAAGGCGTCAAATATCCTGACTATGTCTATACCATTATAGATTGCCCGCTTTACAAATTCTTCAACAACATCATCGGCATAATGCTTATATCCAAGTATATTCTGACCCCTTAACAGCATCTGAAGGGGAGTATTCTTCATTTTGTTCTTGATTTTTCTAAGCCGTTCCCAGGGGTCCTCGTTTAAAAATCTAAGGCTGGCGTCAAACGTCGCTCCTCCCCACATCTCTATCGAATGGTATCCTATCTTATCAATCTTTTCTGCTATCGGCAACATTTCGTCTGTTGTCATCCTGGTGGCAATGAGTGATTGGTGCGCATCTCTGAATATGGTTTCTGTAATCTTTACTCTGGTCATTTACCTGAATTACCTCCTCTTGTTTATTTACCTTGGCTATTTAATATAACGACATAATTCTACCACAAATTAGTTTTTAATGTAAGGGGACACACCTTTTCTTTTCAACAAGACATTTGTATTACTTTCAATGCAAGAATTTCAGTTGCATCGATATATCGGATTCCCGAAGGAAATTTTTCAACAAGAAGAGGAAGCTCTGTACATCCCAGTACAATGCCATCAACCCCATTTTGAACTAAACTGTTTACCACATCACAGACTCCGTCAACCGGAACGTCTCCCGCGCCATTTTTCACCCCGTATATTGCACTGAAAACCTCACGTTTTCCGGTATCATCCGGGACAATAATATCAATATCATATTTCTTAAAATACTTTTCATAAACTCCTGCTTCATATGTTCCTATAGTAGCAAGCAGCCCAATTTTCGCCGCCTTTCCATAACATGCCGACACATGTCCGGCAACCTCTTCCACCATGTTAATCAGCGGAATACCGATATGCTCAACGATATCGTCATAGAAATAGTGGGCGGTATTGCACGGCATCGCCAGCAAGTCACATCCCGCTGCTTGAAGTCTTACAGCGGATGCCACGATTTCATCCAAAGGGCTTTCTCCCTTGCCAAGAATAAATGCCGTTCTATCCGGTATCTTTGGATTGCTGTCGATAAGCACATGTATATGTCCCTGATCACTGTCCGCCTTGGTATTTTTTATAATCTTGCGGTAAAAATCCAGGGTGGCCATGGGTCCCATACCGCCTATCACCCCAACGGTCTTTGCCATACGAACACTCTCCTTTATAAATAAGAAGCCCGAATGCTCGGGCTTCTTCAGATACTATAATTTGCCGTCCAAAATCAGGCACTGATCGTCTGCTTCGCATCCTGGGGCGTACTTAATTCATTTTCGGTGGCGGCTATTACGACCGCAGCTGAAATGTCTCCCGTAACGTTAATCGAAGTTCGCGCCATATCAAGCACCCGGTCAATTCCCGCTATCAGAACCGACCCTTCCAGGGGCAGTCCAACCGCCTGGAGTACCATTGTCAGCATTATGAAGCCGGCGCCGGGTACCCCGGCTGTTCCTATCGAAGCCAGGGTAGCAGTCAGCACGATTGTCAACTGCTGGGCTAATGATAGCTCAAGGCCGTATACCTGAGCTACAAACAGCGCACATACACCCTGGTACAGTGCTGTACCGTCCATGTTTATCGTGGCGCCCAGCGGCAGCACAAAGCTGGAAACGCTTTCGGATACCCCGAGGTTTTCCTGGGCGCACTTTAATGTCACCGGCAGGGTTCCCGAACTGCTGCAGGTACTGAATGCAACCGTGCTGGCCGGTAAGGCTCCCTTAAAGAATGTGATAGGATTCATCTTCGCAAAGGCCTTTACCATAGAGGAGTACATAATGGCTGCATGCAGGATACATCCAATGTACACCGCCGCAATAACCTTAGCCAAGGGCAGCAGAACAGTAGGTCCGTTAGCTGCTACTACCGGTGTAATCAGGGCGAATACCCCGATGGGTGCGTAGGACATGACCACAGCTGTTATCTTGTACATGACCTCTGCCATGCTGTCAAAAAAGCTGAGAAATGGCTTTCCTTTCTCCCCTACAAGCGTGATGCCTATGCCCAGGAACAACGCAAAGGCAATTATCTGTAGCATATTACCCTGTACCAAAGAAGATAATGGATTATCCGGTATAATATTCAACAGGGTGTCCACAACCTTTGGCGCAGCCTGTGCCTGAACCGTAGCATCAACCGGTATGCTCAAGCCTGCACCGGGAACTATCAGATTACCAAGTATAAGTCCGATTATTACCGCTATTGCAGTGGTTATTAAATAGTAAGCGATTGTCTTGCCCCCGATTCTCCCCAGCTTTTTCACATCACCCATGCTGGCAGCGCCTACCACCAATGAGGACAGCACTAGAGGAACGATTATCAATTTAATCATTCTCAGGAACAAGGTTCCAAAGGGTTTGATGTAGCTGTCGGCTACTCCAGGATTACCTCCAAGCAAAAGACCTACAACGATACCTGCAATCAATCCGATAAGGATTTTGGTTGTAAGCTTCATGCTTTTCAATATAATTCCCCCTTTTTTATATTTCCTTATATTTATATGCAGATGGGCAATCACAGATGCGGTATTACCGAATCCCGCTTGCCAAAATCCGCATATATGGAAATATCTATAGTTTAATTATAATATTTAGGGGGCAACGGTGTCAAAATAGGATTGTGTAGGGGTTTGTAGGATTTATTTCCCTGTCCCTTTCTTCTCAACTACAAACAGTACCGGAGGGCTGTTGCCCTGGTTCAGGGCTTCTATAGCAACGCATTTGTACATAGAAGAGCTTAGGTTAGTTACATATTGTTTAAGGACGTTCTTTTCCTCTTCACCTCCCGGATGGCCGGTATAGGATGCAATCGTTATCAAACCGCCCGGCAACAACAGATCCAAAGATTTTTCCAGGGCAATGATCGTAGTGTCCGCTTTTGTCTTTATTTCATGATTGCCCCCAGGAAGATACCCCAGATTAAACATAACTGCCCGTACTTTTTCATGTACATGCTTATTCATATGCTGGTGTCCGTCCTGTATTAGTATTACTTCTCTATCCAGCCCGACGGACGCAAGGTATTCCTTTGCCTTGCAGAGGGCTTCCTCCTGTATGTCAAAGCCGTATACACAGCCCCTTTCTCCGACGAGACCTGCGAGAAAGGCAGTATCATACCCCTTTCCCACCGTGGCGTCTATTGCTTTATCCCCGGGTCTTACGGCCTTTTCGATTATGCACTTTGCCAGTTCTTTAACATCCAGCATATCTATCATTCTCCTGTTTTAGGATAACAGATTACAGGTGCTAGGTACTAGGTGTTAGATTATAGTTCGTAGTTCGTAGATCACAGATCACAGTTCACAGGTGTCCGGGTAGGCCTTTGGATTTTTACCCCCTATAGCCTTGCCCTGACGTCTGTCATCTGTCAACCGATGACTGACCACTAGTCACTGATCACTGGCCACTGCTCTGATTACTTGACGAACGAAAGCAGGCCTTCCCTGACTATTTTTGCAGCCAGCGCGCCGGTTATCCCTGCCGGATCGCTGTCCGGCATAACCTCTACCAGGTCAAATCCTTTAACGTCGCAATCCGCTAACAGGTGAACGGCCTTGAGCATATCCGCCGCCGAACATCCTCCCGGCTCAGGAGTGCCGGTACCGGGGGCGAAGGCCGGGTCTACAACATCTATATCCAGGGTTATGTACACGGGTTTATTCTTTATCTCAGGAAGCACCTTCTTTAACGGTTCAACTATTTCAAAGGGGTAAAAATTGGTGTTTTCACGGCCCCAGGTGAACTCGTCGCCGGTACCCGACCTTATGCCGAACTGATAAATATTCTCTGGCTTGATAAACCTGCTGCACTGTCGGATAACAGTGGCATGGGAAAGGCTTTCCCCTGCGTAATCCTCCCGCAGGTCCGCATGGGCATCAAAATGAAGCAGTACCAGATCGCCTCCGTATTTTTCAAAGGCCGCCTCGATTACCGGAAGGCTTATCAGGTGTTCTCCCCCCAAAAATACAGGAAATTTACCATCATTGAAAACTTCTGCTGCAGCGTTCTTAATTATTGATAGGGACCTCTCCGGGTTGCCGAAGGCCAGTTCCAGATCCCCGTAATCAAAAATATTCATGTTGCTCAAGTCCCTGTCCATATACGGGCTGTAATTCTCCAGTACCCATGACATCTCTCGGATTGCATTTGGCCCGAACCGGGACCCTGCCCTGAAACTCACCGTGAAATCCATCGGTGCCCCTATTATTACCGCACTGGATCCACTATAGTCCCTGCCGCTTTCCAAAAACACATTTATTAAGCCGGGTTTGCCCTTGATAGTATCCATAGCCATTGCTCTCCTATTCCAAGAGTTGTTTTACAAAGTTAGGCAGGACAAAGGCGGCTTTATGAACGTCGGCGTTGTAATACTTGGTTCCAAGGTCCTTAATTCTTCCTTCGGGGATTTCCAGCGGGTTGAATTTTTTGGACCCCATTGTAAAGGCCCAGTACCCGCTCGGGTAGGTCGGTATGGAACATACATACAGCTTTGTAACAGGGAATATTGAACTTATATCCCTATAAACCCGTGAAATCAGATCCTTGTTGTAAAAGGGCGATTCGGTCTGGGCGACAAATATGCCGTCTTCCTTCAGCGAGTCGAAAATGGACTGGTAAAAGTCCTTAACAAAGAGCCCGACCGCAGGACCGACAGGGTCCGTTGAATCTACTATAATCACATCGAATTGGTTCCTGTTTTCTTTAATAAACTTTATTCCATCCTCGATCCTCACCTCAGCCCTCTTGTCGTTCAGGGCAACGCTTATCTCCGGAAGAAATCTCTTTGAAACTTCAACCACTCTATCATCAATCTCCACAAGGTATGCCTTCTCAACGCCGGGATGCTTAAGGATTTCGCGTATTGCTCCACCGTCGCCGCCCCCAACGACAACTACCTTCCTGGGGTCAGGATGAGAAAACAGCGGTACGTGAGTTATCATCTCATGGTATACGAATTCGTCCTCTATTGTTGTCTGAACAGTGCCGTCAAGAACCAGCATCCTTCCATATTGCTCCGTATCGATCAGGGCGATATCCTGAAACTTGCTTTTTTCCACATGAAGCGTTTGCTTTACCTTACATGTGATGCCAACATCCTTTGTCTGTTTTTCAGTGTACCATAATTCCAAATTCTTCATCTCCTTCTAATGTGTAAAGTTCATGTTTTATTATATTAGTTATTCTCCCCTATTTCAAAGCATTATTGCAGCATTTGAAATATCCGTCCAGGTCGGCCTGCAGTATGCCTTCCATACCCGTATCCCGGCAAAAGCCCATTTTGAGCAGAAAACCTGTAAGCTCTCTATGCTCTGTAATCTTTGCAATCGCTGCACCCTTGTTCTTTGCTGCAAATAAAATGCTCTTCAGCAGTCCGGTGCCTATGCCCTGTTTCCTCTTTTCTTCACATATATACAAAGAGTTCAACCAGGCTGTGTCAGCCTTAATCGTCAAGCTGCAAATCCCTACCAACTCACCGTCGTCAAAGGCCAGCATAACCATTTCATCTTCTCCCAGACCCAGTCTTGCTTTTTCTGCTATTTCACCGATTTCCTCCCCCGGTCTTAATCTCCGAAAGTGCAGCATGGTAATCCCTCCCTATTCTGTTGATAAATATTATCTATCCGGCGCTTACTGTTTTTTGCCGCCTGTCTTTTTGTACAGCGGCAAGGTATACGCCGGAAAAAGCTGCTGATGCACCGATGAATAGTGATAACGTAAAGGGCTCATGAAGCAGCAGGATCCCCGTCAGTATCGCGAATATAGGATTAAGGTACAAAAATACTGAAGTCCTTGAAGCGCCGATTATACTAATTGCCTTGTACCATGCGCTGTAAGCGTATAGAGTGCATATAAGCGCCAGGTACGAGGCGGCCATCAGGGTCTGAATTCCCAAGTGGGGCAGTACTTGCAGCAGTGAATGCTCCGAAAGAAATGACGGAAAAAAAACGAAGGGCAGAAGCTGCAGTGTCCCAAAAATGGTAATATATCCTATTGCAACGATAGATTCATACTTCTCCATGATCCGCTTTCCTATCAAAGTAAAAGCAGCCCACATGAAAGAGTTCAACAATATCATCAAATCACCCTTATAGGTATCAGAGTTAAAACCCGGTATCAGTGTGCCTCCCGTTATTATCGTATAAACTCCTGCAAAAGCCAGGGCTATCCCGCCAATCTTCCTGGCGGACAGGGGCTCTCCGGCAAATTTAGCGGCAAGAAGGGTGGTGATTATCGGGGATGTTGCAATAATAATAGATGTATTAATCGTAGTGGTGGTTTTTAATGCAGAATACTGCAGTATAAAATATGAGGATATCCCCAGGAAACCGAGGAACAAAAACACTGGAATATCCTTTAAAGGAATTCTTAGCTTGCTTTTTTCAAAACGCCTGAACAAGAGTAAAAACGCCGTAGACGCTATCAAAAACCTCAGCGCCACCATATTAATCGGTTCAAGCTGTCTGAGGCCTATCTTTGCAGCTGCAAAGGAGGTCCCCCAGAATAGGCTGCATAGAAAAAGCTGAACAATTACCGTTACATTCCGATCCGGTGCTTTTTTCACATAGGTCCCCTTCCTTCTTGTAATGACAAACATATTTTATCAATAATAGTCCTGCACAGCAAGACCGGTCAGGTTGCTTTTCACCCTGTCCGGTCTTGCCTATCTCATTCCATTAGTCTATCTATTTCTTTCTTAGTGAGATACCTCCACTGTCCTACGTTAAGGCTGCCTAGCCTTACCTGGCCGACCGCAGTTCTTTTGAGTCTCTCCACCGGGTAGCCAACGGCATCGCACATCCTTCTAACCTGGCGGTTTTTCCCTTCGTGTATCGTTATCCTCAGCAGGGCCTTACCCCTTTTTATTTCGACTATGTCAACCTTTGCCGGGGATGTTACATACTGTTCAATCTCTATGCCGTTCCTCAGAAGGTTTAATTCCTTCTCGGTGGGAACTCCATTAACCAAAGCCAGGTATTCCTTATCTGCCTCATGGCTGGGGTGGGTCATTCTGTAAGTGAAGTCCCCGTCATTTGTCAATAGCAGAAGACCTTCCGAATCATAGTCGAGCCGGCCAACGGGATATATCCTTTCTGCCACGTCTTTCACCAGGTCCAGCACCGTTTTCCTGCCAAACTGGTCATTGACAGTGGAAACATACCCGACAGGCTTATTAAGCATTAAATAGACCTTTCTTTCCTTCGGTTTGATTACAGTGCCCTCGACTTCAACCTCATCTTCGCAGGGGTCAATTTTATATCCCATCCCGGTTACTGTTTTGCCGTTCACCTTTACCTTTCCCTCTTCTATAATCTCCTCGCATCTTCGGCGCGAAGCCACCCCGCACCTTGCCATGAATTTCTGCAGTCTCTCCACCGGCAGCCCGTTACGCAAAACTTATAAAACTTTTTAATGCTTTTTTCAAGTTTTATAATGTTGCTTGTTTTTACGTAACTCCTCCCTTCTTTGTTTCTTTCATATTTGTTTGATACTTTGCGCTGCAACCTACGCAATTTCTTTTCCAAGGTCTTATCTCAATGTAATCTCTAACAATACCTTGCAATAATCCCATCAATATCAGCTATATTATATGATACCTCACAGAACCATTCACCGAATGAACCATCCTGGTTAACTGCCAGAATCCACTCTTTCAGAGCTTTTCTCTTTTCCTTGTCACGACGGGTTTCTTGGCCTTTTGTTTCAAGTACAATCATTTTCCCATTAATAAGCTTTATTAAGAAGTCCGGCCGGTATTTATGTACCACACCGTCAAAAATATAGACAATCTCAAATCCAAGGTGGTCATTCTTAACCCATGCAGCTACATTCCCATTCTTTTCAAGTCTGTAAGCCTCGGCTGATTCCCAGCCGCTATCGTAGACGCAATGGCTTATATGAGACTTTTCGGTGACAGCACAAGGCTTGCTTGTGTACCAGATATTCATGTCACCGGTGCTGAGTATTTTTTTGTTAGTGTCGTAAATTGGCACAATTTTTTCCGTATATTCAAGCTTTATATAGCTCCATAAATGTTGAACAATCTTATTCATATTAAGGTTTATTATTATTTTCCTCCTCAATTCACCCATATTAAAAAGTGGAGGATTGATTATTATCTTATCTGACTTTAGAAATTGTTCAGCAAGAGAAATGACCTGTCCAAGCAATGCCAGCTTTGTACCTTCTTTTTGCCATGAAGACTGCATTTGCTCGTAAACAGATGCAGATGCCTCAAAAATCAACCTTTGCATCCGCAGCTCTTTATCAAGCTTCTCAAGGTCTATCTCGGTACATTTTGTCAGGTCGGTTTGTCCGTCGATTATTGGAGCAAGGTCTGCACGCAGACGATATTCTTCAGCATTAATCACAATGGCATCAACCTTATTTATATCAATAGTTAGTTTAGGCTTTAGTATCCTTTCTATACGCACAATATTTGGCCATTCGATTTGATATTGGATTTTCTCTTTCAACGGCTCAATCTGTGTTTTAGGAGGGGTATTCCCTCCTCCGCCGCCATCTTCACCTGATTCGTGTGGCAGGAAAGAAAAAGGTATTCCGAAAATATTTACATATTCAGCAGCAAAAAGACCTGTATTTTCGTCAACATCATAAGAGGTACGACGAAGTCCACGACCAACAACCTGCTCACAAAGCAATTGGCTAGAAAAGGCCCGCAATCCCATAATATGCGTAACGGTCTTTGCATCCCAACCCTCAGACAACATGCCGACTGCTATAACATTACGTATCTGTTCGCCTCGCCTGCCCCTTTGACCAACTGTATCAACGGTCTCCCGCAGAATAGCCGCCTGTTCCTTTTTACTGAGTTTCCTTACAGGCGTATCTTCATCGTCATTATCGGAATTATCAGGAATTTCTGATACATCTATTGCCTCGCTTTCAGCCATTTCTAAAACTTTGGAGTCAATATGAATTGTCAAATCCGGTTCGCATAGTTCGTCAATTTTTATCTTCTTATGGTCGAAGGCATATTTAATACGAGCTGCTGTTTCTGTTCTATTCACAACAGAAATCATCACAGGAGGAACCATAGCCCCCTGTTCTTTCCATGACTTATAAAGCTCAAGCCAGTCGAGACCAAGCAGTCGGTAAGCATTGCTAAGTAAATCGGGAAGCGGTTCCTCAGGCTGTGCCGCACGGTTTATGTCACTACAAATTTCCTCGGCTTTATACAGATGATAGAGCTTTGATTTAAATGTTTCGATATCAGGTGTGCCGTCGTCGCGGATTACGACCCTTGGGGTTTTAACAAGGCCTGATTCTATTGCATCATTGAGACCAAAATCACTTACAATCCATTCGAAGAGAGCTTCTTCGTCATTTTTTTTCCCGGAAGGTGCAAAAGGGGTAGCGGAAAAATCGTAACATGTATGAATTCCCCTGGTTTTGTGTATACGGTCAAGGCCGCCAATCCAAATAGTTGCCTCCTCTATATCGCTCTTTAAATCCTTGCTTACTTTAGTTTCAGGGTTGATACGCCAGGCATGATGCGCTTCATCATTGATAACAATAATATTTTGTGCATTAGCCATATCTCCTAATACCTCACGGGTGTAAGCTTCATCACTTTTTGCTCCGCGCTTGTCTACTCCCTTTTTCTTAGCAATCTTTTCCGGAGAATCCCATGCGAGGGAATGCCAATTGTCTATTCGAACATTACCTTGGCGAAGCTTGTCCCTGAGTGAAGAGGGAACAATATTAAACTGTAAATAGTAGTTATTTTCACCTGATACATTCAATACCTGCAAACGACTCTTAACAGTCAAACCAGGTGCGATAATAAATATATTTTTAGAAAATCGCTTGTCCTGCGGGTATGTAACCTTGTTAAGTATTTGCCAGGCATTGAGCATAGCCATAACGGTGGTTTTACCCGTGCCTGTTGCCATTTTTGAGCATATTCTCTTAAATAAACCACCGTCGCTTGGGATCTCAATACCTACCTTTTCCGCATCAGGGGCTTCTGTAAGCCATATGAGTGTTTCCATAGCATCTAACTGGCAGAAGAAAAACTGATAAATACGCTCATTCTTGTCATACCAGTGTTCAAGAAGTTTTTTCGTAATGCCGGTAACGCCAGGATATCCGCTCTCACGCCATGCTTTAACCCTTGGCCTTATTTTATTAACAAGCGGGAGTTCGATAAAAATTCCTATATCGTTATATTGGTTAGTGCCTTGTCCCGCTACAAAATAGCCCGCAGGCCGCCGCCCCGGTTCTTTAACAAAACTCTGAGTTTGAAGGTTATATTTCCAGTGATATTTGGGTTCCTCAAATGCAGAATTGATAATTAATTGGTCTATAGTACCCGTTGCCATATCAGTAGCCCCCTGCCTTGATTACTTTGAGACTTTCGATACCTCTGTCATCTATTATTTTAACAGCGATCTGTGTATTAAAATTAATAGTAAAGGGCAGTGATTCATTGCCCGCATATTTTTCTATCAGTTCTTGGTTGATTTCGGCCTTAAGAGTTTTAGCGAGTTTGTTCCAACCGTCACTTGCCCCTGAAAGCGGGAAGAAAACCTGTTTAGGTACAAGGTTCATGCCATTATAATCCGTATCAAGCATCCACATGGCAATTCTGTGTGTGTTACCGGATATGATTTCTCCCTTTTTGACATCGTAATAATCGAAGCCGTTTACACGCACCTTGTACTTCCCTTTGTCGGCGCCCCTGTCAATTTTTATAAGCTCAACATCAGGCTGGCCTACAAGCCAAAAACTTTGATTGCTTGCACGCTTCTTTTTTAGGTCTTCTGTTAGCAAGTCCGTATTCATCTGTACCTTAAGAAGCATTACGCCAGGCCATGCAGTTTCATCAATATCCTTTGCAGCTTCGGGGTCAAACTGGAATGCAGCAAAGATAATGATTTGTGGCTTTGGACGCAAGTTCTCTGCTTCGTCAAGGGCGAGACTGACCATACGGGAATCAAGGGGTCTTGTCTCGCCGCCAAAACATATGACAGCCCTGCGGGGTGTATCCTCCTTAGTCTCAGCTTCTGCCTGCAGATACTTTGTGCCTGAAAGGGTTTCAACGCGGGAAAACTCAATCTTCTGACCGTTTCTCCCTAATATCCCTGTTGCGTAAAGCTCATCCTTCCAGTCCGCCTGTTTTGCAGTTTCATCGTCATATCCACCAATTTCGTCAAGCGGTTTCACAACAGGCGAAGGGACAGCCTCAACAGTAAATGGACCTGTAACACGTATTTTAGTTTTATCAATCTCAGGCTGGTCATATAGTGTCTCTGTGGCAGGAGGCTCGTTGTTAGCAATTGATTTAAGAGTGATATGTGGGACTGTTTTGTAGACAAAGCCACTTCCTACTCCTTGTTCAGGGTGTGCGAGTCTATAGTAATCAAATGCTGCAGTCATAAGACGCTGCTTTGCAAGTGTAATAGCAACACGTGAAGTATCGCATGTAACCCACCTACGTCCCCATTGCTCAGCAACATAAGCGGTTGTTCCAGAACCACAGGTAATATCAAGCACAAGGTCACCTGGATCAGTAGTCATAAGGATACAACGTTGAACTACTTTAGTATTTGTCTGAACTATATATTGTTTTTTATCCCCAAACCCGCTTATTCCAACATCCACCCACATATTATTAATAGGTAACACTGGAAAATCATCAAGATAGCGTTTATAACGAATACTTCCGCCCAACACAAATAATCTATTTGCTTTTTTTAATAATTCTATTCCGGCTGGTCCTGTTTTCCAATGAGAATTTGCTGGACATTTAAACTGTTTGCCTTCAAATTCTATGCTTTCAGGTGGTGTAGAACTTGAACCTTGTGAAGCTAATCCCTGATGTGCAAAAATTCTACTATTCTTAGGTAATAAACTAGGCATATTTAACTCTTCATCGGTCATCGGCCTAACAGATAAGTCGGATAACTCAACCCAACAATACTGACCTTCATCTTTTGCTGGTCTTTTTGGGGTATAAAGCGCCCTATACTTTAACTTTTCTTTTGATTTCGAGTACCAAATTAAATAATCCGATATATTTGCAAGTGTTTTTGATGCAAAACCGCCGGTTTTGTTAAAACATATCAATGATACAAAATTACCTGTACCAAACACCTCATCCATTATATTACGAACCAAGTGCACATTTTCATCGCTAATCTGCACAAACACACTGCCACTTTCAGCAAGCAGTTCCCTTACTAAAAGCAGCCTGTCACGCAAGTATGTAAGGTACGAATGTATTCCAAGCTCCCAGGTATCCCTGAAAGCCTTAATCATTTCAGGCTCCTGGGTTAAGTCCTCATCCTTTCCATCCTTTACATCTCTCTTATTTACAAAGGGCTGGAAATTTGAGCCGTACTTAATTCCATAAGGCGGGTCTATATACACCATCTGCACCTGGCCGCCCATACCCTCTTTTTGGAGCAAGGAGTTCATAACGAGCAAACTATCTCCGGCAATAAGGCGGTTTGTCCAGTCAGTATCGTGTTTATAAAATTCAATGGTTTCCCTGCGGCGTTTCATAATATCGCCAGGTGTATCAAAAAAGGATATCTGGGGGTCTTCCGGTTTTTCGTTACGCACTGCGCTGATAATAGATAAAGGATTGATGGTCTCATGAATATGTAATGAAACAGTCGGTATTTCAAATGATGTACGCTCTGCTTTTCCGGCCCATTGGAGAGACGGGTCAATGTGAGGGTCGTACCGGTATGTAGCCTTTGATTCTGCAGCGGTGTCATACTGAGCATATCCTACCGGCGGATTGTTCAGTCTCTTTTTATCCTTATGGTCATATACGTCAATATCTCTTATTTTAGTGTTATCAACAGTATACTTTTTTTTGCGTCCTCTCGACATAAAAGAGCCTCCTTAATAGCCGGTTTAATTTGCCCTTCCATCGCACTATAAGGTAGCACGTGTAAGGACCTCACCTAAAATTTTGATAAAACCATACAATTTGTAAATCCATACCATAAGTCTATCATATAAAAAATTAGCGTTCAACTGCGCCCAAAATCGTATCCCTACCAAACTTAAATAGTTATGATAGCTTTATATGTTTACGCAAATTACCCTTAAAGGATTAAAGGCTCCGGGAATATCCCGGAACCTTCTTGTTCTATTCAATCTTAACCTCAAACCAGGCTATATAGTATCCATAATCCTATTCCACTCACACCACCTGAACTATGTCCTTTCCATCAAGGGCAGCCCATGAATCTTTATTCTTCAATATCTTTAAGATGCTTTTTTCCCTCCAAAACTTGCCATATAAACTTACATTCCTCTCCGCTAATTTTTGAATTTTTAGGTAAAGCATTATCCCACTCTTTACTTGTTGAACGTTCAATCCAATTAAAAATGTCATCGTTACTATCCTTCTGCACTTCCCACTGCTTTACTAGACCCTCCGCAATAAACCTGGGAATATTTAGCATACGCAAAGCAATAGCTTCCCGTGTTTTTACTCCGTGATAAATCATTGAGGGAACTAGATCTAGCTCTTCCCATATGTTATCATTAAGCCCTGTAAATGATACATGTTGTATTCCACGGATTCCCCATGGAATCAAATTGGATACAACAGAGTTAATATGTGATATACATTTATATACATCACCATTATACTCATTATTTGCAATATCAATTATTGATTCTCCATTAACCCAAGAGTTTGTTATTCTTGCAATACGTTCAGCACTAAATTGCCCACTATCTTCTGTACCCAGACGAATTTCAGGAATTCTACTAAGCGTGTCTATTGCATTAATAAGGGTATCACTTTCTGCTCCAGTTTTGGGGAACAAGTTATCAGGAGACCACTCTTCTAATTTACTAACTTTATTTTCTTTCCAATCATGCCATATCAAATCAACAGATGGGCTACTAAAACCAGTTCCATCAGCCATTTTTGCATAAGCATGCAAAGCTTTTCCTTTTTTTCTTTCTAAATCATCAATATACAAACGCGCAATTCTTATTAGGTCTTCGGCTAACTCAGGGTTTTCACCTCTAGCTTGTTCGAAAACAAAACTAGCTCTCAAAACACCTTCTAAATCAGCCTTAACATTTGTTAATCCGTACATAGTTAGTGAATGAACTATATATTGCAGAAAAGCGGAAGCTGACTTTATATTTTCAATTATCTTTCTACTAAAGTAAATATTATCTCTATCTTTAAGACCCTTAATCAAATCAATCAATGCACTTGTAACAATATACGCATCTTTTGACAAATATTGTTTAATTTTATCTAGCTGCTCTTTTTCAGTATATGCAAATGTAACAATACCTAGAGTATCTTCAAATGTCCTCCCAACTCGTCCAGCAATATTCCAAAATTCCCAAGGTTGCATTTCTACAGTATCGAAATAACCTCCTCTCTTGGGAATTCGTCTTGTATGCCCCTCAATAACAGCAACTGATAGTGGAAAATTAACTCCTTGAGCCAGTGTTGTTGTTGCACAAAGAATTTTTACTTCCCCAATTTCAACTAATCTCTCAACAAAATATCTTGCTTCACTTGATAATCCTGAGTGGTGAAAGGCAACACCCTTCCTTAGCATTTTAACTAAAGTATGTTCGACACCAACCTCTGTTTCTAAGAAGCGGCAAATCAAGTCTAATGTCTTAGAATACTTTCTTTCCGGCATTTGCTTTGCAATCCAAGTTGCTCGTTCCTGTGCTTTTTGACGGTTTGACGCAAGCAGCAAGACTCCTCCACCTTTTGCTTTTGACCAACCTAATGCAGCATGTAAGCATAGCATTTCTTTGGAACTTATATCCCTATTATCAATAAACTCATAACATCCAATAGATAGTTTCTCTCCACCTGGATAGTCCGAATGCAAAGTATCCAAAGTCTCAAAAATAATATTTCTCATATTTTTATTTCTAACTTTTGGGCCAGGTCTAATTGCGCCAACAATACGGTCATTAGGCTTCCAATCAATAATAATTGGAGCCCCTTGATCATCACCTAACCAATACGCTAAATCTCCAGCATTCCTTGCAAATGGTGTAAGCAGCAAAAAACGTGTTCTGTTTCTTTCTCTTTTTAGTGTAGCCAAAAGAAGTTCAAGTCTTGCTCCTCTCTCTTTTTCGTTTATATTATGTGCTTCATCAACAACAACTAAAGATATACTCTTTACTGATTCATGGTCTGCACGAATAAGCAAATCAAGCTTTTCAGGAGTTGTAACTAAAATATTAAACTCCTGACAAAGAAGATTGTTTTCAATCGGATTTAACTCGAAAGATGGGGTTGCTATTCTAGTCACTAACTGGCTTCCCAGGTGTCCTTTTAAAGTAAGTGCAATCTGGGTTACCAGCGCTTTTGTCGGAGCTAAATAAATTATTTTACTTTCAGGGTCATCATAAAATGCTTGAAGAATTGCTAGTTCTGCAAGTAAAGTTTTTCCTGCACTTGTAGGCATACTTATAACAATCGCACTTTTTGTAGGGTCCAATAAGCTCTGTTTTAGGGCTTCTCTTTGAGAGTACCATAATTCTAATACTGGTTTACTACTAGTTTTTGATAAACTAAATAAAAACCTTTTTGTTCTTGGAGGCATTATAACTGAATATATGCTTGCGTCGATAAGTTGTTTACATGCTTCGCCCAATTTATTAGAAAAAATTCTTAATGGAGGATTAATACCTCCTTGAAGCAACTCTCTTGCATTCAAAACGTATCTATCAATATCTCCTTTTAATCCTTTAGCAGAAAGACTTTTTGTTTCATATAACCCACATAAAAACTCAGCTGTTATTTGTACTGGCTTAATCAAATTATATAGTGCCACTATTGTAGATAATTTTCTATGTAAATAGTATTCGCCTTGTATTGTATATATATTTAGATACTTCTTCTCGCACTCATTCTGCATTTTTCTGAGTTCATCAATTATCTTCAATGCTTGATGCAAATCATCATAACCATCCTTTTTTCGGACTGTTAACAAGAAAACTCTCATTAATTCATTATATAAAAACTCATCCCATGGTATTGTTTCACAATTGTAAATAGGTTTGGACAGGTTAATCTGCTTTAGCTCTAAACGTATTTCAGGCTGGCGATTAGCCTGAAGCCCATCAAACACTTTATTAATTAAAGCCTCATTATTATTCGTATTGTCTAGATAAATACTCCTTTGTATTCTATAAGCAGGCCATAATAGCTCCTGCCATGCTTTTTTTTGAAGTTCGGCGTCTTTATAGTAACGAGAAATCAAGTCATAACCCAATATTTCCATGCTTCTAGCTGCAGTGCTTAGTTCTGCATGTTCAGTTGACAAATGCGGAATATCCCCACCAAAATCAGTCGAAAACTGCTTCTTTAAATAGAATAAATTAGCAGTATCTATGCTTTCTGAGGCTATATTTCTCAATTGTTCAATTTGTACTTTAATATCTTTACTTATATCAATAGGCATATAAATTCTCCCTTATTTCATGCAATTTATACTGCCCCACTTTTTATACGGTCAAGCAGTTCTGAAAAATTACAATCACACTCGATTGCATAATAGCAGACTGTAGATGGTATACTGGCCTTTTCAAATTCTTGTACGTTAATAAAAAATGGTCTCCAATCTTCATTATTCCATTTATTAACTGGACGAACCATCACCGGGACCGCTAAAACATCATCCTTATTATTAAGCTGCTTTCCATATATCGCAATTAAAAAACCATTGATTACATCTTTATAGTTGTCATCGGCTTCATCGTGAATATATTCAAGCTCTTTTATTAGTCTTTCATTGTCACCCTTTAATGTATCATCCAACAATTGTTTTAAGTGTTCTCTCACAGTAGACGCAGGATAATTATCATCTACTGAAGCCATTATTTCAATTATTAGAAGTATATGCCCGTTTTGAGTATCAATATACCCTAAAAGATCAATCCCTTTATGCTGATTACCCTTTAACTCCTTATGTAAAACTCTTGGATAAGGAATAACTATATCTCTAAACTGATTTCTTATTAAATTCATCGAAATGATCTCTGTGATATCTGTTATAAACGGATTCTTGGTAATATTCTTATCCTCCACAGGCGTTTGCGGCAAACGGCTTCTGCCTAAGTCATTTAGTATTGGTAAGGTTTTAGATATATTATCACTCTTAAAGCCAGTATCACTTATATTCTTATAAACATTTGCAGTAATCCTCCATGATTGCAGACAAGCCTTTATAGTCTCTCTGAACGAAGGATCATGGTCAGAGTGATGCTTAAAAGCAATAAACTTATGTGGAGACTTACTCTCATCCTGTTCTATCAGTGAGAATTCCGTACTACTTGCCATTTCATATACCTCTTTTGTGATTATTCTTATAGAGGGATTCTACATTTTTTTGCAATATCCTGCCAATTTTAGTGCTAATATATAATATTTGCAACTTACTAATGCATAACTGAAAATTGCAATGTATCGTTTAATATGGAGGTGGAAGTCTGAGTAAAGCAGTAGAATTGGCAGGGCAGCGAATACGTGAATACCGTTTGAAAAATGTCACAAAAAATCAAAACAGGCCTTCATCATAATTGATGAAAGCCTTGATTTTACCTAATTATGGCTGAGAGAAAAGAATTCGAACCTTCGGACCGCTGTTAACAGTCACACGCTTTTCAGTTATATTATACCAGTTTCTCGCTGAATATATCTATCAAATCCATTCTCTCCACCCTTCTCCTTACTTCTTCCGGATTTATGGTATAGAGCCTTCTTTCCTTCATACGTTCGAAATACTCGGAGCCGGCAAAGGTATACCTTTTCTTCAGCCCTTCCTTTGTTTTTATTCTCTCATTGGCATACGCGATAATATCTCCGATAACGATATTCCTTGGAAGTTCAAGCAAAGGCATTCCCAATACAAGGCGAACGCTGTTGTGCCCCGCCAGGCTGCCCGTTGAAATTGCCTCAGTATGCCCTACGAATAATCCCGCCTTCTCTCCGCCGCACAAAAGGTTATCAAGATTATCGACCTTCATTGCATTGCTTCTAGGAGCTATTGATAAATACCTTATTGAGTTTCCTTTTCCTCCGGAGTACGGATCCTCATATCTTGCATTTTCCAACCCCTTTATCTTTCTCAGTTTTTCAAGGGGATAATAGGAAGTCATAAGCTTCGCATGGCCGGTATCAAGGAGAATTACGTTCTCTGCAAATTCCTTCAAGGCATACTGCTGACATACTTTAATGGATAGTTTATCCATCTTGATATCTTCCTCCGGAACCCTAAGCACAACAACGCCTTCTCTGTCAAGGGTCTCTCTTACATCATCGCTCAAGGAGTCCTTGTTGAGCTTGCACGAACCGCTAAAAGCTCCATAGCACTCGTCTCCCCTTTGTCCGAGAATATCTTCAACCCCCGCTCTCTGGCTTATGCTCGTTCTTGGTCCAAAGGACGGACAGCGAAGTATGCACATGGCACATCCGTTTCCATATTTGAGACAGTTGCCCATGGGTCCCGTTGACCCGGTTGTTTCAATGAAAACATCCCCTTCAACTATGCTGTCATCGGCCATTAGTATACCCTTAATTGCAGCGCCTTTCTTTTCTACATCAACAGCCCTAGCCATAGTCCTTATCTCTACGCCCATTTCTTGAAGCAGCCTTCTTACCATGGGCTCTACCTTGGTGACGTCATATAGAGTGGCATGCCTGTGACCAGGGAAATCGACCATTGAGTGTCTTGCCGCTTTATCCGTTATTTCTATAAGCTTGCCTGCTCCAAGGCTAATTAATTCCTCGGAGGCTGTGTAACGTCCGTTATTCCGCATAATGCCGCCTACGTTGCCAAGGCCTAGAAGCATGTCGGTTTTCTCCAGTATCAACACTTCGGCTCCGGCCTGTCTTGCCGTTACCGCAGCCGCGCACCCGGCCCAGCCTCCTCCTATTACCACTACTCTAACCATTTAGTATCCTCCTTTCGATTGCTTTTCGAACGTCAAGCTGTACCTTGCATGCTTTCACCCGTACCCCGCTTTCGATACGCGTTGAGCAGCTTCCGCATACTCCTTCGCCGCAGCAGATTTCATTGTTGTTTGTTACCACAAGGTAGGGTTTGTCTTGTACCTTATCAATTTCCTGAATAATATAAAGGTGCTGCTTATCCGATCCGCCGCTGAACACAATGTCATATTTTTCGTTCTTTAGATACTTGTTTATAATTCTCAGTCCCTGCTTTGAAGTCAGATCCAACTCCTCTATCTCACAGGGTGCGTTTCCGATGAACTCTTTGATAAATATAGTCCCTACTTTACCCGGGTCGGCTATAATCTTAACCTGGTTGTCGCCCCTGCACAAATACCTAACAACCTTAGCTGCAGGAGCCTGGCCGATCCCCCTTGCTATAACGAGACAGTTTCCATCCTTCATTCCTTTCAGGTACCTCTGTCCAAGTATACCATTCCAGTAAGGACCTCTGATAACCAACCCTTCCCTAACGCTCTCCAGAGCCTTTGTTTTTGCTCCGACAACCTGCATTGCAACAGATATCTCGTTCTCTTCCGTATTCACAGCCATAACGGACATCGGCACGTCAAAATAACTCGGCTTGTCTTCGTTTCTGATGAAAATATAGGCTCCGGGATTATCCAATTCTCTGGCAAGTGTCCTTGTGACACCAAGCCTGAACAGGATTGTATTGGGTGACAAATATTTCTTTTCCAACAGCGCCGCCCGGCAGGTGCACCGTATTCCTTTACTCTTGTATCCCGACCATACATATTCCTGATATATGCATACCCCCCTCCAGTTGCAGTCGCAAAACTCTTTCCCCTGTAAATGAGAGCATGTTATGCATTCATTTGTTTCAGCCAGATAACACGGACAGTATTCGCTGCCGGCATCTATACACTCCAGTTTCCTTTTGACCAAAGCCGCATCTCCCCCCAGCATTTTTTAACCTTAAGAAACTATAACCATTCCAACAACAATGGTGACTCCTATTTAAGCAGAAATAGGAGTCACTTCAGCCCTATACTATCAGGTTATTTTTTTGCTCAGGTATTTGTTACAATAAAAAATGCAAAAAGAGGCGAATAGGCAAACAGGGGCAGTTCTCAATTTACACAAATTAGGAACCGCCCCTGTTTATTTTTTAGCTTATATCGCATTTGAAAGGATTTCAAAGAATAATTTCCTTAAGCTCTTCTCCTTAATGCTTTCCTGACATATCAGGTTTGCCCTGAACAGCACCTTGCCTTCCAATTCTACCCTAACAGATCCTGCTGTCTGCCCTTCCTTTACAGGCGCCCTTAGAATATCCTCCCATTCCTCGACAACAATGACTTTTTCTTCTTCTTCCTCAGTCAGCGGTATCCGGACCAACCTGTCGGTCACAAGCCTGACCCTGTCTTTCTTACCATTTGCTACCGCTACAGTTTTTACGAACTGGCCCTGTTCGTAATAGGTTACCGGTTTGTAAGTGCTGAATCCGTATTCAAGCATATTTATAGATTCTTCCCACATTGGGCCGCAATTAAGGACAACACCGGCCAACTGCCATCCGTCCCGGGTTGCCGAAGAAACCAGGCATCTCCCGGCATTACCGGTATAACCGGTTTTTACCCCGTCTCCTCCCTCTAAGTTCCAAAGAAGCTTGTTCTTGTTAGTGAGAATTCTGTTATAGCTCCTTCCCCACCAGGGTATTTTTTTCTGTTTGGTTGAAACAATTGTAGAAAAGGTCTCGTTCCTCAATGCGTAGGAAGCTATCTTTCCGAGATCCTCCGCCGTTGTATAGTGTTCCCGATTATCTAATCCGTGAGGGTTTGCGAAACTTGAGTTGAACGCTCCTATTTCAGCGGCTTTCTCGTTCATCATCCTGGAAAATCCTTCAATACTCCCTCCAATATGCTCCGCAATAGCCACCGCTGCATCATTTCCGGACTCAAGCATAAGGCCGTAAAGCAGGTCTTCAAGGGAAAGCCTTTCTCCGGCCTGCAAATAGATCGATGAGCCTCCTGTATTTTGAGCTCTGAAGCTAGCGGTTACCACATCGTCCAGCCTGCCGTTTTCTATGGCTGTTATAGCCGTCATAATCTTGGTGGTGCTTGCCATCGGCAACCTTTCCTTTTCGTTTTTTGAATACAGGACTCTCCCCGATACAACATCGATCAAAATGGCTGATTTTGCATTAGGGGTTTGTGAAGCTGCAGCCGGACAGGGTACAAACAGGTATATCATCGACAGTAGGACAATAAAGGGCATCATCAACTTCTTCAACGCTTCACCTCCCTTGCCAGTGACTGTGATCAGCTATCAGATGCCAGTTGCCAGACATCAGTTGCCAGACATCAGTTGTCAGACATCAGTTGTCAGATATCAGTTACCAGTTGTCAGATGGTAGTCGGCAGTCGGCAGATGGCAGACATCAGCGAAGCCCTAGGAAAAGAAAAGACATGAAAACTCCACCACGGTACTGCGAACTGCGATCTATGTTCTACGAACTACCAACTACGAACTGCGAACTAATACTAGGACCTAGCACCTAGTACCTAGTATCAATGTTCAGTTTCAGATTTTGACATGTTGTTTTTTACCTTTTTAAAGGAACTCTGCAAATCCTCTATTAACTGCGGAGCCATTTCTATGAGCCTTTCGACCATTCCGCTGCTGTTTGCGGGTAACAACTTTATGTGTTCCTTCCCCACCACCATAAACGCCACCGGCTGAACTGAAACTCCGGCACCGGTTCCCCCGGCAAAGGGCAGCTTTCCGCCTCCTTGCTCTTTTTCCTCCGCTTTTTTTTGGTATTCTCCTCCCCCGGATGCAAACCCCAAAGCAACCCTTGATATAGGTACAATTACAGTTCCATCCATGGTTTCCACAGGATCACCGACAATTGTATTGACATCCACCATCTCTTTGAGACTCTCCATCGTTGTTTTCATCAAAGCTTCAATCGGATGCTCACTCATAGGTATCACCATCCTTTAAAATTGCTGTGATAATAATGATCGACGCAATTATAGCATGACCGATTTTAAATCTTAATATACAGTCAAATTTAGTTCTGAATTTTGCACAGTCGAAACTGGGAGTGATCTCTACGGCTCCCAACGTTAGGTTCCTGAGTCTGGTGTCCAGTATACTTATGACAGCCGTCTTAAGCGTCCACATCAATCCAACGGCCATTCCTGTGACAGCCGCATCTCCTGTTCCCAGAGATGTTTCCCAGCTCAGTTCCTTAACCGTTATTCTTTCCCTGAGAAAGTCAATAGCTTTTCTGTATCTTCTATACAGCCGCAAAGCCCTTCGGAATTCCCATACAGCCTCTTTATAGTTTAAAAAGCTGCTGCTTTCTTTTATCGGTCTGCCTTTTTTCGTTGCCTCGATTTCATGTTCCATTTCCACACCTGACCTTAGGGACATCATCAGCTTAATCAGGTTGGTTTCTCTTTTTATATTTACCAGGCCGAACAGGCCGGCTACTATCGCTATCAACTCATCATCGCTGCCATCTCTAAGATAGGTTACTCTTATGGTGATGCTCGTAAACGGTATAAGTATTAAAGAAACCACCCACAATAAAAAAACATATCTAAGATAGCCCAAATCAGATAACCTCCCGCTTCCTGGCTGCTCAAGTATATTTTTGCCTCCAAAGTAAAAAAATACACGCTTCAGCGTGTATTTTCGTCCAGGTAGGTTATCTGCTCTTCAAGCAGCTGGGGCAGGTCATCGATCGATTTGAAACCAAAGTATCTTAGAAACTCAATGGTAGTACCGTATAGAATAGGCCGTCCCACGGTATCAAGCCTGTCCACTTCCTGTATCAATTTTCGCTCAGACAGGGTATAAAGGGCTTTATCTGACTGCACACCCCTGATTGTATCGATCTCCGCCCTTGTTATCGGCTGTTTGTAAGCAATTATAGCGAGAGTTTCCAGAGCGGCCTGCGACAATCCCTGTTTTCTCTGAGGCGAGTACAGCCTCTGTATGAATTCAAAATGTTCAGGGCGGGTAGCCAGTTGAAAATGTCCGTCCACTTCAATAATCTGTATTCCCCTTCTCTCAAAATTGTACTGGTCTTTCATCTCTCTAATTATTTCCATAACTTCTTTTTGCTCAATCTCCAGCGCTCCGGCCAGGTCCCGGATGCTGACGGGGTCTCCCGAAACAAAGAGCAGCGCTTCGATAATGCCTTTGAATTCCTTTTTGTCCATTACTTATCTCCAGCCTTTGTTTTCCTATTTCTAATAATAATATCGCCAAAAGTATTCCTCTGCTCAACCATTATCCTTTTGAGCCTGATTAATTCAAGCATTGCCAAAAAAGTTACGACTATGCTTTCCCGGGTTTCTCCATCACCGAACAGGCTTTGAAACAGAACCTCTTTTTCGTATCTAAGCCTGTTCGTGATATATTTGATTTTGTCGACGACCGTAATGCTTTCCCTGCGTATACTTCTTTCCAGGCCGGTATCCTCATTGTACAGGCTGCTGTATCTCTTCATTACGCTATCAAAGGCCTTGCACAGGTCTGAAATATCAATATTTATCAATATTGGCTCGTAGTCCACGTAGCTCTCTACAGGCGACGGTTCCCTGAAGAGAAGAAGTTGATACTTGTCCTCTCTCTTTTTCAGTTCTTCTGTAATGCCCTTGTATTTTCTGTATTCAATCAGCCTTTCAACCAACTGCTGCCTTGGGTCGATATCCTCCTCCGTACCGTCTTCCTCCTGCTGCGGGAGCAGCATCCTTGATTTAATCTGGATAAGGGTAGCTGCCATTACAAGAAATTCGCTAGCCACCTCAATGTCAAAATACCTCATGTCCTCTAAATATTGCAGGTACTGGGCAGTGATTTCCGCAATGGGAATATCATAAATATCCACCTCATTCTTCTCTATGAGGTGGAATAGCAGGTCAAAGGGACCTTCAAACACTTCCAGTTTTACCCTATAGGTCATTTGTTCCCACTCCAATTATTTAAGGTTCATTTTTTCCCTAACCTCTTGAACCGTAATCTTTGCCTCTTCCCTGGCCTTTTTTGCACCCGTGTCCAGAATATCCCTTACATCATCAAGATTGGCTTCCAGTTCAGTCCTTTTAGTCCTTATCGGTTCCAGGAATTTTACCAGGTTTTCCGCCATCCTTTTTTTGCAGGCAACACACCCTACTTTTCCTCCCCTGCAGGCCTCTTCGGTTTCTTTCAGGTCTGCCAGTTCAGTAAAGACCTTATGGAACGCGTACACCGAGCAAATGTCCGGATTCCCCGGGTCGGTCTTTGTTATCCTCTGCGGGTCGGTTATCATTTGACTAACCTTGCTTCTTATTTCATCCTCGCTGTCCGACAGGTATATTGCATTGTTATAGCTCTTGCTCATCTTTCTCCCATCAAGGCCGGGCAATACCTTTGCCTCGGTTAGCAGCGCCTCGGGTTCCGGAAGCGTTTCACCGTACAGATAATTAAACCTTCTGGCAATTTCCCTGCTAAGTTCAAGGTGAGGTATCTGGTCTTCACCCACAGGCACGTACTGGGCTTTAAAAATCAATATATCTGCTGCCTGAAGGCATGGGTATCCGAGGAATCCAAAATTTGCTATATTTTTCCCTTCCAACTGCTTCAATTGGTCCTTATAAGTCGGGCATCTCTCCAGCCAGGATACCGGGGTTACCATTGAAAGGAGCAGGAACAGCTCCGCTATTTCTTTTACATCGGACTGGATGTATATTGTGCATTTGTTCGGGTCCAGCCCGGCACTCAGCCAGTCTAAAGCCACTTCCATGATGTTATCCTGAAGCTCGCTTGTGTCTTCATAAGCGGTAGTTAGGGCATGCCAATCCACTATGGCATGATAGCTCCTATACTCATTCTGCAGCCTTACCCAGTTTTCAAGGGCTCCGAAATAATTGCCGAGATGCAGTTTCCCGGTCGGTCTCATACCGCTCATTATTGTGCCTTTAGACATTCTTATTCCTCCTTATTAATGTAAGGGGACACACCGCTGCTTTAAGTTATGGGGACACACCTCCTCTTTGAAGCATAGCTCTGGGGGGGAGGAATGTCCCCGATGTATTCCTTGCCGCGGAATGTCCCCTTTTGTAAAATCTATTTTTAGTTATTATATATTTAAAGCAAAAAAATATCAATAAATCAAGCTGGTAATACTCTGGATAATAAAATCAAGAATCCCGATTACCGGGTTTAGAACAGCCCACAGCAGCCTGTTCCCCAGAAAAACCACCAGCAAAAAGACAATCTGAATTTTGTCCTGGTTTTGCTGCAAAGAATATGCCGTTTTGGGAGGCAGCAAGCTGCCCAGTATTCTCGAGCCGTCCAGCGGATAAACCGGAATCAGGTTGAACACCGCAATAATCAGCCCGTACAGGTATATCGATTTGAGAAAATCGATGACCCAGAGAGGGACATCCAACGCCAACCGAAACCTTACTGCAAGCAGGATCGCCGCAATCAATGCCAGTACAACGCCTGACAGCGGGCCTGCTAACGATACATAGAGCGTACCTTTTCTCCGGTCCTTATAATACATTGGATTCGTCGGTACGGGTTTTGCCCAACCCAGCCTGACAAGCACAAGCATAAGCAGCCCCAAGGGGTCGATATGGGCTAAGGGGTTAAGGGTCAATCTTCCCCTGTTCCTTGGCGTTGGGTCGCCTAAAAGGTCGGCAACCTTGGCATGGCTGTACTCATGAACACTTAATACAATAATGATTGCAGGTAAGGTAAAGAAAATGTTTCTAAGCCCTATCCCATTGTTCACCACTCCCTTTTACCATACTTCTTAAATACTCTATCTGGTCATCCTTTCCTTCTATCCTGTTTTTAAGAATCAGCTTCTTAGCCCTTTCAAGCATCTCACCTAGATCAGGGCCCGGCTCGAAGCCCAGAGCCTTTAAATCTTCTCCGCTTATGTGCATAGGGAATCGAACAACCTTTTCGCAGTATTCCTTCGCGCATTTCTGAAACGCCTCATCTTCCACCGTCATCAGGAACTTGATCACTGCCATGTCCACGCTTTTGAAAAGCTCGTAAAGTTCGGAAAAATCAAGTTTCTCGCTCCCATGGTTTCTCCATATATCCTGCCTCTTTCTTCTTAAGCAGCTAAGCTGTTCGTAATACTTCTTATATTTGTGAAGTATCAATCCCAGCAGTTTGCTGTCAATACTATCGAACAACGTTAAAGCAATATACGTCTTTCTTTCACATCCTCGAACAGGGGCATTTTTCAATAACTCGCACACATTATCAATGGAGTACTCAGTATCGAACAGCTGTTCAAGGATGCCGAGTTCATGCATACGCAAAAATATTCTGCCAAATTCGTTCGCAGCAAACAAGCGTTCAAATTCGTTACTGAGGCGGTCAATACTTAATAGTAAAGGGAAACCGGCGTCTATCGCTTCCACCAGCAGTGATTTGGTTTTTGTTTCGATTTCAAAACGAAGCTGTGTCTCAAATCTTAAACACCTGAATATTCTGGTGGGGTCGTCAATAAAGCTTTTATCGTGAAGCACCCGCAGTTTTCTATCCTTAATATCCTCCAATCCCCTGAAATAATCTATCAGGGTATAATCGTCAAGGGATACTGCGAGGGTATTTATCGTGAAGTCCCGTCTAAACAAATCGTTGTAGAGGGAGGACGGGCGTATATCCGGGAGGGCGCCGGGAGCTGCGTATATCTCTTCCCGCGCGGTAATAAAATCAGCCTTCCAGCTCTGCCCTATAGTAGCCGTCGCTGTTTTAAATCGGTTGTGAACCTTAACGGCACTGCCATACTTGCCCCCGATAATGCGCGCTGCCTCTACGGCATCTCCCTCTACAACGATGTCAAGGTCTTCAATTCTGTTGCCGAGCAAAACATCCCTGACAACTCCGCCGACAAGATATGCCCTGTATCCCATATCCTTTACATCGGCATTGACATCCTGCAAAACCTTCTGCAGTTCAGCCGGGAGCCGGTCTTTTATAATCCTTTTCATCTTCTCCATAATCGACGCCCCATCGCGGTTTTATCCAATATTTTTATTCTACCATATATTTAATGATACGCAAATGATAAACCACCCGTAAAACGTAAAACGGGTGGTTTATCATTTGCCTGCTCTTATCATTCGGGTACGACCCAGTCCACTATCAATCTCTTGAGCATTTCAAAGAAACCTGCCTTCTCTACAGTCCTATCTGAAATCAGTTCAATCCTGTCTATAACCTGTCCATCCTGTTTTATCAGCATTTCCCCTACCCTCTCGCCTTCCTTCACGGGCGCTTTTATGGTTTTGGGGAGCACAACTTCCCTTTCAAGGCTGCTTTCCTGCCCTTTAATTACAAGTATGTTAACGTCGGTGCCTGGTTTTACGTTTATCTCCTTCTCTTTCCCCTTAGACACCTTCAACTGGTTAATCACGTCGTCCTTGCTGGCAATGGGAACAGAATTGAACCGTGCAAATCCGTAGTTTAACAGTTTTGCTGATTCCGCAAAACGGATTTCTGATGTCGGCGCGCCCATAACCACCGCGATCAGCCTCAGGCTGCCCTTTACGGCTGTAGCTGAGAGACAGTACTTGGCCTGCGAATGGGAGCCTGTTTTCAAACCGTCAACACCTTCGTATCTTCTGAGAAGCTTGTTTGAATTTACCATAGTGAAGGTTTTGAACCTTCCTTCTTTACCAACATCAATGTCTTCCATCCATATGGTTGTCAATTCGAATATCTTCTTGTGCTTCACCAGTTCCCTTGACATCAATGCAACATCGTATGCAGTCGTATAATGGTTTTCATCGTGCAGTCCGTGGCAGTTCACAAAGTTGGTATTCTCCATGCCGAGTTCTTTCGCTCTCTGGTTCATCATCTGAACGAAAGCCTCGTGGGTTCCCGCGATATGTTCGGCAAGGGCAACGCTTGCATCGTTTCCAGAGGCCACAGCTATAGCCTTGAGCAATTGCTCAACCGTTTTAACCTCCCCCGGCTCCATCCAAAGCTGGCTTCCTCCCATATTAGCCGCATTATTGCTTATTACAACCCGGTCCTCAAGACCGATCTGCCCTTCGTCCAGCTTTTCCATTGCAATCAACAGGGTCATTATCTTTGTTACACTGGCAGGATACAATTTTTTGTGCGCATCCTGTTCAAAAAGAACTCTACCGCCTGAAGCGTCTATAAGTACAGCCCCGCCTGCATCGATACTTATCTCCTGCGCAAACGCCGTGCATGATAGTGATATGGCAATGATTATTAATAAAACGGCATATCTGAGTGGTTTAGTTTTCATATTCGTCCCTCCAAAACAGTAATTCATTATTAGGTTAACCATTACAAAATATTGTTATTCAAAAAAAAGACCGCCTATGCGGTCCTGGTTAAATCATATCCATTGAATATTCACTTTTCCACGAAGATATACACTATCTGATTATCTCCTTTATTATCTCGATCCTGGAAACGGGCGTCGCTGAAATCCCAATTGATGACCGGAACATGTCGATCACCGTATCCAGATTATCCTTTCTGTTAACATACAGGGTTGCGATACTGTCCCCTTCCCTCACAAAATCTCCAACCTTTCTGTTCATCACAATCCCCACCGACGGGTCAATCGTATCTTCCTTGTTAGCCCTTCCCGCGCCTAGGTGCATCGCGCATATCCCGATTTCTTCCGCCTGCAGTTCACTGATATACCCCTCCCTATCCGCAGCTATCCTAACTGTATCCTTGGCAATAGGCAGGATTTCTTCCGGCCTGTCAGCTACCTCCGGGTCCCCGCCTTGATTTCGGACGAATTCCCTGAACTTGTTAAGGGCTCTGCCGCTCGCAATCAAATCATCCACAATAGCCCTTGCTTCGGAGGTATCCCTGGTTATTCCTCCAAGCACCAGCATTAGTGTCCCCAGCTCCCGGCACAATTTATCAAAATCCTCCGGCCCTTCTCCTTTCAACGTTTCTATGGCTTCCTTAACCTCCAGCGCATTTCCTACGGCGAAACCCAAAGGTTGTTCCATATCACTAATAACAGCAATGGTTTCCCTGTGAGCCGCCCTGCCAATCTCCACCATCACCTCCGCCAGCTTTCTGGCCTGGTCCATGGACTTCATAAAGGCTCCCTTGCCTACCTTTACATCCAGCAGGATGCAATCCGCTCCCGCTGCAAGTTTCTTGCTCATTATGCTGCTGGCAATGAGGGAAATATCATCAACCGTTGCCGTTACATCCCTAAGCCCGTAAAGTTTTTTGTCCGCAGGAGCAATATCACCTGTCTGGCCGATTATAGCCACACCAATGCTGTTTACCGATTTAATAAAACCGGCCTTTGTCATCTCTGCCTTAAACCCGGGTATGGATTCCAGTTTGTCAATCGTACCTCCGGTATGACCTAACCCCCTACCGGACATTTTTGCCACGGGTATTCCCGCTGCTGCAACCAATGGTGCGAGCACCAGGGAGGTTTTATCCCCCACACCCCCTGTACTATGCTTATCCACTTTTATCCCTTTAACCGATGATAAGTCTATACTCTCACCGGAATCTGCCATCGCTTGCGTCAATACAGCCGTCTCATCCCTGTTAAGCCTGTTGAAAAAAATGGCCATCAATAATGCGGAAGCCTGGTAATCAGGAATATCCCCCTTAACATAACCGTCCACGAAGAATCTTATTTCCTCACCGGTTAAGGGACCCCCATCTCTTTTTTTCTTTATTATGTCATACATTCTCATATTTTCTTACCTCGCTTATAGGATTATTTCTTTAAAGCTCACACCCTGGCTGTAGTTCTTGATACCCAAAACATCTGCCACTGTTGCACCTATGTCCGAGAAGGATTTTCTTATACCCAGGTTATTGCCTCTCTTTGCCTTTTTCCCATACACAAGTATCGGCACGAATTCCCTGGAATGATCTGTGCTTTCGGTTGTCGGGTCGCAGCCATGGTCAGCCGTAATTATGAGTATATCCCCGTCGCCCATCCTGTCCATAATCAAGGTTAACCCGTCGTCCAGCTCAACAAGGGCCTTTGCGTACCCTTCAACGTTGTTTCTATGTCCGAATCTCATATCAAAATCCACAAGATTGGTAAATACAATTCCCTTCTCGATAGTTTCAAGATAGCGAACTGTTTTATCTATACCATCCCTGTTATCCGATGTATGCACAGAACGGGTTATACCTCTTCCGCTAAAAATATCGACAATCTTGCCTACGGCTGACACTTCTATTCCCTGATCTACCGCATAGTCAAGAAGGGTTTTCTTTGGCGGTTCAACCGAATAATCCTTTCGGTTGGAAGTTCTGCCAAAGGCGCCGGGGGTTCCTGAAAAGGGTCTTGCTATGACCCTTGCAACCCTGTGCTGTCCTACAAGCAACCCCCGCGCTGTCTCGCATATCCTGTACAACTCCTCCAGGGGTATTACATCCTCATGGGCGGCTATCTGGAACACACTGTCGGCGGATGTATAAACTATCGGGAACCCGGTTGCCATATGTTCCTCTCCCAGTTCTTCAATTATTGCAGTTCCCGACGCAACTTTATTGCCAAGAACTCTTCTGCCTATTTGTTTTTCAAATTCCATAATCAAATCCCCGGGGAAACCCTTTGGATACGTTGGAAAGGGATTATCCAGTATTACTCCCATCATCTCCCAGTGGCCGGTCGTGGTATCCTTGCCCTTAGACATTTCCGCCGCTTTTCCGTAACATCCGACCGGTTCCTCGCACCCAGGTATTTCAGTAATCCCGTCAATATTCCCCAATCCCATTCTCTCCATATTCGGCAGCCTAAATCCCTTCACACTGCTGTATATATGTCCCAGGGTATTGCTTCCCTCATCGCCGTATTCCCAAGCATCCGGGAGTTCTCCAATTCCCACGCTGTCCATTACAATCAATATAACCCTGCCTATCATATATTCACCCTCCCATCTCCTAAGTTCGTAGTTCGTAGTTGGTAGTTGGTAGTCCGTAGCTAGCAGATCACAGGTACTAGGTGCTAGTCACCGGTCACCGGTCACTGATAAAAAGAATGTCTCCAATATATGGCATACCCCTATTAAATTATACCACTTTTAATGTGGTTAAAAAATAAAAAGGGCTTTACGCCCTCGGATGTGCCTTTTTGTATACTTCTTTGATGCGGTTTTTGGTAATCTGCGTATATATCTGCGTTGTTGATATATCGGAATGCCCCAGCATTTCCTGTACAGATTTCAGATCTGCTCCGTTTTCCAGCAGATGCGCCGCAAAGGAATGCCGCAAAGTATGGGGTGTTATGTCTTTATTTATCTTTGCCTTGTTTGTATAGTGTTTTATAATTTTCCAGAAGCCCTGCCGCGTCAGCCTTTTCCCCTGGTAGTTTACGTACAGTGCCTTTATTGCCTTGTCTCTGACCATGGAGGGCCTTATGTCATTAATATATTTGTCGAGCATTTCAACGGCTATGGTTCCTACGGGTATTACCCTTTCCTTCTCATTGCTCTTAGAGCACTTTATATATCCCAGTTCTATATTCACATCCGAGTAGTTGAGGGCAACCAGTTCGGATACTCTTATCCCCGTAGCGTATAACAACTCCAGCATCGATTTATCCCTGATACCCTTGCTGTCGCTGCAATCAGGCTGCTCCAACAAAAGTTCGATCTCCTTGCTTGTCAGTATTGTAGGAAGCTTTTTTTCTACCTTTGGCGACTCCAGGTTAATGGTGGGATCCCTATCAATAATCCTTTCAGATACAAGATACTGGTAAAATGCTCGAATGGAAGCAAGATTTCTTGATATTGTAGAGGTAGCGCGCCCTAACTTCTGAAGATAAAGCAGGTATGTAATAATGGTTGTTTTGTTTGTATTCTTGAGGCTGAGAATTCTCTTGTTTCCTATGTACTCCAGGTACTGCCTCAGGTCTCGGCCATAAGACTCCACCGTATTATCCGATAGTTTTCTGACTTCCTTGATGTAGACAAGAAATTTTTCAAGAAGATCATTCATTTTTTACGTTTCCCCTTTTGTTTGTTTATAGACATTTATGTATACTTCAACGTGAAGGTGAAAAATCCTCCATTGACCCCTTCACAAATTGACATAAATCATTTGATTCTATTATTGCCCTATATTGAAAAATAATTCACTCAGTGACCAGTTACCAGAGTATAGTTACCAATTAATAGATGACAGACGTCAGGGCAAGGTTTTTCGGTAAAACCCCAAAGGCCTAACCCGGGCGCCTGTGAACTACGAACTACCAACTACCAACTAAGAACTTATATATTATATCGGATAGATCATGAATTTAATTAACTCCATTATTGCATAAGAAAGCATACTTTCTTATGCAATAAAAAAAGGCCTTCCCGAAGGAAAGCCTTTTCACCCTTATAGAACTTCGTCGGCATCGGTATATTCGAGGCCATGGGCATCGGCCACTGCCTTAAATGTAAGTTTACCCTTGTACACATTAAGTCCTCTCTTAAGGGCCACATCTGCCCTCATGGCTTCTTCTGCGCCCATGTTGGCCAGCTTCAGCGCATAGGGCAGGGTTGCATTTGTAAGGGCGAATGTGGAAGTCCTTGGTACACCACCGGGTATATTTGCCACCGAATAGTGAACGACATCGTATTTTATGTAAGTGGGGTTTTCATGGGTTGTTACCCTGTCAATAGTCTCTATTGAGCCACCCTGGTCTATTGCGACGTCTACAATTACTCCGCCTTTATTCATAGTTTTTACCATTTCTTCAGTCACAAGCCTTGGTGTCTTTGCCCCTGGTATGAGAACCGCTCCAACCAACAGGTCTGCACCTTTCACTGCCTGCGCTATATTATAGCTGTTTGACATAAGGGTTTTTACTTTATTGCCGAAAATGTCATCCAGATAGGCAAGGCGTTTTGTGCTGATGTCAAGGATAGTTACATCCGCGCCAAGGCCAACTGCCATCTTAGCAGCGTTGGTGCCGACATTTCCGCCCCCTACGATAACTACCTTAGCCGGTGCTACACCGGGTACGCCGCCCAACAGCATGCCTCTTCCACCGAACACCTTTTCAAGAAGCCTGGCGCCTATTTGCACCGCCATTCTGCCTGCAACCTCGCTCATAGGCGCGAGAAGAGGCAGCGAGCCGTCGTTTGGCTGCACGGTTTCATACGCGATACCTATTATTTTTTTATCCAGCAATGCTTCTGTCAATTCGGGTTCCGGAGCGAGATGCAGATAAGTAAATAATACCTGGTTTTCTTTGAAGAGGTTGTATTCGGGCGGTAGTGGTTCCTTTACTTTCATAATCATGTCAGCCTTGGCGAATACTTCTTTGTTGCTGTCAAGCATTTTTGCACCGGCTGCCGCATACTCTTCGTCAGTTATACCGCTTCCAACTCCGGCCGACTTCTCAATCACAACCTCATGGCCGGCCCTGACGAAGGCTTCTACCCCGGCCGGGGTAATAGCGACCCTGTTCTCATTGGCCTTGATCTCCTTTGGTACACCAATAATCATAAAACACACTCCCCTATGTTTTATTTGAGCCGAAATACTACTTGATTGATAATATTTCCAGCCCAAATATTATTATACACCTCCCCAGCTTGTCCTTCAATAACCAACACAAAATTTCAAACAAGTGTTACAAAATTATTTGACGTCCATAGCTAGAATTTGCAAACAGTTTCATAAAGACCGGAGACACATACCCCTCAATCAAAGCTCCCACAGCCACTATGACCACAACTGCAGCCATGTTGAGCGAATAAACCGTAAACTCACTTGCCAGGCTTTTCTTATGCCTTGCTTTTCTTCTCTTGATTATTGCAGTGGAAAAAGAAATGCCCAACACCCCGCTTATGATTATTGAAGGAACCAGTAGTATGTTTTGCGGGAGAATTGCCGCAAGGGCAAAAAACAGGCCTTTGAAGCCCATCTCCTCTGCCAGAAAGCCAACGGAGAAACCGATAACAAAGCCTTTAAGCCCCACCATAAGCAATATGACGGGGATGCCTATTACCGTCACTCCCAGCACCCAATTCAAGGCAACTATCTGAAAGTTGTTTTTCAGCGATTGTTTGAATACGGCTGCCGAAGGTACAGGCCCTTCATCCAACACATTGAAAAATCCCTGAAAGTAAATGACGAGTTCTTCCCTCTGAGTTATTGACAATGCATCTACGGTAAATGCCCCGGCAGCTACACCACCCACAAAAAATACAAAGACGATAAAATAAAGCAGCAGGTTGCTCTTCATATGTTTTAAAATCGCCTTTTTTAACATCACCCCAAAAACACCTCCGGGCATAACCTTTAGCCAGTCTTATACTAGTAAATGTTATGCCCGTCTACCTTCCATTATTCCATATCTTTTGCCATCCTGCCGTAAACCCCTCCCCTTTACTCCTTAGTCTCCAGCCTGCCGGTCCCAGTCAGACGAATTTTTTCTGCACCCATTCCCAGGCTTGCTACCGCCAGAACCCCAACCAGGGTTTTTGCATCCATTATCTCTCCGGACACAGCCATTTCCAGTGCTTTGTCCATACCTATCTCCACAACCTCAACCATCTCATCATCATCCTGATTGTCACAGCCGGGTTGGAGGCCGGATGCATAGAAAAGATGCATGGCCTCGTTTGCAAATCCGGGAGAAGTATAAAAGCTGAACATATAATTAACCCTGTCTGCCCTGTAACCGGTTTCTTCCATGAGTTCCCTTCTTGCGCACTCCTCAGGTTCTTCACCATCCTCAAGTTTTCCGGCCGGCAGTTCCAAAAGCATATCTTCCACCGCTTTTCTATACTGCTTTACAAAAATAAGAGTATTGTCATCTTTTACGGCGGCAATACATACCGCTCCCGGATGTTCAACGATTTCCCTGGTTGCAGTATTTCCGTTCTCCAGGGATACTTTATCAACCCTCAGGTTGATTATCCTGCCTCTATAAATCTCTTTGCTTTCAATCGTCCTTTCCATCTTATTTCCCCTTTCAAATACGAATAATCTTTTCAAACCTGAATACATTATTACATGATACTATTTGGAGTCAGGAGAGGATGTCATGTACAAAGTTACAACCCCCAATAGCCTGTACCTTGTAGGAAAAATTCATGAGATTCTGGACTACCTGTATATAATATGCAGGGATAACTCTTCCCTGCAGGAATACCTGGAGAAACAAAAAAGTTATTGAGCATATTCACAGCAGTACACAGCAGCTGAGCCTACAGCTTTGAAATAGTCCGGGTCATCTTTTATCCCTCTACCCATTGTTGTCACCTGCAAACCGTATTCTTCCACCGCATCAAACACCAGGTCGCCCTCCCTGAACAAAACCCTGTGCTTTTTATCAATTCCGTGGAGGGTTACCTGCTCCTTCAGGCATCTCAGTTTTTCATCCTCAATTACTGGCAGCGGCAGCACCGAACGCGTCTTTGCAATCTCCGTAAGCACTGTGATCGTATGGTGACTGATGCCCCGGTGCCTGTTTCTCATGTCTGCAAAACTGACCCGTGGAACGGTAATGGGCAAGCCCCCGAGGGTATTTATTCCATCTATTATGTAACCCTGTTCAATTCCGGAAAAACCGTACTTGGTTCCTGTTCCTACTATCCCGGGACCCATACCGACAATGATAATATCACACCCGGCAGCCTCCCTTGCAGCAATTATTCCGGTAAAAAAATTAACCGCTTCCAGGTCCCCTCCGAAAGCATTTCCGGCGGATACCGCCGTCTCAATGAGGGATTTTTCTTTCAGTTCCGCTACCGCATCGCTGAATGCCATAGGCAGGGCCGCCCCGTCCGTCATAACATATCCGATTCTCTTATCCGGTTTCAAGATTTTTATAGCAGCGCATAAAGGCGGCAGCATACTATGCAGGCCCACGGTCAAAACCGGGGTCCCCCTGAGCCCTCCGAATGCCTTAATCCTTTCATGCCATTCGCTCTGCTGCTCCTCAACAGCCAAGCATTTTCCCTGCAGGGGCGTATATCTCAGCTTCATTATATGCCCCTTACCATGAAGATCCGCAGCAGGGCTGTCGTAATTTGCCATTACAAAGTGATATCCTCCCGTGCCCAAACCCAGATAAGAGGCTGTTGTGTTAAGCAATAGCCTGTTTCCTATCTGCACCTTTCCCGTCAAACCCAAATAGGATATTGCCTTATCGTCCTTCCCATCCACTTCAACTTCAAGCAGTTGTGTCCCATGGGCTTCGGCGATTATCCTCTTTACCGTGCCTACTCTAGTCCTTATCATTATAACCTCCCACCTTCCCCCTGCCTAACCCGTCAATAAAGCTCAGTATTCTGTTACGGTCAATAATTGCTGTAAAGGAATACCTTTCCCCCACCAGCTGCAAAAATACCAGTATCACAAGTATCACCATTCTCAGATAGACAGAGCTGATAAGACAGTAGTACAAGCCCATAGCTATTCCCAGCACATTTGATCCCACATCACCCATCATTCCCTTTGCCTTTATGTCTGTGGGCATGTATGCGAGTATTCCGCCTATAAGGGGGTAAAGCAGGAACCTGTATTCCTGGTTAAACGCCGGAATGAATGAAATAAACCACAGCATAAAAAAAAGCTTTATAGCCCTTCCCGGTCTCAAATCCGACAAATTCAACAGATTTGTAAACAGGGCAATAACCAAAACGTTCAGTATCCACTCGCCCGCGCCTGTGGAAATGTATATGGATATTGACGCTGCCACAATCCCGCCAATTATCGCCTTGAACCCGCCGGTTGTCAGTCTTCCCTCCAGCAGGCTTTTCAGGTGCCCCTTAAAGCCCAGGACACTCCGTGAGCCCAGCAGGTCGTCGATGATGCCCACAAACCCCATTACCGCTGCGCCCAGTATGCCCAGAAGCATGATCTCTTTATGCTCCGGATGTACTATCATAATCAAGAAACTGCCGGTAATTATTGCAGGTATAAACACTATTCCCACACTCACCGGCACCTGGTCTCCCCGGTAGTTGCCCCGTACTGCTCCCGCAGCCTTCAGCATGGTGACCACAAAGGGAACCATTACTGCTGTTAACGCCGCCGTCACGGCTACGGTTAGAATAGCCATTTGCCAACACCCGCCTCTATGTACAGCTTTATAATATCAACAAACTGCTTCCCTCTGTGAATAAAACCCCTGATGTCTCTCCCGGTTTCATGATGCGTCATAAAAACCGGTACTTCTTCGATCCGGAAACCTTTTTTCAGCACACGGATATTGATGCCGACCTCTGCGGCATATCCCCCGGGTATCGGGCCGATGCTATCGAGTACCTCCTTGCGAAATACTCTTTGACCCGATAGGCATGCATTTATCTCCGCACCGGCAAACCTTTTGACAGTATGCCGGGCCAGCCGCTTAACCAACCCGAAACCACCCTTTCTCTTTGCCGGCGGAAACTGTGCTATTGCAACATCCGCTCTTCCTTCAGCAACCGGAACTATCAGTTTTTTTATTTCAGAGGATGACATCCCCAAATCAGCATCAACAAAGGCTATCATTTCGGTATTGGCTATTTTAACCCCGAGGTTCAAGGCATGACCCTTACCCATGTTTGTTTCGAGTTTTATTACTTTCGCTCCATGCTCTTTTGCAATATTCCCCGTTCTATCCTTCGACCCGTCGTCTATTACAAGTATAGTTTCCACAAGGCCGGTGCTTTTGAGGCCATCTATCGTATCCCCTATGGCCAGCTCCTCATTGTACGCCGGAATAATTACTGTTACACTGTCCTTCATCTCAACCACCCTATTTAACCTTATAATCATCGGGTGTTAAGGAATCCGCAGTTTCCTTCACGCCAAAATGCCCTTCATTGCCCTGCAGTATCATAATCAGAGAGTATTGCCCGATGATACTGTCAATGTTGTCTACTGTGGAAATCTTCATTTTTTTATAGTGGGGTATATAAGAATCCGAACAATCGGTCTTCTCGACTCCCACTACCGGTATGCTGCTGCTTTTTACGGCAGAAATCATGGGTATGTCAATTTTGTCAATATTACCTGCGCCGCCTGTCGTACTTCCGCCTGCTATAATGAAGTAATCCACCGGTGCATCGTACTCCCCTGATACCTCTATCAGTTGAAATTCTTTCATTGCCGCTACAAACTCCCTATCCTTCTGAGTGAGAATTGCGTTCACAAGCCTTTTAACCAGATACTCCTGTGATTTTTCCGGCTCCAATTCCTCGTTGATTTTTTGAAGCACCATACCGATTTTTTCCGCATCTCCCTTGATGAAGCCATCTTTTATAAATGTGACGGACACTACATTCGCGCCAGCCCTTTTCAGCGATGTTATCAGACCTGTATATATGAATTCATCGCTGCTTTCAACTATTGCAACATTCTGTCCGACAAGCCGGCCTTCCACCAGCCGGGGAAACACCTGATTAATAAATTCCCTGTGGAGCATCAATTCTTCTTCCTTTGCATCAACAATCTTTTTCATGCTGGCATTTTCGTTCTTTAGCTCACTGAACCTGTATTCAAGCTCACTAATCAAGCTCTGCTGCTGTTCTACAAATATCTCCTGCCCATCCAGCGTAAATCCGATGAAGATGCCAATCCCCAGGGCAAGAAAGATTGAGGCTATAGTAATAAGGTAATACCGCATACTCATAATCAATTTTACACACTCCCTTAAAATCCCATGATCAATTTCATCCTAATCGCCAGCAGCTTTACAAGCTGCTGAAGCGGAGGCGACATAAATCCTACAATCAATACGGGAATCATTGCCGCCACAACAAGACCGGCCAGATGTTTCGCTTTAATTGTCTCCCTGTAAAGCTTGTTGACGCCCTTTGCGTCGACCAGAATGCTCCCAACCTTTAAACGCGTCAGGAAAGTACTGGCCATACCCCTGCGGCCCTTTTCAAGAAAATCTATCATATTTGAATGGGTGCCCACGGCTACAATCAGTTCAGCCCCCTTCTCAAACGAAAGCAGCATGGCGATGTCCTCGCTTGTCCCGGGAATAGAAAGGATGCTCGCATTCAGGCCGAGGGCCTCCACCCTGTCTAATCCCGGTGCCCTCCCATCGGCATACGCATGAACGATAATATCCGAACAGCTCTTGAGGGCTCTGTCGCTTACGCTGTCCATGTCGCCTATTATAATATCCGGGACCAATCCAAACTCCATCAGGGCGTCCGCTCCCCCGTCCACCCCTATCAGTACAGGTTTGACCTCCTCAATGTATGACCTTATAGCGCCTAAGTCGACCTTATAGTCCCTTCCCCTAACGACAACAAGGGCGTGTCTTCCCTTAACCCTTGTATTTATATGAGGCATTTCGATCTGTCCAAGTATGAATCTCTTTTCCCTTTTTGCGTATTCAAGGGTATTGTCAATAAAACTATCCAGTTCCTTTTCTATGTTGTCCCTTGCTCTGTTCATCATTTCCCTTACGCTCTCCGCATCCAGGACGGTTCCGCTTCCGATAATTTCTCCGTGCTTCAGTATGTCTCCCCCGCAAATCTCCAAGATGTCGCCTTCCTTTACCTGATTCATTATATGAAGGCCAACACCGTCGATTAAGGGTATACCCTCCTTGCACAGGAGTTCCGGCCCAAGGTTCGGGTATTTACCGCTTATGGATATATCTGCATTTACAACAGCCTTCACCCTCGCATTAATCAAAGAAAGGGCGCCTAACTCGTCGAGGTCCCTGTGACAGATAAGCGCAATTTCCCCAGGGCACAACCGCTTTACCAGGTTTTTCGTTTTTTTATCGACTCTTACGTTTCCTTTAATACTCATTTGCACACCAGTCCTTATCCTACATTATACTTATTATTTGATTTTTTCACAGTAAAAATTGCCCTGCAGGGCAATTTTTGCATTTATATTCTGCTATGCTCACTTAAGTATTCTGTCTGCCTTATCCATGTTCTTTAAATCCAGTATGAACAAATCTCCTTCAAGCCCGTTATATGCCAGCTTAGAGCCGTCGGTATTGATGTAGAAGTCCCCCGCCGGCAGTTTGGTTATCTCCTTTAAACTGCCGTCCATCAGGCTTAAACTCCACAATGTATAATATGACCAAAAATTGCCGTAGCTGGGCTCAGCAATTTCCGTTGTAAAGTACAGATTCTTCCCCTGCCTGTCCCATTTCGCACCGACAATATATGAATTCTCGGGCAGTACAATGGGAATTTTCCTTGATGTTCTTTTTTCCATCACAAACGCCTCTTCAGTGTACATAAACCCAAGATCATTTTCCGAGGTTTCCTGTAACAGATTATATCCATCCATTGAAGCCGTACTGTTCGTATAACTGTCAATCAGCTCCAATGCCCTGTCTTCCTTAAGGGGCTCAGGGTTCCCCAGCATATCTATGAGGAAGTAACTATTCCCATCTGCTCCCCGGCCGATGATTATGAGCGGGTCCTTCCATCCTTCTACGGTGTAACCTTTGGCAAATCGGAAGGTGCCGGGCAGGTTCTTCCTTGAAAACAGCCTGTATTCAAGCATCTGGCCGTTCAAGGCGTCTACGGCTATTACACCGCTTATAAGCTCGTTCCCTGCCCTGTTAATATTCTCCGTATCCCCGAAAAAGAAGATATATGAGAGCCTCAGCTCACTATCCTTATTATATAAAGCCAGGCAGTTGAGTGTGCTGGTAAAGTCTGCATCAAGATGGTTCCAGGCTTGAAGCTGAGCTGACTGGTAATCGATCACCCTATCCATCTTGTTTGACTGAACCGTAAAGGTTAACCCCTCTCTCTGAAAGGCACCCCTATATGCTTTGTCTAATTTTATTATGTACACTTCCGAGGGAGCCAGGGATTGGAAAGGATCCTTATTCTCCATCTGGGGCTTCATATCCAGGTCGATGGTTATTTCTCCGCCCTCATCCATGAAAATATTTTTTATATATGAATTGAAAGGCACGTTAACTCCTATATATATGCTGCTTTTATCCTCGTCAAGCAGTTTTACATCCAGAACCATTGGATCCATACCGGCTGCAGATTTTTTGCTTGCGTTATCGATAAATTCAAAATCCAGTTCTCCTGTGCTTACCTTCATAGTGTCCCTGCTGCACCCTAAAAGCATTAGCGCTACAGCCAGTAAAAGCACCGGTAGTATCTTTTTTCTCATTTCAAACACCTCCACCCTATATTGACCCGTGCTTCTCCCCCTACATCCTCTGATCAGTACTGTCCCTGTCCAAATATGCCTTCAGGTCGGGGAATCTATACTTCTCCTCAATGGATTCCAGGTATTCAGCCGCCTTCTCCGTGTCTGCGGTTTCGGCTAATGCTATACCCATATAATATTTGTAATAATCCCCGTACAGTCTGTCCTGGGGAATATAGCCTGCTACTTCAATAACCCTGCTCCAATCCTTTGCTATCCTTAACAAACAAAGCGCTTCAATAAGCAAAAGTGGACTTGTATCACTGCCTATCATGCCGCCTGAGAATAGCTTTTGCATGTCAGCTTGAGCTTTTTCGATATCCCGCGTCCTGCTCCTGCATACCATCAAAGCAGGTAGGAGCCTGCCTTCCATATCAGGTCTCAGCCGCACTATCTCTTCCAGTTTCTTTAAAGCCTTATCATATCTCCTCCTGCTGAAGCCTTCATAGGCCTCCTTATATAACCATACGGGCCTGTCCTTGACCCGCCCAAACACTATCAGAATCAAATCCGCCGCAAGGATTATCAGGGATACCGGCAGAACAAAGCCCAGCGCTCCTCCCATATTTGCAATCCCGAAAAGCACGCCAAAAAAACTGAACCACATCACCAGCACCTTTTTCCTGTATCCCTCGGGTATCAGCTCATCCGGCGGTTTTGCCGGAAGGACAGGGTTGTGGTTTTTCTCTTGTAAGCTCTCCATAAAACATTTCCTCCGATATTTCTCATAGCATTTATTATATTACATTTTACTTATTTTTAATAGATGAAGCAAATTAATCCAACAAACCTGTTATAATAGTTTTATAAAGGGTAAAAAGGAGGTCTGCCTGTTGAAAATTTATATTTCAGTGGATATGGAAGGAATATGCGGTATCGTCAACTGGGACTGCACATCGGAATCCGGGTACGACTACCACCGGGCAAGAAGCTTAATGACGGGAGAGGTTAACGCGGCAATAAGAGGCGCTCTAAAGGCCGGGGCTTCTGAAGTGATTGTTAATGACTCCCACAACAAAATGACAAACATAGTTATTGAAGACCTTCACCCCGAGGCTGTTTTAATATCGGGCTACCCGAAGCTTAACAGCATGATGGAGGGACTGGACGACACCTTTGACGGGGTATTGCTGATAGGCTACCACTCGAGGATTAATACCCGTGGGGTGCTGAATCACACGTACAGCAGCAGGTCGGTGTATAACCTGAAGATTAACGGGACGGATATAGGGGAATTCGGCCTCAATTGCTATATTGCCGGCCATTACAATGTACCCGTTCTAATGGCAACGGGCGACGACCAGCTTACCTGTGAGGCTGAAGCGATGGTTACGGGTATCCAGGCTGTTACAGTAAAGAAGGCCAGGGGAAGGTACTCAACCCTGTGCATGCATCCTGAAAGAGCCTGTGCGTTGATAGAAGAAGCGGCACAATCGGCGATTCAGAATAAAGACCGGATGCTGCCCGTAAAGGCCGTAGAGCCGGTTCATATGGAAGTCACACTGATGAACAGCGGTATGGCGGACGAAGCCGAAATAATGCCCGGAATAGAAAGAACCGGAGCCAATACAGTCGCCTATACTGCTCCGGATGTTATTACCGCCTACAGGGCCTTTAGAACTATAACCGCCCTCGCCTGTTCGGTATAGATGGCTGCTATCTAAAACTCCATCTTTCTGACCTTGATTCCTTCAACTTCGTTCAGTCGTTCCTCGAATTCCCTGCATCGATCGTCGCAATTCTCTACCAGCTCCAGTATTATCAGGCCCTTTTCAGTGCAGGCGTCTCCGGTCTCCGCCTGCTGGTGGAGGCCCAGCCGGGTTTTTATGATGCAGCCGAATTCGGTAAACAGTTCCTGTGTTTCCGGAACACATTCGAACCGGTCTCTTATTTGGATTCCAAGCACGGTCTTCCCCATATGTTAACCTCCATTTCTTGATTTGATACGGATTATTCACGGAGACACCGTGAATAATTTCTTTGCTTATTATTCCTATTCAGCCCGTGCGATTATTCTTTTTTGGTTATAATTTTCCAGTATCAGCTATGATATTTTCGCTGTGAAGGCCAAGATAGAAAGCCTCTTCACAGGTCCTTTGATTTTTTATTCCTTCACCATTAATATACCTGTATTTCTCCAGTATCCGATATATAAAGTTCTCCCTATGCCCTGCGCATCCACCGGCTTCTTTAAACCTTTTCAAAAACCTCATCGTTCTCCTCTCCACTTCCTTGATACCGATAGGGAGATACGGGTTGGTTATATAATTCAACTCTCTCATACGTCTGTCCAATCCCCCTGCCTTTACCAATGCAAATACCAAAAACTGGCCCATAATAAAAAAGTACATCTCCTCGGCAATCTCACCGCCGGAATAATCATCCTGCAGCAATTCCATAAGCTGTTGTTTGAATTCACAATACTCCATATCAAGGCACCTCTCTGGTACTGTTAGTTGACATAATATGTTTATGGTTAATATTTATGCCCGTATAGGCATAGAAGCCGGCAACGGGCATTTGCAATCTACTCATTCTTATTAATTTTCGCCCATGTGTCCTTAAGCGAGACAATGCGGTTAAATACCAGGGAATTATCCTTACCCGAAGTGGTATCAACGCAGAAATACCCCTGCCTCAAAAACTGGAACCGGCTGCCCGGTGCCGCATCCTTAAGGCTCTCCTCTACCTTGCTAGAGGTTAAAACTTCCAAGGAATTCGGATTTATCTGGGAAAGAAAATCGTTTTCCTCTCCTTCCCCCCAAGCGTCTTCGTCAATCAGAAGGTGCTCGTACAGTCTTATTCTTGCGTCCAGCGCATGCTTTGCCGATACCCAGTGAAGGGTCCCCTTGACCTTTCTACCGCTTGACGGGCCGCCGCTTATAGTATCGGGATCGTATGTGCAGCGAAGCTCAACGATTTCTCCGGTTTTTTGATTCTTGATTACATCTTCGCATTTTATAATATAGGCGTGTTTTAATCTGACTTCCTTTCCTGGTGCAAGCCGGAAAAATTTTTTCGGGGGATCTTCAAGGAAATCATCCTGCTCGATATATATTTCCCGTCCAAAGGGCAGTTTCCTTGTCCCGGCGCCCGGGTCCTCCGGGTTGTTTTCAGCCTCAACATACTCAACCTCACCCTCAGGGTAGTTGGTAATCACCACTTTGAGGGGTCTGAGAACAGCCATAACCCTGGGGACTTTTTTATTCAGGTCCTCCCTGATACAGTGCTCCAGCAGTGCTATATCAACCACGCTGTTGCTCTTTGCCACACCGATTCGTTCACAGAAGTCCCTGATTGCTTCAGGTGTATAGCCACGTCTGCGCAGCCCGGACAACGTGGGCATCCTCGGGTCGTCCCATCCCTCCACAATGCCTTTTTCGACCAGCTGTCGCAGCTTTCTCTTGCTCATTATCGTGTTTGTAAGGTTCAGCCTTGCAAACTCTATCTGTTTTGGCGGGTTCGGCAGCTCCAGTGCAGCCAATATCCAGTCATACAACGGTCTGTGGTCTTCAAACTCAAGGGTACATATGGAGTGGGTCACCCCTTCGATTGCATCCGAAAGGGGGTGGGCATAATCGTACATGGGATAGATACACCACTTATCGCCGGTTCGGTGGTGGGTTGACCGCAGTATCCTGTATAGGACCGGGTCGCGCATGTTCAGGTTCGGTGATGCCATATCTATTTTTGCCCTCAA